>Ga0099364_10009453_pt1 | contig 13527 bp, 14 predicted proteins | sample TergutTh196P3_FD_73070 | JGI IMG/M metagenome (GOLD analysis project Ga0099364, IMG submission 73070) | Microcerotermes parvus P3 segment gut microbial communities from Pointe-Noire, Republic of the Congo - Th196 P3 | ecosystem: Host-associated > Arthropoda: Insects > Digestive system > Gut ...
GTTCTTAATGAAGGAGAAGCCGGAATACAAGAAAAAAGTGGGAACAGGAGCCAGTACCGTTGCAACCCTGTCCTGGTGGGCACAGGCAAGCGAAAGAATGGCGATGAGCTCGTCAGAGCCGTTCCCGACAACAACATCGTAGCCAGAGGGAATACCGAGTTTCTCACGGATCTTTGACTTGAGCGCAGTATAGGCAGGGCGCGGATAGCGGTTCAGTGCAACCTGCGACAGATGAAGAGCAAGTTTTTTCTGCAGATCATCAGGCAGGGAATACGGATTTTCCATTGCATCAAGTTTCAGGAAGCCTTCGGCTTCAGGTACGGGATATGCCGAAATCCCACGAACATCCCGGCGAATGACAGTATCAGGCAAAGACATAAACTGAAGTTCCATGTTATTGGTGTCCCTGGGGACATTTCCCTGACAAAAGTCAGGAGGAAATCTGCAAAATTCAGGCAGTGCTCACAGGCTCCTGCCTCCGGGAGGACTTTTGAGACGAAAGGCAGCACTTTTTGCGTGCGCATCCAGACCTTCGCCAAGAGCAAGTTCCATCGCAACCTCACCCAGAATGTGCGCGCCTTCCCTGCTTGCCTGAACAAAACTGGACCGTTTCTGAAAGTCATAAACCCCGAGCGGCGACGAAAAACGGGCCGTTCGCGATGTCGGCAGAACATGGTTTGGCCCGGCACAGTAGTCCCCGAGTGCCTCAGAGGTATAAGGCCCCAGAAAAATCGCGCCGGCATGGCGAATCAGCTTCAGCCACTCCTCAGGATTTTCAGTTGAAATTTCCAGATGTTCAGGTGCAATTCTGTTGGCAATGGAACAGGCCTCTTCCATGTCCCTTGCCCTGATGAAGGCAGCCCTGCCGGCAAGAGAAGCACGGATGATTTCCTGGCGATCCATCCCGGGAAGAAGACGCAGGACACTTTCCATGACCCTGTCCAGAAATGCCCCGTCAGGACAGACCAGAATGGCCTGCGCCATTTCATCATGTTCGGCCTGCGAAAAAAGGTCCATCGCAATCCAGTCCGGATCAGTTGTCCCGTCCGAGAGCACCAGAATTTCAGAAGGACCGGCAATCATGTCGATTCCGACCTGGCCAAAAACACGCCGCTTGGCGGCAGCAACATAGGCATTGCCTGGACCCACAATTTTATCAACCGCCCCGATGGTTTCCGTCCCGTAGGCAAGAGCGGCAATCGCCTGTGCGCCTCCAATGGTATACATTCGATCAACGCCACACAGCGCGGCAGCGGCGAGGACGAGGTCGTTTCTCAGGCCATGCGGCTTGGGGACAACCATGATGATTTCTCCAACACCGGCAACCTGGGCGGGTATGGCATTCATCAGAACCGAGGACGGATAGGCGGCCTTGCCGCCAGGAACATAAATGCCGACGCGGTCAATCGGCGTGACCCTCTGGCCAAGCAGGGAGCCATATTCATCCACATAGGAAAAAGTGGCAGCCTCTGATGTGCTGAACTGCCTGATGTGATAGCTGCGAATGCGGTCTGCTGCGGTTTTGAGCGCATTTCGACGTGCATCATCAAGACTGTCAAGTGCAAGGTGAAATTCATGAGGAGAGACTTCCAGTTCACTCAGGCTTGTGGCAGAACGAAAGTCAAAACGGTTGGTATAATCAAGAACGGCAGCATCCTTTCGCTTTCTGACATCAGCAATGATTTCGCTGACCGTCCGGTCAATCTGCGCATCCTCCTCAGTCTCAAAGGCCAAAAGGGATTCAAGCCGGACATCAAAGTCGGCATCAAGAGAATCAAGGCGGGTAATGGCAAGGCTCATTTTTTTTCAGTATAGGGTTGGATCAGCAAACTGGTTTACTGTTGTATCCAGTTCAATGGACGCCTTCCTGAAGGCATTCATGATCGGCTGCAAAAGGTCGTGCTTGAGCTTGAGCGAGGCCTGGTTTACAATCAGGCGCGATGTGATTTCCTGGATTTTTTCCACTTCAACCAGATCGTTGGCCTTCAGCGTGTTACCCGTACTGACCAGGTCAACAATGACATCGGCCAGGCCAGTGAGCGGGGCAAGTTCCATGGACCCGTAAAGCCGGATCAGGTCGACGTGTATGCCCTTCTTTGCAAAGTGCTCCCGTGCGGCCTGGACATATTTGCTGGCAACTCTCAGCCGGGACCCCTGTCTGACCGCACTGTCATAATCAAAATCACGTCTGACAGCAACAGAGAGCCGGCATTTGGCAATATTAAGGTCAATGGGCTGGTAGAGCCCGGTGGTATCGTGCTCCTGCAGAATGTCTTTTCCGGCAACACCAAAGTCGGCAGCACCATACTGTACATAGGTTGGCACATCAGAAGCGCGCACAATAATAATGCGAACGGATGGTTCATTTGTCGGCAGGATGAGCTTTCTGGAAGTCTCAGGATCTTCCAGAACCTTTATGCCGGCTTCCTTGAGCAAAGGCAGTGTTTCATCAAAAATGCGCCCTTTTGAAAGCGCCAGAAGAAGCTGGTTTGCGTTGTTCTGTTCAGGCTGGATCATTGTTTGACTCTTGTGATGGTTGCTCCGACACCGGAGAGTTTTTCTTCCATGCGTTCATACCCGCGGTCCAGGTGATAGATGCGGTTGACATGTGTCTCACCCTGTGCGGCCAAAGCGGCAATGACAAGTGATGCGGACGCCCGCAAATCCGTTGCCATGACAGGTGCACCGATGAGTCGGTCAACATTTTTTACAAAGGCCGTATTGCCTTCAGTCTTGATTTTTGCGCCCAGGCGATTGAGCTCCTGCACATGCATGAAGCGGTTTTCAAAAATGGTTTCAACAACGTGAGAGGCTTCACTGGCGATGCAGTTGAGTGCCATGAACTGGGCCTGCATGTCGGTCGGAAATCCGGGGTATTCAGCCGTACGTATGCTCACACCGTTGGGGCGCTCCGTCATTTGGATGCGTATCCAGTCCTCTCCGGTCGTGATCTGGGCACCGGCTTCCCTGATTCTGTCCAGAACGGCATCGAGCAGGCTGTTTCGGGTTTTGCGCAGCGTGACATCACCGCCTGTCGCCGCAACCGCGCACAGGAAGGTGCCGGTTTCAATCCTGTCAGGGATGATCCGGTGTGCTGCGCCGTGCAGCCGGTCAACGCCCTGGATGATCAGACGGTCTGTTCCGATACCTTCAATCCGGGCACCCATACTGACAAGAAGATGGGCGAGATCTGTTACCTCAGGCTCGCGTGCGGCGTTTTCCAGGATGGTTTCGCCATCGGCAAGAACTGCGGCCATCAGAAGGTTTTCCGTTCCGGTAACCGTGATCATGTCGGTTGTGATGCGTGCACCTTTCAGTCGGGGTGCGCGTGCGTGAATGTATCCGGCAACGATTTCAATTTCAGCACCCATGGCTTCGAGCCCCCTGATATGCTGTTCAACAGGGCGTGATCCAATTGCGCAGCCTCCAGGCAGCGAGACCTGTGCCTGGCCAAAACGGGCAAGCAGAGGGCCAAGAACCAGGATGGATGCGCGCATCGTTTTAACGAGGTCATAAGGCGCATAGAAGCTGTGGATGCTGTCAGCGCGTGTGGTAATGACGTCGCCTTTGTGTTCCGCATTCAGCCCCATCTGGCGGAGCAGGCCGAGCATGGTTTTAACGTCACGCAGAAGCGGTACATTGGAAAGCTCAAGCGTATCAGATGTCAGAAGACCGGCGCATAAAATGGGGAGTGCCGCATTTTTGGCTCCAGAGATGGTTATTTCGCCAAAGAGAGGCTTGCCGCCGGCAATAATCAGTTTGTCCATTTTTTAAAGTCTGGGAGTGCCCGTCCTGACCGGAATCCGGGTCCATGAATGGCATTCTTTTTTTTACAGGTTTGTGTCGGTTGGGAAAAAACGTATTTTAATGGTTTCAGGGCGCATTTGTCGCAGCTGTTTTAACAAAGTCTGAATTTTAAGCCAAAAAGCCGCAGACGGACTCACAAAGTTTTGGATTGTGGCAAAAGATTTTCCTGACGCAGCAGAGAAAAAATGTCAGGCCCAGGCCCTGGCAGCAGAAAGACCCGGCAAAGGCTCATATGAACGGCTTCACCTGTCATCACAGATATACCGGCTTTGAAGGGCGATTGCTAAGGTGCTGCCTGGGCGGGTTGCACACAGCCCCAATTGTTACAAATCTGCTGCCAAACAAGGCAGCACGCCAGTTTTTCGTAATAAAACAGTTCACTTGCCGGGAAATCCACAGGGTTATGCACAAAAACTGTGGATAATTTTTTCCCGGACTGAAAGGGTTGGCGCACCGGAATTTTCAATGCAGACAACGGGCAGTGAGGACCGGGAGCTTCTTTGCGGGTGAGAACATTCAGCCTGCTTCAGACACGAAACCAAGAAGGTCTGTCACACCATAAAGTGCCGCGAGACTCAGAATGTTTTCTGGCGTATTGAGGAAGCGGACCTGGCCTGAGGCACTGTCTGCGGCACGCTGCCAGGCAAGCATGACAGCGATACCGGAGGAATCAGCATGGACAACATTGGCAAGATCGAATGCAAACCGGCCTTCACGGATTGCATCAAGGCCGGTCTGCAGGGATTGTTTTGCGTGGGCAAAAGACAAGTTGTCAACTAAAACAGCCATGGGTTGCCTGTCCTGAAACAGTCAGGAAGAGCCTTTCGCGAGCCCTTCGTTTTTCTCCCGCAGGGTCCTGATCAGTCCGTCAATACCATTGCGCTCAATTTCGTTTGTGAACGTTGTCCTGTAGCTTTCAACAAGCCAGGCACCCAGGACGCTGATGTCATACACTTTCCAGCCGTCAGCCTGCTTTTCAAGGCGATAGGAAAGCGGAATCGGCTCAGGATTTTTCGGGACGCGGATTCTTGTGTTGACAACAGCATCCGTTGTCTCCGGCCGGATCCTCAAAGTCTGGACCTCAAGCGTGCTGCCCTCCTTTACCTTGGACATGGCGTTGGCATAGGTGTGAAAAAGCAGGTTGTGAAACTGCTTCGACAGTTCGGTACGCTGTGCCGGAGTGGCCTGTCGCCAGAACCTTCCAACGGTCAGTGATGTTGTCTTGTCAAAGTCAACATGCGGCATGATTTTTTCTTCAATCACTTTCGCGATGCGGGTGATGTCACCTCTCTTGATGGCAGGGTCATTTTGTGCGATATCCAGAACTTCGGCACTGATGCGCCTCATAAGGGCATCAGGCGCTTCCAGAGAAGCTTCCTGGGCAGCAGCATGTAAAGGGATCATAAGAGCGACAATAAGCAGGGATGCTGCTTGGAAAAGGCGGTTTTTCAGGCTTGTCATATTCTTGTACTTTGCGAATTCAGGGAAAGATCAGGTAAAAAAACGGTTTCTTCCAGGGGGTTGAAGAATGACCCGCACGAAGTGGTGCGGGCGTGGTTCAGTAAGAGGCAATGCCTACCGGGCAGTACCTTCGATTTCAACGGTTTCCCACTCGGCACTGCGGTTTCGGCCGCTTTCGATCAGATGCTGTCGTCTTTGCAGCCATGCATCCCGTACAAACTCGTATTTGTCAATGGCCGCGTCATCAATAACGGAAGCGGCATCAATGAGCGCAGCACGCCTGACGACGCCCCTTACGACGATTGCCGACCAGAGAACCGTATCATTGCTGACATAGGTGATGGGGTCGCCAAACCAGTAATCGGCAGGAGCGGCGATGGTGTCACGGAGCGTTGACGGTCCCAGGAGGGGGAGCATGATGTACGGGCCAGGTGAGGCACCCCAGACACCAAAGGTTCGTCCAAGATCATTGCTGTGCTTGGGAAGCCCGGCATCTGTTGCAACATCAATCAGGCCGCCAAGACCGGCAAAGGTGTTAATGATGATGCGTGATACATCGGAAAAGCCGTCGTCACCACGACCCTGCAGGAAGTGGTTGAAAGCAATCCAGACATCACCGATATTGGCAAAAAAGTTCGACAGTGCGGTCTGCACCGGACCGGGTGTCAGATCCTTGTAGGTGTGGGCTGCCGGCTTGATGACGACGGTGTCAAGCATTTCGTTGAAATGGAAAGCCTGACGGTTGTAACCTTCGAGCGGGTCGTTGGGGCTGTGAGCACAACCGGCCAGCCAGACGGCGAGTACAAGGGTCAGCAGATATTTGAGGAAGCGTTCAGGTGTTTTCATGTCACATAGGTCTTCGCTGTTGCCTTCTGACCAGGTCAGAGGAGGACTTGCGGTTCAAAAAAAAAGCATTCACCATCGGTTTTTACGGGAATGGCAGTGAATCTGGTGCCACAAAAAAAGTGTGCCCGACTGCGTCCTTCTGGACTTTGGATCACGTTTTTTTTCGGCATTATTCGGTCGCTTTGCTGTAGATGAACTGGCTGATCAGATTTTCCAGAACCAGGGCGGACTGCGTCATCGCAATTCTGTCGCCGGACGCCAGATTGCTTTCGCTTCCTCCAGGTTCAATGCTGATGTACTGCTCACCCAGGAGCCCCGAAGTCAGTATCTTTACACTGCTGTCGCTGGGAAATTTGTATCGTTCTTCAAGCTGCAGTGTAACAATGGCCTTGAATTCAAAGTCATCAAAGCTGATGCCTCCGACACGGCCTACCACGACTCCGGCACTTTTGACGGGTGCCCGGGACTTCAGGCCGCCAATGTTGGTAAAGCGTGCTGTTACCTGATAGGTTTTTTCAAACGATATTGAACTCATGTTTCCTGCTTTTAAAGCGAGAAACATCATTGCCATTGCGCCGAGAATGACAAAAAGTCCAACCCATATGTCCAGTGATTTGCGTTGCATGATGCCAATAATATCAGTTTTAGGGGGCAAGCCTTCAATTCCACGCAAGGAATTGAGGGCGATTGTCTTTGAAGTGTCTCATATTCAACACACTGCGGGGCTTTGCCGTCGGGCGCGGGCATCCGGGGCTGTTTTTCTAGTTGAACATGAAGGCCGTCAGCAGGAAGTCCAGCCACAGAACCAGAAGCGAGGAATAGACAACCGTGCGGGTTGTCGCACTTGAAACCCCTTCTGGTGTTGGCCTTGCCTCATAACCCTGAAAGAGCGCGAGAAATGTCACGGCAAAACCAAAAACAACGCTTTTGACCACACCATTTCCAATGTCGTTCCAGATGTCAACATTGCTTTGCATCTGGGACCAGAATGCGCCGTCATCCACACCGATTAGGACCACACCGACAACATAGCCTCCAAAGATGCCAACGGCACTGAAAATCGCAGCCAGAATCGGCATGGAGATGATGCCGGCCCAAAATCGCGGAGCGAGCACGCGGTGTACCGGATTGACCGCCATCATGTCCATGGCGGTCAACTGCTCGCCGGCCTTCATCAGACCGATTTCAGCGGTAAGTGATGTCCCGGCCCGTCCGGCAAACAGAAGTGCCGTAATGACAGGTCCGAGCTCACGAAGCAGCGACAGGGCGACCATCGTTCCAAGCGCCTGCTCAGAGCCATATTTGTTGAGGATGTAATAACCCTGAAGGCCCAGAACAAAACCGACAAAGAGACCTGAGACGGAGATCAGCAGAACGGAGCGGTTGCCGATAAAGTGAATCTGGTCGGTGATAAGCCTCGGCCGGCGGATGATTTTAAAAATGGAGACCGTCAGCAACAGGAACATGCGCAGGGCATAGCCCAGGTCACTGATCAGATGTCGGGTTTTATACCCGATGTCGGAAATGCGGTTTATCATGATCTTCTTTCCAGCCCCAGTTTTTGGGCAAGTGACTCGCCTGGATAGTGAAAGGGAACGGGTCCATCAGTCAGGCCATTGACAAACTGCTGGACATAGGGCTCGTCAGAAGAGCGCATTTCATCCGGTGTTCCGTGTGCAACAATGCGCCCTTCCGACAGGAAGTAGACCTGGTCAGCAATGGAAAAGGATTCTTCAACATCGTGTGAAACAACAATGGAGGTGGAATTCAGTGCCGTGTTCAGGTTGCGGATCAGGCTGGCGGTAACGCCCATGGCGATGGGGTCAAGCCCTGCAAAGGGTTCGTCATACATGATGAGTTCAGGGTCAAGTGCGATCGCCCGTGCAAGAGCAACACGGCGTGCCATCCCGCCGGAAATTTCGGACGGGAACATGGGTGCTGCATTGGTGAGCCCGACAGCGTTGAGCTTCATGAGTACCAGGTCACGAATCAGCTCTTCCGGAAGATTCGTCTGTTCACGAAGCGGGAAAGCGACATTTTCAAAGACGGTCAGATCGGTAAAGAGTGCACCGAACTGAAAGAGCATGCCCATTTTTCTCCGGAGACGGTAAAGATTGGCCGTGTTCAGTTCGCTGATGGCCTCACCTGCCACAAGAACCTGGCCTGACTGCGGCTTTAACTGGCCGCCGATCAGGCGCAGAATGGTTGTCTTGCCCGAGCCTGAACCACCCATGACGGCGATCACTTTGCCTCGCGGGAAATCCATGTTCAGTTCGGAGAGTATCGGGCGGTCTCCGTAACTGAAAGCAAGATCACGAATTTCAACAATATTGGACACGGCAATAAACTGTCTAACGGGTCGCACGTATGCGGTTTTTCTCTTATCTCGTTACTGGCTTGTATCTGATGCGCTTTGGTTTTGCGCCTTCCTCACCCAGGCGGCTTCGCTTGTCGGCTTCATATTCCTGATAGTTGCCGGTAAAGAAGACGGCCTGTGAATCTCCTTCAAAAGCGAGGATGTGGGTTGCGATGCGGTCCAGAAACCAGCGGTCGTGCGAGATGACGATGACGCTGCCGGCAAATTCGAGAAGCGCGTCTTCGAGCGCACGCAGTGTTTCAACATCCAGGTCGTTGGAAGGTTCGTCAAGCAGAAGTACATTTCCGCCCTGCATGAGTGTTTTGGCAAGATGGAGCCGGCCTCTTTCTCCTCCGGACAGGCTGCCGACATTTTTCTGCTGGTCGGCTCCCTTGAAGTTGAATCTTCCGAGATAGGCGCGCGAGGGCATTTCAAAGCGTCCGACCGTGATAAGGTCCGCTCCGCCACTGATGTCCTCAAAGACGGTTTTTGTGTTTCCAAGCGCTTCGCGTGACTGGTCAACGACAGCGATTCTTACTGTCTGTCCGATTCTGATTTCTCCCTGGTCAGCTGTCTCTTCTCCGGTAATCATTCTGAAAAGCGTTGATTTTCCGGCACCGTTTGGGCCAATCACGCCAACGATGGCACCTGGCGGGATAATGAAGCTCAGATTGTCAATCAGGAGTCTGTCGCCATATCCCTTTGAGACATTTCTGAATTCAATGACGTCATTGCCCAGGCGCTCGGCAACCGGGATGAAAATCTCCTGTGTTTCATTGCGCTTCTGGTAATCGTAGTCCGAGAGCTCATTGAAGCGGGTCAGGCGCGCCTTGCTTTTGGCCTGTCGGCCTTTGGGGTTCTGGCGTACCCATTCGAGTTCTTTTGCAATCGTTTTCTGGCGGGCTGATTCCGTTGCCTCTTCCTGCTTCAGGCGGATGCTTTTCTGCTCCAGCCAGGACGTGTAGTTTCCTCTCCAGGGAATGCCCTGGCCCCTGTCGAGTTCGAGAATCCACTGGGCGGCATTGTCCAGAAAGTAGCGGTCGTGCGTGATGGCAACGACAGTGCCCGGAAAACGCAGCAGGAACTGCTCCAGCCATTCAACGGATTCGGCGTCAAGGTGGTTGGTCGGCTCGTCCAGAAGCAGCATGTCCGGGCGCGAGAGCAGGAGTCTGCACAGGGCAACGCGCCGTTTTTCTCCACCGGACAGAATGCCGATTTTGGCATCCCAGGGCGGCAGGCGAAGTGCATCGGCAGCCATTTCAAGCTGCTGCTCGATCTGGGTGCCATCAGATGCGGCGATAATGGCTTCGAGTCGTGCCTGTTCTTCTGCGAGCGCATCAAAATCGGCATCGGGGTCAGCATAGGCCGAATAAACGGCATCGAGTCTGGTTCTTGCCTCAAATATTTCACCGAGTGCGCTTTCCACAACCTGGCGTACGGTCTGCTCGGAATCCAGTACGGGTTCCTGGGGCATATAGCCGATTTTCAGGTTGGGCATGGGGCGTGCTTCACCGATGATATCCGTATCCTCACCAGCCATGATTCTCAAAAGACTGGATTTTCCGGAGCCGTTCAGGCCTAAAACGCCGATTTTGGCACCCGGGAAAAAGGAAAGGGAGATATCTTTCAGAATATGGCGCTTGGGCGGAACAATCTTGCCAACGCGATTCATTGTAAAAACATATTGGGACATGGCGATGCTGACAGTGAGAGTTTTAAAAAATGAAAGGTTTCCTGAAGTGCAAAAAACATCGGAAAACAGGCGTTTTGTGCAATTCTATCACGAACGCATCCGTGCGCACTGACCAAATGACGGGAAACCGAGGGTTAAAGCACCTGGAGTTGCCCGTCCTTCTCCAATGCCAAAGGAAAAGGAGGTGGAATTCTGCAGGCTGTGCGGTGCACAATCACACTTCAGGTGAAGATGTCGCCTCCGCACGCGCTCCGTGCAGCCAGTGCGCCATGAAGGCAGGCAATGGCAGGACTTTCGAAATGCCTTTCAAAAAGCCAGGGACGGGGCGGCTTGTGGCAACAGAAAAAGGCACAACATTTGCGTTGGGCGAACTTTGGGGGTCTCTTTCAAAAAAGCTGCATGCCATCTGCCTTTTCCTTTCTCAAATCCGGACCGGATTTCTTTGGAAATTATAGCAAAAAAAACCACCTCCATGAGGGAGGCGGTTTTTTTTGCTGTTTCAGAAAAGATGTCCGCTCGCAGCCCGTTCTTCTGCAACGACTGCGCACGCGCGTGTGCCATCAGGGATATCGGGCACTCCATCGTTTCGATCTGGATTGTGTCTCAATGATGTCGTGTCATGGCGGCCTGTGGGAACTATTTGCGACGGGCCACCTTCCTGCCCGCTGCCGGGGCCACGGATTTGCGCAATACCGCACCAGGTGAAAACTTCGGGACTCTTGCTGCAGCTATTTTGAGTGGTGCTCCAGTTCGGGGATTTCGCCCATTTCGGGCACTTCTTGTTTTTACTTCAAATTTGCCAAAACCAAGAAGTGATACAGTATCACCCTTTCCCAATGTTTCAGCTATTACGTCCAGAACCGCTTTGACAGTACGCTCTGTCTGCGCCTTGGAGACGTTGGTTTTTTCGGCAACAGCCTCAATCAACTGTGTTTTGTTCATAGGTCCTCCATGGACATCCTCTGACAGAAGGCAGAAGATGGATTGAATTAATAAAACCGTCCCTGAATGGTGTTGACACAAGTCGGACTCCTGGAAACACACAGGTGTTCCCAAGTACCCGGCGCTGAAAAGCCCATTAAAAATCAAAGGATTGCCAATGTCGCGCCAGCACACTCAAAAAAGAAGTACAAAAACCATATCTTTGGAAAGATATCACTGTACACCTGCTGTTTGTATCACCCGAACCGGGTGATATTTTACGGCTTCGCTGAGTCTCACAGCCTGGGTTACAGGGCTGGACCGGACGTGGCCCTTCGTTAAAAAAACAACAAAAAACACATGTAAACGCAAATCCCCAGATTTTTTATAGGTGTATGGAGTTTATGCCTGAATCTCCAGAGCTTCAAGAATCATACGTTGATTTTTCGACAGTTGTAGGGGAACATCTTCATGCTTGCCTTGAAAATGAATCCTGGATATAGCTTTTATGTGAGAAAAAATTTGTGTTTTTGTCATTTTTCGGCAGGCCTCGGATTTGCTCAGTCGAACCCGAATTTCCCGGAGAAATATTTCTGCTATGAACTGAATGAATAGTCTGGAGCGCATTCTGTTATCCGTATGCACACGAATTCTCTTCATGTCGAGTTCATTCTTCATCTCGTCAAAATCCTTTTCGATATAATCCCGTGTTGAATACTCTTTGAGTGCATCCTTTGCCGTTTTAATTGTTGGATCGTTGGTCAGAAAACAGATATATCCAACGTATTTGTTTTTATGTTTTGCGATGGCCTCCATGTTGAAATCAACATTTCTTTTCCGGGCGTACTTTGGCTTTGTAACAAGGAAGTAAGGGGCATATTCCGGTTTTACCGCAGCCACCGGATTCGCGAGCAGTCTTTGGTATTCGCTATTGAGGTTTCCCATAAAGCGATCCCAGGAATTACCGACCAGATCCTGGCAAAACAGAACGTAAGCCTGACACGGGTATTGCTCCAGAACCTCAACATCCTCGCCCTCTTGCGGGCTGTATTGTTCGTCTCTGCTGTTGGCTCGCCAGAAAAACGATTCTTCTTTCACTTTCTTTCCACTACGTTTTCTGCAGCGCACCCACCACAAATACGTTGAACTTGCATACCAGGTCCGACTCTCAATTTTCAGCATCGAATCCGGTCTGAGCCGCTCAATCTCCCCAGCATCAATGATGTCGCATACCCATTTTGCATTGACTTTCAGTGCCTGTAAAAACGTATACTCATGGCAAAGCATATAAGCGATGTTGCTTTGACTGGCAAATCCTCTGTCGAGCATCAGGCAGCTCGGCTTATAACCCAGTTTATCGAGGAATTGCAGTGTGTTTTCAAGAGTATTGATGTCCGATATGCTTCCCGACAATGGCCAGGCAAACAGGGGCATTCCTGTGTTGCGAATGCACAGGAGTGCATAATTGACCTGGGGCAGGTCATCATGATCACGATTGTAACCCCAGTCAGCAATGTTTATACCACCGCCATAGTAGGATATTGATGTCAGGTCGTACAGCACCTTGTCTGTTTCAATGAAACCTTCAAGCCACAATTTGTAGAACGTCATGATGCCATCATAGTCAATCAGGTCCAGAAGTCTGGAGATTTCCTGACTGGAGAAGCCACGTCCCTTCGGATTTTCAAAATAATCAAGCCAACTGTCATTGTTACTGAGGGCGTTCCCTTCAGATGTGATGTACCAGGCCAGTGAGAGAATGTCTGTTGCCAATTCTTTTCCAAAGGCCCTCGACAGCCTGGAATCTATCCCGTATCTCTGGGTAATGCTCTCAAAGACAAGCTGTGGACCGGGATGTATGATCTTCGCTGTCCTGACGGCCTTTGCTACCTCGCGGGCATAGCTTTTAGGAAAAGACCTCGGCTTGACATCTTCACCATATTTCGCATGAACGGTGTCTATGATGCGCTGTTCGTGAGCGTTGACACTTTCAGGGTCTTTGTCTTTGCGCAGCAAAAGGTCTGAAAAATACCTGTTTGGAAGAAAACCTTTTTCGGCATCAACCTTACCAACGGCTTTGCTCGGCTTCAGGTATTTTTTCTTGCGGGGGCACCAAATGGTTTCAGCTGCATAACAATATGGAGTCCCATTGATTGTGTTAATCGTAATATGCATATCGCCTCCGCTTAAATAAGCCTTTAAGATTGCATATATTATAGGCTTATTTGCCAAGAATGTCAATAGCGGAATTGATAAAAAATACGGGAAATCAAGGGTGTGAGTTACTCTTGCGGAGGGGGTAATTGCATGCACCTGTAAAATTTACGGGGATTTGCGTTTGAGAGTGATGGTGCTTTTATGATGATTTTGCCTGTTGAGGCGACCAAATCTGAATATGTCAAGTCATTGATGTCTTGCCAACCCCTGAACCATGAGGGTGAGC
>Ga0099364_10009454_pt1 | contig 13526 bp, 13 predicted proteins | sample TergutTh196P3_FD_73070 | JGI IMG/M metagenome (GOLD analysis project Ga0099364, IMG submission 73070) | Microcerotermes parvus P3 segment gut microbial communities from Pointe-Noire, Republic of the Congo - Th196 P3 | ecosystem: Host-associated > Arthropoda: Insects > Digestive system > Gut ...
AGATATTTTGATCTTGCAAGATAATTTTATAACTTTTACATACTTGTTAATTCTATGTATTATAAAGAATTATGGAAAAAATAAGAAAAATATTTCCATTTTTCTTTATTTATACAATAATGTTATAACATTCATACTCTTGCATAAGGTGGGTTTTTAGATATAATAAGATGTTATAATAATTAGCGAGAAGCATGAAAACCATAAAAACACAAATCCGTGCCTCTGATCAAGCGTATAAGATCATTAAAAAGGCTATCCTAGAGGGCCAGCTTAAACCGGGAGAAAAACTGGGGAAGCGGTCTATGGCGGCCCTCTGCAAGGTCAGTATTATCCCCATAGTTGACGCCCTTAACCGGCTGGAAATCGAAGGGCTAGTGGAATCAAGCCCCTACAACAGTTCCCGGGTAGTATGCCTTGACGAAAAACGCCTGGCGGATATGTATATTCTTCGGGAAGCTATTGAAGTGCAGATCGTCAGAATGCTCTGCTTTACCATAGGGCTTAAAGAGGCGGAAGAATTGCAAGAACTGGCAAAACGAATAGATTCCATGGCAGGGAACCCAGATAAATCCCCGGATTATGATGAGTTGCATTACCAGTTTCACATGCGCTTAGCGCAGAGCACTGGCAGCCGGAATCTGATGGAAGAGATGGAAAACCTGCATCTTTTTTCCTTGTTGGTTAAATCGGAAATTATCTATACCGGCCTTGACCGCTCCCTCCTCACTCAGGACTATTCCCATGAGGATATAATCGTGGCAATTTTAAGACGAAGGCCTGAAGATGCGGAACGTATAGTCCGGAACCATGTATACCGTTCCCTGATTATCTCCCCGCCTTATTGGGTATAATTAATAAACAACGATCCTGTCCGCCCGGTTTTATGCGCCGTAACCCCAGGCTTGACGGCTATTTTTGGGGCTGTTACAATAAATACTATCAACAATCTCTCAGGCTGATTATCGTCAATTAATTTAATTAATAAGGAGTAAAAAAGAGGTTTTTATGGATCGTGTAGAAGAAAGCAATCTTAAAGTTAAAATTGTCCGCTCCCTCTTAGAAAAAATTGGCCATGACGGGATCGTCATACGCAAGCAGGCCAATTTCTCCTGGATTAGCTCAGGGGGCCGGGGCTTTGTCGGACTGGCTTCTGAAAATGCCTGCGCCGTCATAGTGGTTACCAAAAACGGCGTATACATTGGGGGCAACAATATTGAAATCCCCCGGCTAATAGCAGAAGAATTACCAAAAGGTTTTGCCGAACCGGTTACCCTGCCCTGGCGGGATGACCGGACCCTGGATGACGCGCTAAGGAAAAAATTCGGCAAGCTTTCAAGCGATACCGAACATGACGCCTGGTTTAAAGAAAAACGGGTTAATCTAATGGAATGTGAAGAAGGGCGTTTTGCAAAATTGGGGAAAACCTGTGCCCAGATTCTTGAAGACGTATGCGCCTCCTTAAAGCCCGGGGTTTCGGAACTGGAAATTGCGGGAAGAATTTCAGAAGCTTATTGGGCCGCAGGTATTGAACCCATAACTTTATTAATCGCTGCAGATAATAGAAGTTCCCAGGTTCGGCATTATGTGCCCACAGGCAAAAAAGTAAAAACCGGGGTTATTTGTTCAATCTGCGCAAGAGGAGGAGGCCTGGTGCCCTCGGCTACCAGAACTGTAGCCTTTTCCAAAGATTTTTCGAAACTCTATGGTCAGCTCCTTAAAGTCGAACAGGCTGTCTTTGAAGCGTTAAAGCCCGGCGCTGTCCTAGGTGGGCTGTTTAAAACTATATGCGATGCCTACGCCCGAAACGGGCTTGCAGGAGAATGGGAAAACCATCACCAAGGCGGTTTGACCGGATACTCGGCCAGAGAAATTCGGGTACTTCCAGACACAGAAGCTATGGTGGCCGCCCACCAGGCCTTTGCCTGGAACCCTTCTGCAGTTGGCGCCAAATGCGAAGATACTGTTCTGGTGGGCGAAAACGGCAAACTGAGGGTTCTTACAAAACCAGGAAAAACCTGGCCAACAGTTAAAGTCGGTTCAATGCTCCGGCCTGACATTCTTAGAATGTAAATTGAGTTTCAATTATTATGGGTGGATGGAGGATAATATGAGTTTAATTGGAAAAAGTCCCTTGCATACCATGACTTTGATTAGCCCGACGGAATTTTGGAACGATTCGTGTTCCACAACAGATTTGGCTTACGCCATTGACAACGGCGCCACCGGCGGTACCAGCAACCCCAACATCATTAGGGCGGTGTTGAAAAGAGAAATGGATATTTGGCGGCCCAGGATCGTTTCCCTTATTGAAGAGTATCCTACTGCCAGCGAGGTCACGATAGGCTGGAAAATTATGGAGGAAATAACCGTAAATGCTGCCAAGCTGCTCAAGCCCATTTATGACAAGAGCAATGGCCGTAATGGGCGGCTTTCCATGCAAGTCAACGCACAAAACTACCGGAACGCAAAGGATATTGTCGAACAGGCCCTGTACATCAGCTCCCTTTACCCCAACAACAATATCAAGCTGCCAATAACCAAGGCTGGAGTTGAGGCCATTGAGGAGCTTACTTACCAAGGGGTTAGTGTAAACGGTACGCTGTCATATTCGGTTTCCCAGTTGATAGCCCTTGCAGAGGCTGTGGAACGAGGGCTTGCGCGGCGTGAAAAGGAAGGTAAAGATACTTCCACCATGAGCCCGGTGTGTACGATGATGATAGGCCGCCTGGACGAATGGCTTAAATTCCAGATGGATAAAAAGGTATTCTACACTGATCCCATTTACCTTGAATGGGCGGGACTGGCAGCTACTAAAAAAGCCTACCGTATTTATAAAGAGCGGGGTTATAGGACAAGGATACTTATTGCGGCTTTCCGCAATCTCTATCACTGGTCGGAATTAATTGGCGCTGATATATCCATGACCATGAATATTGACTTTCAGAAAAGATATAACGCTTCCGATGTGGAGGTCAAAAGTCGCATTGATGATCCGGTGGATCCTAAAATCATTGCAGAACTAGAAAAGAGGTTTCCAGATTTCAGCCGGGCATACAATGAAAATGGAATGAAACCGGAGGAATTTGAATATTACGGACCATTCCGGCAGATGATTCATTCCTTTATAGGGGGATACGTGGATCTGTTGAGTGTTATCCGGCACATCATGATTTCTGATCCGGATATAACGGGAGAATAAAAGTTTAATTTACATGGAGGATTACAATTATGCAGAAGATGAAAGCCGGAATAACAGGTTTTATTCCCAAGGGGGAGGATTTTTTCAAGACCCTTGAGGGCTATGCAAAGATGGGATACAAGGCATTTGAAGGCGCCTCAAGGCTCTTCTCGATTGAAGGCGATCCCAAAGAACATGCAAAACGGGTGCGCGCCATGGGGCTTGAACTTATTACCCTTGGAGCCAATGTACAGAACGGGAACCAGCCGGATCTGGCGGACCTGGTTAAAAAGGCAGGGATGCTGAATGTGAACCGGGTCACGATTTACCATACCAGCGCAACAGCCTGGCGCTTCGCGGACCGGCCGGAACTGCCGGGTTACGATGAAATAATGAAGGAAATTAAGACCATAGACAAACTTGGCAAGGGCCTTGCCAAGGAGGGTATTTCCCTGGCGTTCCATAACCATGATCAGGAATTCATCTCCTGTTATAATGGCGTACCCCTGTTCTGGCTTTTAGCCTCAAATTGCGAGGATTTAAAATTCGAGCCTGACTTAGGCTGGGTTCATTACGCCGGCTGGGATCCTGCAAAGCTGATCGGCCAGTTGGGCAGCCGTATAGTGTCCCTCCATGTTAAAGATTATATACCCGGTGAGAACTATGAGTATAAGCCGCATAAAACTTTTTCTGTTCCCCGCTATTGTGCGCCCGGCGCAGGCGTGGTGGACTTATACGCCTGTTTTAAGGCTGCCTGTGAATTTGATGTGGAATTGGCCATTATTGAGCAGGATATGCAGTATCAACTGACCCACGCTGAATCCGTCCAGGCCGCGTATTATAATATGAAGGATACGGGTTTTGTAATCTAAAAAAAACTGTCCGAAAATTTTACCTTTCGGACAGTTTTTTACGAACTAAGGCTTACCTGCCGGGAATCCTAAAATTCCTGATGTATTCATCAAGCTGGCCTTGGAGTACCTGGCGTACTCTTTCAACGCCTGCGGCTTCCATTGCCCTCTGGTAGTCAGCCAGACCCTGTTCAAGAGGAACATAGGCCAGCTCCAGAGGCCACCAGTACTGCCTGTGGGCGTTGATCAAGTTGGCCCATTCGGTCTCTACCGCTGAGATATCAGGGACAAAGGAGCGGAACTTTTGGGAACCAACGCCTTCGGTGATATATGAGTCAAATGCGGCTTTTCTTCTGCCCAGATCCTCAGGCGCACCAAAGGTTGGGAGGTAGAACTCCGGGGTCCTGGCTGCCCACATACGGGTCCAATCCATTAGTTGGTTAGCGATGATATCCGTTTGCTCCACGTAATCCTGACCACGAACATTGTGAATCCTATAAGAAACATTCTCAATACCAAAATAGAAAGCCCTGTAGAGCTGTTCATCCGTCATGATCGCTTCCCACATATCCAGGGCCCGGTGGGGATTCCTGGAAGAGCTGGCTACAACCAGGGTATCCTGGGTAAAGGACATATAGGAAACATCGGAAACAAAATTCTCCCACCTTATGCCCCAGGTCGGGTGGGTTCTGTATTCGCCGTCATAGGCGTCAATGTTGTGAATCCTTGCTGCGGAAATCCCATTCCGGAATTTATCCGGGGTGGTGTCTGTTAGGGCGGCGCTGGGGAACAGGCCCTTCTGGTTCCAGCGCGCCACCATGGGAAGGAATTCGGTGCGAACCGGGGCATATTCATAGAAGGTGAAGAGCCTGGGATTGGCCTCAAAGGGATCGATAAAGAAGAAGCTGTTGGTCCCGCCCATTATGCCGTAAATTCCCCGCTCATACATCCACATATCGTCAATTTCCGATCCTCCGGTTGTAATCTGTATGGGCTCCATGGCCGGATAGTTGGCCCTGATTATGTCCAGGTACGCTTCAAGATCGGCAAGATTTGTCATCCTGCCGTTCCAGCCCCGGCCTTCTACCAGGTCGGTTCGGAAAATCGGTCCGTAGGCGGAATAGGTGGCAACTAGGCTGGGAAGCCCGTATAGATTGTCCCCTATAGAAGCTTGGACTATCGCTGATGGGGCCTGCCTGCGGTGAACCGTGGGGGCGTACCTTGGCGCAAGGTGCTGCAGGGGCATAAAGGAACCGCGCCTTGCCAGCCCGGCAAAGTCAATCCAGGTTGCCGCATAGGCAAGATCAAATACCTCACCAGAAGCGAAAAGCAGGGGATAAGTGGTCCGCCAGTCCGAAGTGGGCAGGAGCCTCTGATCCAAGGTAGTGTTAATCTTGGCTCTGGCAAGATTGTTAAAGTTGTCAAAAATTTCCCGCTGCCTGGGCCTTATGTCCCCGGAATAGTACATTATGACTTCATAGGGTTCACTGCGGTCCAGCGCCGGAAAAGTCGACTGGTCCAATGGATTAATCGCGCCTGCCCTTGACCCGCCGGCAAACACCGGCAGGCTCATGGCCATAAACACGATTAACATTACATACCCGAACTTAAAAGATATGTTCCTCATTTCATTTCCTCCAGAGAAAAATATAAAATATCCGGTTAACAACCGGATTTTAACCCTTAACAGATCCTATGGTAATCCCTTTGATAAAGAAGCGCTGCACAAAGGGATATACCAAAACAATAGGCCCTGTGGCTACCACAGCCATTGCCATCCTCAGGGAAAGGGCCGGCAGATTATCCGGAAGCTGAACCGAGCCTCCCATAGCCGCAATCTCCGCAAGGGCGGCAGCGCGGTTAAGGAGGTCATAGAGCATATACTGGAGGGGATACTTATCCACCGAATTTATATAGAGCATGGCATTGTACCAATCGTTCCAGTACTGGAGAGCCTTGAACAGGCCTATGGTAGCCAATGCTGAAGGTATCAGGGGAACCACAATCTGAAGAAAGATTCTAAACTCCCCAGCGCCGTCTATTTTAGCAGACTCTATTGTTGCAGTTGGCACGGCAGAAATAAAGCTCCGCATGATTAGCATGTGAAAGACCGTAAATATTCCCGGAAAGATCAGGGCGAAGTAGCTGTCCCTCCAGCCAAGATAGCGGATATAGTAAATGTAGGTACTAACCATGCCCCCGTTGAACAGGGTGGTAAAGTAAAAGAAAAACGCGATACGGTTGCGGTACTTAAAACTTTTCCGGCTTATCACGTATGAAGTCATGGTGATAAGGAAAAGCCCCAAGAAAGTTCCCACAACGGTAACGTATATGGATACCCCGTATGCCCGTATCACCCTTGTGGGAAACCTAAAGATCATTTCGTAAGCATCGGTGTTAAACCCCTGGGGAAGGATGCTGAAACCATGCAAGCGTACAAGCATATCAGTAGAAAAAGACGCCGAAATTAACAAGATGAAGGGGAAAAAACACATCGCCGCAATTAAGGTGATGACAGAGTAGCATAGAACATAAAAAATTACGGAGGATGTAGAATACCGGATTTTTCTTTTGCTGGCAAAAGGCGCGTCCATTTGTTCCTCCTTTCCTAAAATAACGCATAATCGCTTTCGATGCGTTTAACGATGTGATTTACCGTTACAATTATGACAAAGCAGAGCACGGACTGATAGAAGGTGGCCGCCGCAGTCATGCCCAGGTTGGCGCTGGTCATAATAGACCGGAATACATACACATCGATTACGTCGGTAGCGTTAAAAAGCTGCCCGGCGTTTCCTACAATCTGGAAGAACATCTCAAAATCCCCCCGGAGTATCCGTCCTATCTGCAGCAGGAACATGATAATAACCGTGGGTTTAATGGAAGGAAGGGTGATGAACCAGATTTTTTGGAAGATATTGGCCCCGTCTATATCCGCCGCTTCAAAACACTCCCCGTCTATGGCGGTTATGGCGGCAATGTAAATAATCGAGTTGTAACCCACCCACTTCCAGGAATTAAAAAACATGATAATGAAGGGCCATGCGTAGGGTATGGAGTAAAAGTTAACCCTTTCCCTGCCTAAAGCCGTAAAGATATTGTTTAAGACCCCGTTTTCAAAGTTGAAAATGTTGAATACAAAGGTACCTACGATAACCCAGGATATGAAGTAGGGCAGGAATATTACGGACTGGCAGAATTTCTTGTACTTCATCGTAAACATTTCGGAGATAAACACCGCCACAACTATCGACAGGGCCTGGGAGGTAATAAGGTTCATTAAATTATACAAAATCGTGTTCCTGGTGATTAACCAGCCTACGCCGGAAGCAAAGAGAAAACGAAAATTTTCTACTCCGTTCCAGGGGCTCCGGAAAATTCCTAAGTTATAACGGAAGTTCTTGAAAGCCAAAATAAGTCCCGACATGGGAATGTAGGTGAGGACAAAAACCAGCAATATTGCCGGAGCAGCCATAAAAAAGAGTTCTTTGTTTTTTCCAAATTCATGCCGTAAACCATACTTTTTAATCATAATTTTTCTCCCCGTTTATATGGCTAACATAAATGCAAATATTCACTTATTTTAATACTGAATTCTTTAGCTGTCAACAATTATTATTAAAAAAATTTATCGGAACATCAGAGATCTCACTATTTTCCTGCGTTTCCTTGACTTTATATGTATTTAATTATACGATCCAATATAGTTATAAACCAACAGGCAAGGAGTATTTAATGACAATGAGAAAAAAGATACGATATACCAAATCCAGTCTTTTGTTCCATGCGTTAAGTTATGCCATTATAACGTTTGGAGTAATTATCACCCTTGTCCCCCTGCTGCTTATTCTTTCCGCATCTTTCTCCACGGATTTCGCCATTCATGCCCATGGTTTTACTTTTATTCCCAGGGATTTTAATGTCCGATCTTATGAGCTTATCTTCAGATTCCCAGATCATCTTATAAGAGCTTTTATGGTTTCTGTTTCAATTACCGCCCTCGGCGCTTTCCTAAGCCTTTTTCTGATCTCCATGACCGCCTATGTGATAAGCCGGCGCTACTTTAAATACCGGAACCGTATAGCCCTGTATTTTTTCTTTACCACCCTGTTCAACGGCGGTTTGCTTAGTACTTACATTTTTTATGTCCGTTATCTCCATTTAAAGGATAACTTTCTGGCCCTGGTTCTTCCGCTGATTTTCAACGTGTTCTACCTGCTCATTATGCGGAGTTTCGCTGCCGCCATACCCAGCGAAACTACTGAATCCGCCAAAATCGACGGGGCCGGGGAATTCACAATCTTCCTGCAGATAGCGATTCCCCTTTTGCCATCGGGACTGGCTGCCATTGGCCTTTTAACAGCCCTTCATTACTGGAATGACTGGTTCAACTCCATGCTTTATATTGTCTCCATGGAGAAGTATCCCCTTCAGTACCTGCTTCACTACACCCTTAACCGATCTTCGGCCCTGGCCCAAATTGCCGCCCTGGGGGGTGTTACGGTAGAGCATCCCTCTTCCAACACCCTCAAGATGGCCATGGTTGTAATTACCACCGCGCCGGTAATTCTGGCATATCCTTTTATACAGCGCTTCTTTATTAAAGGCGTTACAATAGCATCTGTAAAAGGTTAAAGCTGTTTTTAGGATCCTGCCATTCTTTTCGCTGAAAAATATAACTTGTGGTTTTTTATATAAGGGTTTAAAATAAATCAGAGTAAATCTGAAAACAAAAAAGGGGAAAAAAGTGAAACAGCATAATCTTGCACTGACTCTGTTCACCGTGGCTTCTTCGCCTTTGCCTTATCCGGAAAAATTGAAAAAGGCCCGGGAAATCGGTTACCAGTCCATCCAGGGAGGTCTCCCCCCGGATGATATGTCCCTTAAGGAGCAAAAAGCCCTTTTGGATGGCCTGGGTATGGAAATTTGCGCGTTTGGCGGGCGGCCGCCTGCCCTCTTCGATGATTCTGCAAAGATCATTGAAGCCTGCCATCTTTATGACTGCGACGAGGTAATGGTGGGCACCATACCGGTAGAATACCGAGGCAGTTACGACGGCTATATGAAGGGCATTGAGATGCTCAACAAAGGCGCCCAAGTTTATAAAAAAGAAGGGATATATATTTCTTACCATAACCATGCTCAGGAATTCCGCAAATTTAACAATGGAAAACGGGGCATAGATCTAATGTTTGAGAATTTTGACTATTCCTGCATACGCTTTCTTTTGGATACCCACTGGGTCCATTCAGGCGGCGGCGATATCCTTGAGTGGCTGGAAAAATGCAAGGGCAAGATTAAGAACCTTCATGTGAAGGATTACCGCCTTGCCCCTGCCAATTATGATACCTCCATCGGCGCAGTGGATAAGCAGTTCTCCCAGATAGGGGACGGCCAGCTGCCCTGGGAATTGATCGTTCCCAAGGCCCTTGAAGTGGGGATACAGGCCTTTATAGTTGAGCAGGATAACTGCTATGACGAAGAACCCTTTGACTGCGCTGCCCAGTCATACAGAAAGCTAAAAAGCCTAGGGCTAAAATAGCTAACAATTTGCCAATCAGGAGGAAAGATATGAAAATAGCGCTTGCGCCGATAATCCTAAGGCCCTTATATTTTACAAGGCCCAAGGAGCTTACATACAAGAATGACATTCAAACCATTCTGACCCGGGTAAAAAATACCGGGTATGAAGCAATTGAAATGGCAACGCCCGAAGGTTTTACCCATGAGGAGTTTAAGGCAGCGGCGGATGAAGCGGGTATTAAAATACTTACTGCGGGAGGGTTCCGGTACGCACAACTTCTGGAGCATGATTATTCTGCCAAGATAAAGGAATGTAAGGTCCTGGGCGCAGAAAATGTGATGATAAGCAATATGGATCGCCTTGTGCTGGGCAATTACGATGAGCTGAAAAAATTCATCGCCGGCATGAACAGGGCCGGCAAGGCTTTACGGGATGAAGGGCTGCATCTTAGTTACCATAATCACGCCGTGGATTTTACAAAGATTAACGGCAAGACCATCTTTGAACAGATAGTTGAAGGCACGGATCCTGATTATGTGTTCCTTGAGCCTGATACCTTTTGGCTTCAGGCCGGAGGCGCCCATGTTATTAGCTGGCTTAAGCGCCTGAAGGGCAGGATCTTTATCGTTCATTTTAAGGATTACGCAATTGATCAGTATTCGGATCATACTTTCCTGGAATGTACCCACCGGCTTTTTGCGGAAGTGGGCGAGGGGAACCTCAACTGGCCGGGGATCATCAAGGAATGTCTTGATCAGAATATCCCATGGTGCGCTGTGGAACAGGATACTTCCCAACGGCCCCCCTACGAATCAATCGCCATAAGTTACAAAAACCTAAAAGCTTTTGGCGTGTAATTAATATATTTTAAGGAGAAAATTATGTCATTAAAACCGGTAAAAGTCGCAGTAATAGGGTCGGGCAATATCAGTTATACCTACATGAATACTCTGACCAGTGGTTTTTCCATTATTGAATTGGTTGCTTGTTCGGATCTTGTTCCGGAGAAAAGCAAGGCCCGGTCTGAACTTTTCGGAATCAAACAGATGAGTACCGAAGAAATCCTGGCGGACAAGGAAATTGAGATTGTATTGAATCTGACGGAAATAAGGAACCACAGCAATGTATCAAGGCGGATTCTGGAATCCGGCAAGCACTGCTATTCGGAGAAGTCCGCAGGCTGTTCTGTCGAGGAAGTCCAGGGTAATATAGATCTGGCGAAATCAAAGGGCCTGCGTTTCGGCTGTGCGCCGGATACCTTCCTTGGGGCGGGCATACAAACTGCAGGAAAACTCATTGATGACGGCTGGATTGGGGAGCCCATAATAGCCAGGGGCTGGTGTATACGTAGCCGTAAGGTCAGTCACAGGGCTGAAACCCCTGATCCGGAAGGGAATTACAATAAAAAGGGAACCACCATTACCTATGATATGAGCGGTTACTATAACAACGCCCTTGTGGCACTCCTGGGACCGGTAGCGCGTTGTTCAGGTTTTGCCAAAGCTTTTGACAAGCATATCTGGGAAAATACAAAACATCCTGATTTCAGAAAACCCATTAAAGTAGGTTCCGGCGCCAATACGATCATGGCTACCTATGAATTTGCCAACGGATGTTATGGCAGCTTCATGATAACCAGTGAAAGCTTTGGTAAGGAAATACCCATATTGGAAATTTTTGGTACCAAGGGCTGTTTGTATTTGCCTGATCCTAACAACTACGGCGGCTCTTTTGGCGACTGGGGCCAGGATATCATGATTAGCCGCATGGGCGACGAGGAGCCGAAGAAGGTACCCTTTACCCACGGATTTGCCGACGGCGATCCTGAGATTCCTCCCAAGAGTGGCAAGAGGGAGCCCGGCCATAACAACTGGCGGGGGATTGGCGTCATTGACATGGCCTATGCCATACGGCGGAACAGACCCCAGCGCTGCAGCCCCGAATTGGCCATGCACAATGTAGAGATTGTTTCCGCCATCGAGGAAAATTCCCAGAACAATGCCGGGGTATATGTAATGAAAAGCCGTCCCGAAAGGCCTGCGCCATTATCCCCAGGCTTTATAGGGCCGCCTGAAGTAATGGAAGGGGCCATCGATAATCTTTAGTAAACTCTCAAATTGTGCGGTCGAAGGACTGCAAAAGGAAGTATGGACCATGAAACCCGCAAGCTTGAAAGAAATTATTGAATTTTCGAAGAAGCATCAGGTCGGAATCGCGATGTTCAACATCGTGAACCTCGAATTTGCCCAGGCTATGTATGACGCCGCCCAGGAAACTGAACTGCCCGTCATGTTTGGAATGCCCGAAGGGTTTTTCAAGTACTATGACGTGTATGCCATGACAGCGGCATGTAAAAAATACATAGAAAAATCCAAAGTTCCCATTGCCATACACCTTGACCATGGGAGGAGCTTCGAAGGGGTAATGACCGCAATAAAGGCAGGGTTCTCTTCGGTAATGTATGACGGTTCTTCCCTGGGCTACGAAGAGAACGTGGCAAACACCGCCGAGATTGTAAAGGTCGCCCATGCCCTTGGCGTCACCGTGGAAGGGGAACTGGGCTATATCGGGAGGGCCAGCGAAGAGGTGGACAGCAATAACTTTACCAAACCGGATCAGGCGGTTGATTTTGTGAAGCGTACGGGTGTTGACGCCCTGGCCATAGCCATAGGGAACCAGCATGGCCCTTACAGGGGGGTTCCAAAGCTTGATTTCGCCAGGCTTAAGGAGATCCGCAGTAAGGTAGACTGCGGCCTGGTACTCCACGGCGGCTCTGGGATATCAGCGGAGGACTTCGTGGAAGCCATGCGCTGCGGCATCAATAAGGTGAACATCCATACCGCCAATGAACTGGCGGCGCAGGAACTGGTAAAAAAATCCTTTGGGGACTATAATTCCTTTCTTGAATTTACACAGGGGCTAACGGAGACAGTAAAGAAGGTAATTAAGGAACACATGCTGATTTTTGCCAAGGCAAGAATTTCCTGATATCCCGTCGGATATGTATAAATTTTAATTAATCATTATTGGAGGTATCTTTATGGCAATCGGAGTAGTGGGTTATACAACCCGGTTTAGGACATTCACTTTAGAGCAATTGGAAGCAACGTACAAAAAAATTGCTGACCTTGGTTACGATGGCCCGGAGAATTTAATGGGCGGCCGTGTGGGCGTTCCCTGGGAAGACGATTGGAAACTGGTCCAGAAATACGGGCTTAAAGTTGCAGACAGCCGGGGCGATCTTGACAAACCAGATGAAACAAAAAAAAGAGCCGATGCACTTGGGGTTAATATAATCGGGGTTCCTTCACTTCCGGCAGAAATGTGGTACTCCGTTGACGGTTTCAGGGCCTATACGGAGAAGATGAACAAGTGGGCAAAAAATTATAAGGGCTATAAGCTCCAGTATCATAACCACGCCCAGGAACTGCGTAACTTCCCTTCCCTGGACGGCAAAAATGGCCTTGATATCATGATCGAGGAAAGCGATCCCGATGTAATTGTTTTTGAAATTGACACTTTCTGGACCTCCGCCGCCGGCGCTGATCCTGCCTGGTACATCCTCAAGGTGAAGAACCGGATTCCGGTAGTCCACTTTAAGGACTATGCCATTAACTGGAAAGGCGTTGAAAATGATCTTGGCGGTATTCCCTGGCGCTTTGCAGAAGTAGGACAGGGCAACATAAACTGGAAAGCCGTGGCCGCCGCCTGCCAGGAGGCCGGAGTCAACTGGTACTGTGTTGAACAGGACTATAGCGCCATGGACGAATTTGAAAGCCTGAAAATGAGCATTGCCTATATAAAAGGCCTGGGTATTAAATAGGGAGGATCTATGTACAAGGACAAAGTTACCATTGGGCTTATGCCGACCCGGAGGCCGGTTTTCAAAATAGAAACCGCCCGGGAAGAATATGACATCATCATGCCCATTATCAGGAGGCAAATGTCAAAATATGTCAACTTTGTTGAC
>Ga0099364_10009455_pt1 | contig 13524 bp, 7 predicted proteins | sample TergutTh196P3_FD_73070 | JGI IMG/M metagenome (GOLD analysis project Ga0099364, IMG submission 73070) | Microcerotermes parvus P3 segment gut microbial communities from Pointe-Noire, Republic of the Congo - Th196 P3 | ecosystem: Host-associated > Arthropoda: Insects > Digestive system > Gut ...
TTGCTTGCTTGCTTGCTTGCTTGCTTGCTTGCTTGCTTGCTTGCTTGCTTGCTTGCTTGCTTGCTTCTATTCTTAATTATAGCATATTTTTTCATGTTTGTCAAGCCCTATCTTTAATTTTGTTTGTAATTATTTATAAATATTTGTATACGTGTGTTTATTTTGCGGTTTTTTGTCAAAATACCGCCCTTTTTATCATTATAACACAAATAATACGATAATGCAAGTCTTTTAACGTATATTTTACCACTATTTTCAAAATTATGGAGTTAGGAGCGATAAAAATGACCGTAGAGTTTGTCCGCAAGCGCATTACAGAGCTTCGCCTGCGCAAAAATGTGTCCGAATATCAAATGAGCTACGACTTGGGGAAAAGCCGCAGTTTTGTTTACAATATCTCCTCCGGGCGGTCTGTCCCGCCGTTGAAAGAATTGTTTGCTATCATTGATTATTTTGGCATGTCGGTCGCGGAGTTTTTTAATGAGCAGACACAGCACTCCGATTTGGAATTGAAAATTCTCGGAATGTTTGGAGCTTTAAACGAGGTTGACGTGGACGCTTTGTTGTGGGTTGTTGAGAGAATAAACTTAAAGGACAAAATTATTGATGATTTGAGAATCGAGGTTGAGGCTTTGCAGGGGGAAATGATTGATGTGTGACCGCGCAACCCGAAAAATATCGTAGCGATTTATGGCGGTGTGTCTTGCCCCAAATATAAATTTGTTGACTTTTGCAAGGTTTTATGCTATACTGGATATAGGCGCGAATGGCTTCGGCTTGCGTTAAGTATTAAATTATGAGGTTTATATTATGAACAGTTTTGTAATTTTTTGTAGCACTGTCGGTGCAATTGTTTTGTTCTCTCTTGCGTTTTTGGCTTTTTTTACCCCTCTTCAAAAAAGCCAAAAACACAGAAGTCGCAAAATCGCTTTTTGCGCTGGGTTTTATGTATCGGTGTTGGTTTTTTGTTTTTTATCTCTAACAATATTTAACGCATTATTAGCTCCTCTATACGCTTCAATAATTTACATAACTGCTTCAATTGCATTTTTTATCCCTCCTACAAATTTTATAGCCAAGTTTATTAGAGTTGCAGGTTTTGTAGTATTATTAATAACTATTGCACACTTTTCGTTTACTTCCATACTGGGTAGGGGGTTGTTTTGAACACTGCAAAGCATGAACATAAGTGATTGTTATAGCTTTTAGCTTACAATACAAAAAATTTAAAGGAGCAAGGACATGAAAAAATTTAAAGCAATTATCGCGATAATCTTAACAATGGCGATAGTTTTATCTCAAACTACATTGGCGCAGGCGACAGAGAGAAATCCCGATACAACGAACGGCAACGAACTTCCGGCAGATTATGTGGACAACAGCAATGAGGGACTGTATGAAATTTTGACTTCCTTATTAGAGGAAGAGCAATCGCTTTTCTCACCTCTCTCTGCATCTGCACCAAAAGCCGAGATTGTATTTGTCATAGACTCAACCGGGTCTATGCAGGATTATATAACAAACGTAAAAGAAAATATAGTTGAATTTGCACAAGATTTAAGTGCAAAAAGTGTTAATTTAAGGTTGGGCGTTGTTGAATACAAGGATATTTATTTTGATGGTCTTGATTCTACTAAAGTTCATATGGTGAATCGTTCTCCGTGGATGAATGTAACAAATTTTGTAAACACTCTCACAGGCATTTCTGTAGGTGGGGGTTTTGATTGGCCTGAAACTCCTATAGATGCTTTAGGTTTCTTGACCGATGGAAAAACTATGATGTGGAGTTCTGATTCTTATAAGTTTGCGTTTTTATTGACAGACGCGCCTTATGAGATTGATAATAGACATGGCTACGAATCATTATCAGAGGTTGCCGGTGACTTGAAGAATATGAACATACATACCTCTGTAATCACAATGCCGAGTTTGTATTCTACATATAACGCATTGACATTAAGAACCGGAGGTATTAATGCCGACATTAGTTCAAGTGATTTTTCTGACGTTATGAAAGATTATGCGGAAAGCGTAACGGGTGTAATTAACAGTAATAAAAAGGTTATATATATGCTCCCCGGGTATATGGGTTCTCAACTCTATGATTCACAAGACGATAACGCAAAAACTCTTTGGTTGGATTTGCACTTTCAAGCATGGGGATTAATTGGTGGGGTACCTGGTTTTTTGGCTTCTTATGAGCAGAGACAACACGATGCGTTTATAAACGAGAACAGCAATGGTAGACACAATGACAAATTCTTTGCTTTTTCAAGTGACCTTGAATATTTCGGGGTTAGGGGGAAAGACAGCTACGGAGCTAACGATACATATGAAACCATAATGAAAAGACTTAAAAATGAATTTGAAGGTGAATTTGATGTAAAATTTTTTGCATATAACTGGTTAGGCTGTATCAACGATGCCGTTATTGAAATCGAACAAGATGCCCAAAATTATGATGAAATATATTTTGTAACCCATAGCACAGGGGCTTTGGTTGCCGCCGCCTATATCGAAAAAAGCCGCGAAAACGCGCGTAAAGTCCAAGCCTCGGTTCTCATTACACCGCCGTTGTTGGGTACTTATGCTGCCTTGCTTCCCTTAGAGTTGGGGCAACAGAAGACGGGGCTGTTCAGAGGAATTACCGAATTAGATATTATATTAAACAACAATTGGGCAAGGAGAATTGTTCACAACTCCCCGACAACATATCAGTTGTTGCCAAACAGAGATTATTTTAGGACAACTCATGCATTGGATTTAAGAATAGAGAGAAGCGGTTTTTTACGTACCGAATCATGGATTAATAATGCACTTTGGCATGAGTTTTATGGTGTAGTTCCTAATAGTGGAAATGTCAATGGGAACCTTTTGTCAAATGTGTTTTTTTATAGAAGCCATAGATACTTCCGTGAAAATTCTCTAAATGAAACCGAGAATAGAAACATAATTGATACTTTTCTCAGCGTTAAAAATTCTACTGTTATTGCAGTGCCTCATGGTCTCAAAACACCTATGACGGCCAGATATTGCATTGCAGATGGGCGCGCCAATGCGAGATTTATTGATGTAAAATACAATAAAGCCGGCGATGGCACTGTTTATCATACAAGTACTGGTTTGACGTTAAACGAGAGTAACGATGTCACTGGAACACGGTTAAATTCTCGTCGGTTTTTTGGAGAACATGGCGATGCAAACGGTATCATAGACCACTCATCTATACTTGAAGTTACAGAAGCTCTTAATTTGGTAGTAGACTTAATTAATCAAGCGGCAGATAGAGATAGCTTTTCACCTTTCTCTACGGGTGCTTTCAATTCAAATATAGGCACAATGTCCAATGACTTTGCGGCGATACCTCCTCCTGACGAAACAATGGAATCGTCTGTAAAACTGCGTATAGAAAGCGATAAGGAAGTGGAAATAAAAATCTATGACGGCGATGATGAACTTGTTGCCTTTAACGAACCCGAGTATGTAATTATGTCGGAAGAACACGACTTTATTTGGAACGAATTTGGCGACGAGGGCGAAACTTTAACCTCTATATATTTGCCAAACAGCGGATATAAAGTTAGTTTTCATTATGGCTCTGCCGCCGCTACGCCGATTGAATTTACGGTTTTGGTAAATCTTCTTGATGCCGATGGCGATATAACCGGATTTGGTTCTTATTACAGCGATGCTACTATTGCGGGCGGTGAAATATTTACTCTTGATATGATAAGCGGTGTTACTTCTGCGAATATCAGAAATTTATTGTCAAGTCCTGCTTATCCCGCTGTTGAAATTGACACGGAAATGTTCGCTACATGGGAAGATTTTGATTTCTCAGGGGTAAATAAAAACAACGATGTTATCGTGCTTGCTGACATTGGGGACGAAGCTGTGCTTGGCATAATCGGTACAATTGACCCTAAAGATATTTCGTGGGCTTCTTCGGATTCGACGGTCGTTTCGGTTGACGATGGTAAGCTTGTTGCCACAGGATATGGCAGGGTTGTTATCACAGCATCTGCGACTGACGGCAGTGGAAAAAGCATGATTGTCCATGTAAAAGTAAGTCTTTCTGCTTCGAGCGTGAGTTTTGAATATGTTGATTTATTTGTTGGCGAGAGAGCAATAATATATCCGGAGTATAACGATTCACGTGTAACCGAAAATTGGATTGACTATACTTTTGATACTAATTCCGGCATTATTGACATAAGCGATGGCGTTATTGTTGCTTTATCATCGGGTACAATTGAAGTAACAGGAACAGCGTTCGGCGGCGCGAAAAGCACGTTTAATGTCAATGTCACTAACGATACTATAATCCCTGTTCAAGGCGTGACGATTTCTTCGGAAAAAACAAATGTCACTATTGGGAGGCAGGTTACTTTAACGGCAATATTCACTCCAGATGATGCAACTAATCAAGAAGTCAACTGGTTTATTGAAGACGAGTCTATTGTTGAAATTATTAAAGAGGAAGACAACACTTTTGTATTAAATGGATTAAATGAAGGCAGTACAGAAATTACAGTCGTAACTGCGGACGGAGGTTATTTTGATATTATCACAATAACAGTAACTGCACATCCGCCGACAGGGCTTCCCGATGTGACTTTGTATACAGTGGCTACCTCTGTGTTCTTAGTGACATCAATCGGGATTGGCGGGTATTTATTGCGCCGAAGATTAATTCGGAAACGCCCATAACATGATATAACGTGCGTTGAAAAATTAATTTTATCCCGCAGGGACAGCAGAATAACAAGCAACGCATTATGCTATCATAATGCCCCGAAACCGCACCGCAAACGGCTTGTTTCGTGCTTGTTGGTGGTCTTCGACCCCCAAACCCCCGTGCGAAATTCATGAATTTCGCACTGCAATCGGGAAGCTTCGCCTCCCTCGGTTTCGCATAGCGAAACATGGAATAAAAATAAAAAATCCCCGCCCCCGACAGCAGTAAGCCGTCAAGGGCGGGGAAGTTGAATAGAAAACTATTCAAGACTGTCTTTGTTTTTATGCCTCTCGCGCAGGTCGCGCTGTTTTTCGTGGGCATCGCGCCCCAAGAGCGAGTCCACGTTGGACGTCATGACTTCGAGGGTTTTTAGTTCATTTTTGGCTTCGTAATATTCGGGGTAGAGCTTGTTTTTCTCGGCGTAAAGTTCATTCATCTCGGCACGAAGTGTCTTGATTAGCGGATATTTCTTGTTGGGGAAATGAGCGTTTAGCGACTGCTTTGCCGCATTAAATAAAATAAACGCGCTCTCATTTTCGCGCTTGTATTTGTCCTTGAAAACCACGCTGTCTAACTTTTCAACGATGGGTTTATTCTTGCGGAAAGTGTCCAAATCTTTAATTTGCTTGTCAAGAATTTTTATGCGGCTTTCGACTTCTTTGATACGTTTCAAAGAAGCATTACGCCTGCCTTTGACCTCATCGCGCTTCGCTACTAAGTTGTCATAATGCAAAAGTTTATGGTCTGAAAGGTAACACAAAGTCATCGCCGCCGTCTTGAGATTGAAGCCGTTTGCCCAATGCGAGTAGCCCGCCGATTGCTTGGCTTTAATGCTGTTTTCAATGTCAATCAGCAGTGAAATTTTCGGTTGCTCGGTTTTAATTTCAGCGGCATGAGAAATATTTATTTCACCGTGTAACTGCTTCTTGATATTTTCTTCGGTATACCGCTCGCCAAGCGTTTTTCCGCGGGTGAATCGTGTCTGCTCTTTGGCTCGGAAAGAAATATGTTTGCCGTGTTTAATTTCGTAATCCTCGGCTTGCATAAGTGACAAAAACTCGTCCCAATCTTTCGCTTTTTTGATACAACGGTCGAGCGTTTCGCGCAAGGCAGACTTCCACGATGTGCCTTTTTTATTTTCAAGATGCTCTTTATAACACTTGCCGCGATTTTCAGTTTGCTCAATGACAGACAAACTGTGTTCTTGACAGAGTTTATCACTGATTCTCTGAATACGATGAAAAATATCTGCCGCACCGTGAAATTTTTTCAAATCCTTAAAGCTGACGGAATTGAAAATAATATGATTGTGCAGATGGGAGCAATTTGTGTGAGTGCTAATTACATATTCATATTTTCCTTGCAATAATTCGTCTGCTAATTGCTTGCCGATTTCATGCGCCTGCTCCGGTGTAGTTTCGCCGGGCGCGAACGATTGAATAAGATGATAGGCAAGTCTGCCTCCTTGTTTGTCGGCGGCTCGTTTCGTGAAATTAAATTCATATGCTGCCATTTCCGGTGTGCAATTAAAGCCCGATACAAGAAATTCTGTGTCGGTTTTTGTGGGGTCGCAGATGTAATCAATGGCTTTTACAAGCGTAGTTTTGATTGCATTGATTTGAGACCGCCATATTTTTTCCTGCCTTTCTTTTAATTCTGCAACGTCCTCGGCGTAAATATTATTTGTCGAATTAATGCGTTTTGCAATTTGGTTTATACTGCCGGAAATTCGCCCGATGTTAGCGAAAAGTTCACGAAATTCGGAAAAGTCCACATTCAGAATATACCCATCACAAGCCATTTTGCGGATATATGCCGATTGATTTTTTATTTTTGCTACCTCCATTTTTTTATTAATAAAATCGCGCTCCCTCTCATTCACACGAAATATTATTTGAATGGGACGTTCAAGGTTTTGTTTTGACATGAAAATTCTCCTCTCAATAAAAGCGAAAAACCTACTCGATGAGCAGATTTTGTTTGTTGTTATTTCTAAAAAAATATTGCCCCGACTTTTCAGCCGGAGCAATAATCTCAATATAATTTATTCGATTTCGTTTCTCTTTTTCGCGCTTAATGACTTGCTTTGCTCGTCTTTTGGAGTACAGTCCGGTTGATTCTTATGCCTCTCAATTTTCGCATAAATAGATTCCTTACTTCTGGGTTTGTCTGCGATTTTTTCAAAAGCTGACGGCAATTTTTCAGCCGCCATAGGCAAATCAACTTCATGTTTTCCGTCAATATTAAGTTCGATATTAAGCCGTGCAAGCCGTGCAATTTTACTGTTAAGCTCGGCTTCTTGCGGAAATGATTTACCAAGTTCTTCTTTCGCAGATTCAAGTTGACAGCGCAGTGTTTCGCGCTGATTGACAGCGTTTTCCAAATAGCGCGGTGCAGAATCAAGTGCGTGGTTTATGCGAGAAATGTTGCCATGTGGGTCTGCGCCGAGGTTGGTCGTGTAAGTCATATCGCGCTTTAATTCCAACGTGAAAGAGTTGTGAACATTATCATACGACACCGCCATGTCAAAGCCTTTGTAACTGCCTATATCAAGAGTTTCGTTCGCTTTGACTTTTTTGCAAGCTTCAATTAAAGCGTTGCCCGCCGCTTCTTTATTAGTAAGTTCTGCGCCTAAAATAGTCATCGGAAGTATTCCCTCGGTGGGCGGTATAAGCGACTTCAAATGCCCGACATCACTCTCATAGCCTGCGATTCTGTTCTCGATTTTTTGTATACTTTCGGGAAAATACTTTAAAATATTATCCTCAAGTCTGTATTGTTCGTTGACATGATTTGATTTTAACGCTTTCAATTTTGCTACCGAAACTTCGAGGTCAATCTTCTCTTTTATAAGAGGATTACCCGCGCAAAGTGCCTTGACTTCTGCATAAGAAAGGGTTGATTCATCGACATCTTCACAACTTCTGACGGGGTTTTTACTTGTCATTATCTGCGAAATATATCGCTGTTTACATTCAAGAGTTTGATACAAATAACTGTCAAATGTGCCCTCTGTGACGTATCTGAATATGTCAACTTTTTTGTTTTGATTTCCCTGCCTGATTATTCTTCCACTGCGTTGTTCCAAATCAGCGGGACGCCATGGACAATCAAGGTCGTGGAGAGCGATTAGACGGTCTTGGATATTAGTTCCGCTTCCGCATTTTGCTGTGCTTCCAAGCAAAACACGAACATCACCTTTGCGAACTTTTGCAAATAATTCTTTCTTTTTATCCTCGCTGTCATACTCGTGAATAAAAGCTATTTCTTCTTTCGCCACGCCTTTGTCAATCAGCTTTTTGCGAATGTCATCATAAACATTAAACTTGCCGTCTGCCTTTGGTGTCGAGAAGTCACAGAAAATTAATTGCGTGGATTTTTGCGGTGCAGTTTCTTCATAAATCTTGAAAATATTATCAACACAAACATTAACTTTTGTGCCGTTTTCATCGGGCAAAAGCGGGTTCATCAATCTCTGGTCTAATCCGATTTTGCGCCCGTCATTGCAGATACAAAGCATATTGTCCTGTTCGGGCGGAACGTCTTTTCGGTGGACTAATTTTGCCCGCTCCGACAAGTCGGAAACCATCTCTTTTTGGTGTGCGGTGGGTTGAACAACAATGTTATGAAACTGCGCTTCGGGAACAGGCAAATTTAGCATATCGGCGGTCTTAATGTCTGCTACGTTTTTAAATATGTTCATTAATTCCGGCAAATTAAAGAAGCGGGCAAACCGTGTTCTGCTTCGATAGCCGCCGCCTTCGGGCGCGATTTCTAAAGAGTTAATTGTTTCCCCGTACTGCGCCGCCCAACTGTCAAAATGCTCTAAACCTTGTTTGCGAAGCATGTCAGATTGCAAGTATCTTTGCATTGTGTAAAGTTCTGTCATGGAGTTGCTTAGAGGCGTGCCACTCGCCATAAGAATATGCCACTGCCCGAAATGTTCATTAAAATAGTCAGTTTTCATCTGCATATCTTCGGCACGTCCCGATGGTCGGGTTGTCACACCTGCAACATTTGTCATTTTTGTCATTACAAAGCCATTTTTGAAATGGTGAGCCTCGTCAACTATTAACTTATCAACACCAAGTTCCTCAAAAGTGACAACATCATCACGGCGCGGCGATTCTGCTAATCTTTTCAACCTCGTTTCAAGTGTACGCTTGGTTTTTTTCAAGTTGTTTTACATTGAAATTCTCGCTTCGTTTACCATTTAAATCCGCAATACCATTGGTTATTTCGCGTATTTGTTTTTTGATTAACTTCTCTTGACGTTCTCTTGAAATCGGGATTTTTTCAAGTTGCGAGTGACCAATAATAACCGCATCATAATCGCCTGTTGCAATTTTCGCACAGAGGCGGCGGCGGTTTTTCATCTCGAAATCTTTTTTAGTCGCAACAAGGATATTTGCCGATGGATACAGGGTTTGAAAGTCGCTACCAAATTGCTCACTTATATGATTCGGAACAACAATTAGTGATTTATTGCACAGTCCGAGCCGCTTACTTTCCATCGCAAGTGCAATCATTTCATAAGTTTTTCCCGCGCCGACAACGTGTGCGAGTAAATAGTTTCCTTTTTATTAAGCACACTTTTCTCTTGTCCGTTTTCTGTAATACGGTCGTAAACGCGGGTGTCGCGTAGGTTTAGCGTGTCTTCAATAATTGCGTAGGCGTTTTTCTGCGATGTGCCGAATTTTGTAATTGCCAACATATTATTATGGTCGGCGTTTTTTCCATCAATGTTCCACTCGGAAGTGTACTTTGAAAACATGACATTAAATATGCTTTTAATATGAAAAGGCACATGTAAAGTTTCGCATTTGCGCTGTTTTATAGTACGTTTGGTGAACATATCTGCTTTGCGTTCGAGTTCTCCCTGCTCGTTCAAAATTTCAAGTGAACAGAGCAAATAATAACCGCTGTAATCTTTAAATGCGTTGCGGTTCGCGGAGGAATTTATAAGTCCGTGCTTCTTGGAAAAGCTGTCGTAGAGCATATTTAGCTTGACTTGCTGACTGACAATATCACTCTCGCTGTACTCATTAAGTTGCAAATTAATCAGCTCACGAACACAGTCTTGAAGCCCGACCATCGCCTTAATTCGCTCCTCTGTTTTCTTCGGAAATTCTATGCGGTTCATGCGTGAATTTTCCCGATAATACAAGTTGTCATTTACGAGCGTAAAACTAAAATTGCGAACACTTTCATCGGCGGGAATACTGTCGATTATTTTGTCATCTTCGCCATGCTCGTATTCGGGAATTTTACCTTTGATATTCGCAATTGCAGACTTCAACTGTTCCGATAAATCCGCACTGTAAAAGGGTTTACAAGTAGTTTCGTTTTCGTTGCCGTACATCATGTTATCGCGGGTCATTGTATCGAGAATCATATCGGGGTTGCCGATAAAATACCTGTTGCAGGGCAGAGCGGATTCTTCTTTTAAAGTGTCAAGTTCTGCCTTTAATTCTTTTATAGCCTTGATGTTTTTCTGCCGTGTTTCCCAAGTTATACTGTAACTCAAATTTGCCTCTTGATAACTGTCAATTTCGGCTTCAATATTCGATATTTTTGCAGAATTTTCGGGGCTGATATATTCGCCGAGTTTGACCCACTCCGGCTCAATTTCCATAACGCGGTCACGTTTTTGCAAGAAGATAATGTCACTTGTCACTTCCGTGCCTACATTGGCTTTGAAAGCGGTGTTAGGCAAACGAATCGCGCCGAGTAAATCGGCGCGTTCTGCGAGGTATTTACGGAATTTCAAGTTTTGTTTGTCAAGTTTACCTTTCGAGGTGACAAATGCTACAATGCCGCCGGGTCGAACCTTGTCAAGTGCCTTTGCAAAAAAGTAATCATGAATCTGCAAATTCAGCTTGTCATAGCGTTTATCGGGGACGGAGTAGCCGCCGAAAGGAATGTTCCCGACCGCTACATCAAAGAAATTATCAGAAAACTGCTTCTCCTCAAACCCACGAATTGAAATATCTGCGTTGGGGTACAATTGCTTCGCAATCCTCCCCGAAACATCGTCTAATTCGACACCGTAGAGCTTACTCCCCTGCATACTTTCGGGAAGCATACCGAAAAAGTTGCCGACTCCGGTTGCAGGTTCGAGGACATTTCCGGTGGTGAACCCTAAGTTTTCAAGCCCCTCATAAATTGCCTTAATGACCGTTGGACTGGTGTAATGTGCGTTCAAGGTGGAAGCCCTCGCGCTCTCGTATTCATAACTTGACAGCGTTTCCTTTAATAGTTTATACTCATTTTCCCACTGCGAATTATTTTCGTCAAAAGCCTGCGAAAGCCCTCCCCAACCGACATATCGCGAAAGTATTTCTTGTTCTTCGAGGGTAGCTACTCGGTTAAAATCATGCTCGATTTCTTTTAATAATTCAATCGCCGCAATGTTATTTTTGAATTTTTCTTTTGCGCCACCAACACCGAGATTCTCGTCTGTAATGCGGAAATTCTCGCATTTGGGAGTTTCGGAAATTTCATTTTCACTCTTGACTTTTGGGTAAATTGGTGTTATAATAATATCATCTTCTGCGACTGCTAAATCGGTGATGTCGGGTTCTTCATCGGAATCAACTGTCGCCTCTCCGCTGTCAATTATATACTCTTCGTCCGCTTCTTCAATAACCGTGAAGCCGCTGTTATAAAGCTCATCGCTGTGAATAACGCTGAGTTCGTCCGTGGTTGTGTCTTGTAATTCGACAAGTGAATTTTCAAGTTGTGTGACCTCAAAAATCCCCTCATCAAGTTCAATAATATCACCTACTTTGAAATTATATTCGCTAATTTCTTGAATTTCATCAGCAGTATTAATGTCACTAAATGCGCTGTCAGACGGCGTTTCTGCGGTTTTATTTTCAAGCAATCCGTATTCGGCGAGCGTCTTTTTCGCCCTCTCGACATATATTCGGTCGATTGAATCCTCCGGTTCATCTTTGTAGTTGTCATAATAATACTGCGCGCTTTTAATGCGCTGTGCGATGTCAGCTTCCGTGATATATTCGCCACGCCCAATAAGCTCCGAAACCCGCTTTGCGACTGCATTCCACGTCAAGTCAACCTGCCGTTCATCATGAAGCCGCAGACGAATACCTTTGCTGTCGTGGTCTGAAAACTTGACGGATTCGTGAGTTCCACTACTGCCGCCTGTACCGTATTCCTCACGTAAAAACTTTGCAAATTCTGTAATTTTTGGTGAGGTTTTCGCAAAGTTTTCAATGCGGAATTTACCGTCCTCAAAGTTACTGCCTTGCAATAATTCAGCTGTTATAATCTGCTCGTCAATTGCGGTAAACGCTGATTTTACAGGCTTTTCTGTGCCAACTTCTTCGCCAAATAATGACAATTGCCCGTGTGTTTGTTTTTGGGATTTTTCGCACTTAAATTCAGTGTCAACATTCCAAATTTCGCCATCAGCTTCCGCAACAGCAATTTTATAGCCTTCGCTTATAAGAATTTCGCTGTATTTGTCAACTTTATGTACAGGAAAAGCACATAGTGACACCTTTACGATTAGTAAGTGTCATGTTTGTTAACTCACTTAAAAGCCGCGCATCTTCTTCATATGCCTCGTAAAAATCCCCTAATCTTGTAAAAATAACATGTTTGGAAAACATTGCTTTTGCAGTTTCAAAGCGCGAAAACACGGCATCGGGCGCAGAAAAACCGCCTGTCTCGGCGGCTACTTGAATATCAGTTCGTTCAGGATTATTTCCTCTGCTGACATTTTGAGGTTGTTCATCAGCCCCGCCCATTTCAATGGGTTCTCGGATTTCAATTCCTCTGTCACTTTCTCCGACTTCGCCAACTGCGGCAACATCTGCTCTAATCGGCTGTTCGCCGCTGTTTCGATTTCCGTCAAGTGGCTGTTTAATGTCCCCTTTATCAACATTATTTCGTATAGGCTCGGGCGGTTTTGTTTGAGATAATTCGCTCTCATTCGTGCGTATTTCCCCAAAATCGGAGCTTCTGTTGTCAAGTTCGGGAGTAGCGTTCCTGTCGCCTTGTCCCGGCTGTACTCGATTATTTTCCCGCTCGGAAGTGCTTTTGTTACTGTGTTCATGGGTTTTATTCCTTTCATAATTTTTGACTGTGCGCTCGATATTACGCAATACATTTTCCGACAATTCGCTCACTCTTCGCCCTAAAATCGTCATAGTTTCGAGCGTGTTAAAATTGTAAAGTTCCTCAAAATCATCTGCGTTAAAATAGTCGGCAGGGTTGTACCCACAACGTGACAAAAGCCCGTAGGCAAGGCTGTTTTCGAGAGTTTTACTAAACAAATTAAACACATTAAAATTGTCAAGTTCCTCAAGAAGCGAACCCTCGGTGTAGTCAATAAGTTCGTTTGCGTAATCCCCGCTATACTCGGCGGCGATTGACTTTGCGGCTTCGAGGATTGCGTTGTCAAGTTTATTCGATTCCGCAGCGTATCGGAATTTCAACATTTTTGTGACAATTTTCTCATTTTCGTTGTCAATTTGCCACAATTTAAAGGCTTTGTTGCTCTTTGCTTGGGTGTCGGCATAATCGAAAACATAGCGTATTTGCTGTCCGTTGTCATCAATCAGCGCGATTCCCTTGCTTCCGCGCATGACCTGACGGTCGGCGACATCGGCCCTGCGCCAAAGGTTATAATCGGCGCAGGCGGTCGCGGTCGGGCGTTGTGCATGAATCATGGCTTGGTCGGCGAATTTGTACTTGTACAGCCGCGCCGACGTTTCGAGGAACGACTGCCATTGGGCGGTGTCGTTCAATTCGCTGAC
>Ga0099364_10009456_pt1 | contig 13523 bp, 11 predicted proteins | sample TergutTh196P3_FD_73070 | JGI IMG/M metagenome (GOLD analysis project Ga0099364, IMG submission 73070) | Microcerotermes parvus P3 segment gut microbial communities from Pointe-Noire, Republic of the Congo - Th196 P3 | ecosystem: Host-associated > Arthropoda: Insects > Digestive system > Gut ...
ATTTCGTGTTATTCGTGCGGAGATGATTAACAATCGGATATTTACGGAGGATGAGCGTCGTCGGATCGATTTGGAAATCATGCAGCCGATACAGGAGTTAATCAATACGGACTTTCCTGACATTGACCGATTGCTCGGCGAATGGGAGCGGATGTTATTGGAGCGTAATGTTGCGAATCGTCCTTTGGCGTTGGAGGAGCGTTTGCAGATTTTGAGTATGTTCGATTCGACTCTTTTGAAGATGTTGGCGATTCGGGACAAGATGGCTTCGATGGAGAGTTTCAATGAGGCGATAGAATTGTTGCGTTCGATTATTCGTCAACAGCAGTTACTGCGGAACGAGACGCTTGAGCAGCAGAGGGAACGGCTGCGGGATCTGTTGAATTGAGAGCAACTCCGCATAGATTCGCCGTATCTGCTGATAAGGGTTCTGTTTGTTTTGCGTTAACTTTTCCCGCCAGCACAGTAACGAACAACTATTGAAAAAGAAAGGTACTCACTTCTAATGCCACGTCTTCTGTTCATTTTCGGTACGCGTCCTGAAGCCATTAAGATGGCACCGGTCATCTTGGAAGCCAAAAAGCGGTCGAACAGATTTGAAACGATTGTTTGCGTTACCGGTCAGCATCGGGAAATGCTCGATCAAGTTAACCGATACTTTCAAATCGTTCCCGACATTGACCTGCAACTAATGCAGCCGAATCAAACGTTGGCTTCCCTCACAAGCCGATGTTTGAGCGAGGCGGATCGTATCATTACCGAAAAGAAGCCGACATTCGTTTTGGCACAAGGGGACACCACGACCGTTTTGGCGGCATCGTTGGCGGCATTTTATCATAGAATATCCTTTGTGCATATCGAAGCCGGTTTGCGCAGTGGTAATATCTTTTCTCCCTATCCTGAAGAGTTGAATCGGCGAGTTTCCAGCATCGTTGCCGCCCGGCACTGTTCTCCGACGCAACGGGCAGTCGATGCTCTGATTGCTGAAGGTATTCCTCCGGCGATGATCCGGCTCACGGGCAACACCGTCATCGACGCTCTAATGCTCTCCGTCGAGCAGGAACGAAAAAATGCGATCCGATGGGAAATCAAATATCCGTTCCTCGGCAACCGTCCGATGGTGCTTATCACTGCACACCGTCGGGAGAGTTTTGGACAAGGTTTTGAATCACTCTGTTCAGCATTTCGGCAGTTGGCGTTGGCGTTCACCGACTATGTGTTCATCTATCCGGTGCATTTGAATCCGAATGTTCGCGAACCGGTTTTCCGTCTGCTGGGGGACTTGCCGAATTTCCATTTGATTGAACCGGCGGCGTATCCTGAATTTGTTTGGTTGATGGATCGTTCGACAATCATTATGAGTGATTCCGGCGGTGTACAAGAGGAGGCTCCTACGTTGGGCAAGCCGGTGCTGGTGCTTCGTGACACAACGGAACGACCAGAGGCGATGGAAATCGGGGCGACAAAACTGGTAGGAACGGACGAAAATTTGATAGTCGAAACGGCAAGCAAACTCTTGACAAATAGGGCTTTCTACGACTCCTTCCGAGGAAAAGAAAATCCTTATGGCGACGGCACAGCAGCAAAACAAATTGTTGCCTGGCTTGACGAATGAGAGCAAGCAAACGGCAGCGGAGCCGCTATCGCAAAATTGTATCGGCATTTTGCGCCTTTTTTATAGCGGATATTTGCGTAAATACTTTGTACATTGGGAACTCATATACTGTAAACGGAATCAAATTGGTCGTTTTTTCTTTGCGTTCTTTGCGTACTTTGCGGTTTAAAAAAGGATTTAACCGCAAAGTACGCAAAGGGCGCAAAGTCCAATTTCATGCCGTTCCGAGTATAACGCCCACCGGATGCGCGATGGATGAGTCAAGAACGCCGATTGCCGAAGGGAGGAAAACAGTGTACAATGAACGTTGGACGTGTCGTTTTGTTCGATTCCCAAACTGGAATTTTGTTGCAACGAATTATAGCGAAATGTCCGCTTTTTAGGCAAGCCCCGTCCTAAAAAACACGGCTTTTGCCATTTGAGGTACTTTTATTTAGGAGACACTTTCATGAATCGACGCGATCTACTCAAACTGGGACTCGCAAGTCTCGCCGCCAGTGCTTGCACACCAGCCCTTCATGCCCAAGCCCCGCCGCTGCCGGAACCGCTGTACAATAAACTCCCGAAATGGCGAGGATTCAATCTGCTCGAAAAATTCAACAATCGCAATGACCGATTCGTCGAAAACGACTTCAAATGGATCAGCGACTTCGGATTCAACTTCGTCCGTCTGCCGATGGACTACCGAATGTGGATCATCGACCGAGACTGGCGGAGAATCAACGAAAGAGTTCTCGAAGACATCGACGAAGCCGTTAATTTCGGCGAAAAGTACGGCATTCACGTCAACATGAATTTCCACCGAGCCCCCGGCTACACCGTTGCCAGACCCGCCGAAGAAAAGAGCGTTTGGACCGACCCGGAGGCACTCGAAGTCTGCATACTACACTGGACAACTTTTGCCAAACGGTACAAAGGAATTCCTAATAGCCGAGTGAGTTTCAACCTGTTTAACGAACCAGACGGCGTGGGAGACATCCTCCCACAATGCGTGGCAGCGCACAAGGCGATTATCAAAGCCATCCGCGAAATTGATCCTGACCGGCTCATCATTTGCGACGGTTACGAATGGGGAAACAAACCCTTCGTCGATCTCATTGATCAAAAAGTTGCCCAAGCGACTCGCGGTTATGCTCCCAGCGAAATTTCCCACTACAAGGCGAGTTGGGTGAACAGTGCGGACTTCCCGGAGCCGTCGTGGCCTATGGTGATGGGCAACGGTCTGCTCTGCCAGCCGAACAAGGGGGGAATGGAGGCACGGTTCAAACAACCGATGGTGATCGACATTGAAGGACGTATTCCACCGACAACACTGCGGATGCTCGTCGGTACGGTGTCGAGCAACACGAGTTTGGTCGTCGAAGCGGACGGCAGGGAGATTTTCCGGCATGATTTCAAGCCGGGTCCCGGCGAAGGGGAATGGAAGCAAGTCGTTCACAGACCGGAGTGGAACAATTATCAAAACATCTACGACAAGGATTATACGGCGCAAATTCCTGCCGGTACGCGGCAGGTTTCCCTTCGGGCTGTGGGAGACGATTGGCTCACGCTCAAGGAGATCGGCTTGCGCGGCACCAGGGGGGAATCATTGGTCAATTTGACTCCCGGCTGGAATCAGGAGCCGTCGAAGTTTCGATATGACGGCACGACGCTTACCGGCGGTGAAATGCGGGATCGGGAGTGGTTGAAGCGGACGATGATCGAGCCGTGGTTGAAGGTACAGGAGCAGGGAGTCGGCGTGATGGTCGGCGAGTTTGGTGCGCATTCTCCTTGTCCGCACGATGTGGTGCTTCGTTGGATGGAGGATATGCTCATTAACTGGCAGGAAGCCGGCTGGGGTTTTGCTCTGTGGAACTTTCGGGGTTCTTTCGGCATTATGGACAGCGGGCGCAGCGATGTCGCCTACGAAGACTTCAATGGACGTAAACTCGACCGAAAGATGTTGACGCTGTTGCAGAAATATACGTAATGCGGCAAGAGTCCACTAGACAATGCAGTACATTCAAATTCAAATTACCTTTCCGACGACAGAATCGGCAAATGAAATGGCGGCGAAACTGGTGCGCGAAAAACTCGTTGCTTGCGCCCAAATTTGCGGTACAGTCCAGAGTTTTTACACTTGGAAAGGCGTTGCCGAAAAGAGCGAAGAAACATTACTCTTGGCAAAAACAATGCTGTCTCTTTTTGAACGTGTCGAATCGGCTGTCCGGGCGGAGCATCCCTACGAATGTCCGCAGATCGTTGCCCTACCGATAGTTACCGCCAATGCTGATTATTTGAATTGGTTAAAGGAACAACTTCAATGACGAAGATTACACGACACAAAACGGCGTTTCCGCCGTCTTCTATTCAGCGAAAAAGGAGATTGCTCTTGATTCTTTCCCGAAAAATCAGCATACTTCTCCGGTGTTGCTCTCGAAGCATCAGAGGAAAAGTATTTGCACCAATACCTTAAAATAAAAGGAGTTGCACGGTTTTTCAACACGTCAAAGGCAATAAAGACCTTCGGCGTACACTTCCTCTGCGCATTCACTTTTCTCTCTTTTTCCCCGCTTTTCGGACAAGAACGAGTCATCCAACGCGTTACCGCCCCCATCGTCGCACCCATCCAGTCCGTCCAGTCCGCCCTCTCCCAACCCGCCGCACCCACCGGCACACGAGTCAACAGCACATTGCCAGGACTCGGAACACTACCCCCACCGCCCACCGTCTTCGCCGGATCACTCGAACTCCTGCCAGACCAACCCACCTACCTCCCCTCCATCTACGTCGAAGGACAAGGCTACGTTCCCCTCTCCCATCCCAACATTCAACCGCATATCGATCCCGAACTGCTGGAAAATCCCAACGCTCACCCCAGTATAGTAATGGTCGCCTATCAAACACCGCCGGAAAATGAACCGGAATACCGGCTAAATACACCGGATGACTATCTAAATACATCGAAGTATCATCTAAATACACCGGAGTACCGGCTAAATGATTCCGACATCGTTCAAACGCAGTTCATCTCCGGGGCTGGCATTCCGTCACTGCCCGATGCAGCAAGTCTCGGTTTCCGCCGGATAGAATTCAATCCCCGCGGCGATACCGGTGTCGGTGTCTCCATGAATCTTTACAATCCGCAAGAGCCCTCTCGCGGCGGAATCGTGGTGCTGACCGGCGGAATCAACCTGATCATCGAAGGTATCACCGACGACACCGCACTGGCAATGCTGGCGGGAGACACCGTCGATATCTCGGCGGACAACGCCGTCATCTGGACGGAAAATCCCGGCAAAATACAGGGAGGTGCCTCCTTCGTCGAATCAGATAACCTCGATATGGAAATCTACCTCGAAGGAAACATCATCTATCGGGACGGTCCCCGAGTAATCGAAGCAAGCCGGATGTACTACGATGCGAAGCACAAAATCGGGTACATATCCGACGGTCATCTTTTTGCCCCCATCGGCGATATCAGCGGTATCGAAGGTTTCGTCCGCTTGAGAGCGGTCACCCTTCGGCAAGTGGGAGACGGACTTTTCACCGCCAGAAACGCAATGTTCACGACGAGCCTTCTCGGCGAACCGACGTACTCGCTCCGCTCGCAATCTTTGCGATTCGACCGCACCGGTAAAAGGCAACTCGTCGTCGCCGAAAACAATTACGTGGCAATCCGAAATGTTCCCGTGTTTTACTGGCCTTGGATGGCGACCGATGTGGAAAACCCGACGTTCTATATCAAAAACTTTTCCTACGGAAGCAGCGGTCGCAATGGACATACCATTAAAACGCAGTGGGATCCCTTCCAGATTCTCAACATCCGCCGTCCCGACGGTGTCGATGGAGATGTTAACGTCGGGTGGATGGAAAAACGCGGAGTTAACTACGGCGTGAATTTTAAGTACGATTCTCCTTTCTATGGTATTCCGCGAAATGGGAATTTTGTCTATTGGGGAATTCACGATAAGGGAACGGATCATCTCGGCGGAGCGCGCAGCGATGTAACGTTTCCTGATTCGTACCGCTATCGGGTACATTGGGTTCATCAGCAGCAGTGCGAATTTCTTCCTTCGTTGTTGGGGGCAACTCCTTGGAGTCTTCGTGCGGAAGTCGGCAAGACTTCGGATCGAAACCTGCTCAATAGTCATTTCAATTCTGTCTGGCATACCCAAGAAAACGCTACGACCGCCATCGACTTGAAGCGGCAAAGCGGCAACACCTCGCTCGGCATTTCGGCGGAGTACGCTCTCGATGATCATTATTCCAATGCGAACTGGTTGCCGAGACTCGATCACTATACGCTGGGGAAATCGTTGCTCAATGATTATCTCACGATGTACGGACACACCCGAGTCGGCTTGATGGATTACCGCACGGCAAAGGAACCCACTGATCCCGTTGATGAAGAGTATTTCCAATATCTTCCTTGGGAAGAGACTGCTCATAAGAGAACGGGACTGGTCTTTTCGTCTCGGCATGAACTTGACCTGCCGATACAGGCGGGAGCGTTGAAAATTGTGCCTTATGTTCTCGGCGATCTTTCTGCTTGGGGAGAAGACCAAACCGGCAAGTCAGTGGAGCGGTTTTACGGACAAGGCGGCGTGCGGTTGAATCTGCCGATTTGGCGAGTCAATCCGCGAGTATCGAGCCGAACATGGTACGTCAATGGTCTCGCACACAAGATTGACTTGAATGCCGAGTATATGTATGCACAGGCGAACCGCGGCATGGAGAATTTGATTCTGACCGACCCGCTGGATAACTGGTCGATAGACGACTTCCGGCGGCGGTATCTGCTATCGAATCCGTACTTTGAATCGCAGGGTGGTATGCCGGCGAAGTTCGATCCTCGTTATTATGCTCTCCGCAGCGGTATGGCAAGCAATGTTACGGCGGGTAATATGGAAATTGCTGATGATATGCAGATGTTCCGATTGGGCATGACGCATCGTTTTCAGACGAAGCGTGGTTCTGTTGGTCGGCGGCGCATTCTGGATTGGATAACGGTTTCGACGCATGTGAATTTGTATCCGCAGTCGCAGTACAATCATGGGCAGGGGGCGGGTTTGTTTGATTACAATGCTCTTTGGCATGTCGGCGACCGTTTTTCGCTCTTCTCGGAGGGGCTTTACGATTTCTTTGGTGATGGTCAAAACTTGACGCGTCTTGGCGGTGTTTGGAATCGCCCGGAGCGTGGGAGTTTCAGTTTGGCGGTCGATCAGTTTAGCGGTGTTGTGGAGCGGACGTATTTGTCGATGAACATCGGTTACACGATGAGTGAAAAGTATTCGATGTCTTATTCGACTTCGTATGATTTGCGGAATGGTCAGAATGTGGGACACAATCTTATGTTTGCACGTTCCGGCGAATCGTTTCGTTTGTTAGTGGGTGCGGTGTACAGTGAGGCGTTATCGGAGTGGAGTTTTTCGGTGGGTCTTGAGCCGGTGTTCCTGCGGCGCAGTGGTCGCGGTTCGTCAACGGGCGGGACGTTTTGATGTTAGACTTTGGGACGCTATACTCGGCACGGCATGAAGTTGGACTTTGCGCCCTTTGCGGTTTGCCGTTGTATCTTTCGGAATTTTCATTTCGTTTGAATGGGGGAAATGTTGTCATTGACATGATTGATCGATTACGATCGTTGGTGCGGGGAGTGGTCGGCAAGCGTTTGACTTATAGGATGCTGGTGCATGGCATCTGATGCCGGCTCTGTCTGTTGTTTTGGAAAACTTTGGTGTCGATTTGTGTAGTATTTTCGCTGGATGTGCGGGGTGGCACTGAATTTCGTGGAGAGTCGAGGGTCTGCAATTCATCGTCGGGCAAGAACTGGGCAGACTAGGAAAACGCTGCCTGCTACGAAGAACAACATGGGTAGTCAACAGGGTAGTTCCCTATTTTAACCGCAAAGTACGCAAGGAAGAACGCAAAGAAAAAACGACCAATTTGATACCGTTTACAGTATAGAACGTTTGCCCCGCTGTCATTTACTATTTGAACCTTCTACCTCCTCACTTGGCACGATGTCGATGACACTGATTTCGGCGGGGCAGAAGAAACGGACTCGCGGTGCCCAGCCGCGCTCCATGCCGCTGCCGCGTGTTATCAAAAGCCGACCGCCATTGGAATACTCAAAAAAGCCGCTCCGCATTTCGCGAGGAACTTGATGAACAAATTCATCACCTCCTAACGAAATAGTCCCCCAAAATGGTATCGTGATTTCCGATGGAAGGGGACCATAAAAAGGTATCACGACTTGTCCGCCGTGCGTGTGTCCCGCCAGCATTAAGTCTGGGGCTCTCTCTGCATTTCGGTATCCGCTTAATACCCTGCCGCCGGGGCGCGGACTTTTGTAGCCATCGACGGCATACGTCGGATAGTGTCCCGCCATCACGATAAAATTGCCGCTGTCTGTCAAGCCTCTTTCGCCGACACCGCCGCAAGAATCACCGAGACTAAGAAGAACCAAGTCGATGGGACCTAATTCTTTGTTTGCACCGAGGTCGTCGTCAATCACTGATACCGAAATATATTCCACACTGGTATCTTTGAACAAATCGGCATCGCGCACGTCGGCATGTCCTCTGATGTTTCCTCCGATGGCATACACACCGAGCGAGGCTTCGAGCGGATAGTCGAGAAACATCTGCCGGAATTTTTCGGGCAAATGTTGCTCCCGTGTTCCTTGAAAGGTTTGGATATAATCGCCGCCGAGAATAATCAAGTCGGCATTCTGCTGCATAATTTTTTTTAACGTGTTAATTTCGTGTCTGCCGATGCGGTCGGCTTGAATATCGGCAACAAAAACAATCCGTAGGCGTTCTTTGACTTTGGGCGTTTTGATTTCATAGTATTCAACCTTCAAATGATAAGGTTCCCAATAAAGAGCATTGAAACCGAGACCCGCCAAACAGAGGGCGCAACAAGCAAGAAAGACCGCAATAACACGCCGTCGGTAATGGTAAAGGAGGGCGGCAACTCCGGTAAGGAACAGCGTGCCGTGCAATGCAATACCTTCAACAATACATTGTCCCGTGTTGAAGTGGTAAATGTTCTCTTGCGCGTAGTTGGTATAAATGAATCGGGACAATACGGCGAAGCAGAATAAACCGAATCCGCCGAAGAGTATCACCCCGCTCATATCCCAGAGAAAAGAGGGACGGCGGACGGTAACGGCGGGAACATAGAGCGATTTTTCAAACTGATAGACCGCACGTTTCGAGGCTGGACGGCGGAACCGCAGCCAAAAAAACAGCCCTCCCAAGATGACAATATCTAATGCAAAGAGTATCAGATGAAACGGAGTTGTATCCATAGAGCATGTAAAGTGTCCATTTTCTCAAATGATATTATACAATAAAATCGCCAACGTAACCGTAATCGTGAAAGGCTTTTTACGATTGCGGTTACGCTGCGTTTTGAGTATAATCAGCGGTTAAGATTTTTACATCGTCCCTATCGTATGTCCGAGCCTTATCTTTCCGAAGAACAGCAGGTCGAATTGTTTCACGCCGTCGGTCGCCGATTAACCTCGATTGTCGCCAACACCCACGGAACCCGACTCGCAACACAAATCGCCGACATCGCAGAGATCCCCCTGCTCGGTGCTTTCGTCAGCCTCAAAAAAGAAGGAGAACTGCGAAGTTGTATGGGAACGATGTCCGACCAAATGCCCCTCGCCAATGCCGTCGAACAAGCAACAATCCTCGCCGCCACACAAGACCCTCGGTTTCCGCCGATCAGTGCCGCCGAACTCTTTGAACTCGATATGGAAATCTGGCTCCTCTGGGGAATGAAACGCGTCGCCCAACGAGGCACCGACCGGCTCAACGCCGTCGAAATCGGCAGGCACGGCGTACAAATCGCTCGCGGCGGCAATCGAGGACTGCTCCTGCCCGGCGTTGCACTCGATTACGACATGGATGCCCAAACCTTCTGGGAAGCCGTCTGCCGAAAGGCGGGACTCCCTACCGATGCATGGCTAGATGACCGGTCTTTACTGCACACATTTGAAGGCGTAGCAATCAGCGGTCCCGTTTCCGCTACGGAAAACATCGACAAAAAAACGGCGGACGAAATGATCTTCGCCGCCAAGTTTGACCGGCAAATCACCTCTCCGCCGATGTTAACTCCCGACGATCTTACAGCAATTCGTGAAGTATGCGCCCAAACGTTTCAAGCGATGGCGGACGGCATTTCACCGCCCGGCTATTTTCCGGGCTTGTTCGATGCCGTCGTATCCGGCGTTGCCCTTTCCTATCAACTGCCTAATCGTCCCGTATTGATATGCTCCAAAGTTTCGATACGCCCTGATGTGCCGTTCCAGATGGCACTCGTCGAATTGTTACAAGTGTTAGGGGAGCAAGTCGTTAAGTTCGGTGCTACGGTAAGCGAAGTGATGAATGCTCAAATTGATGTTACCGTCTTTTGGGATCCGGTCATTCATGGCAATGCCAACCGATGTGATGTCCGTTTAGTCGATTCTGCTTACCGAAGTCTGATGTTATCGAGTCCACAGGGCTGGTTAGTACAGTTTGAACCGGCACAAAGCGTTGACAAGATGCTCAAAGGGATGGTCGATTATCTTTGCGTAGACGATCTCGATTTAGCGGAGGTCATTTCGTTTGAGACGGCATCGACTGCGTTGAGTGTGCAGTTGTCGTCGGTCTCCAAGCCGAATCGTGGAGCGGAGGTTCGTCCGTCGGCAATTGCCGGTGCGTTTTATCCGGCGGATGAAAAGAATTTGAATGAAGAGTTGGATCGTATGCTCGCCGCAGCACCGGTGAGATGAGTCTCAAACCGCACACCCAAAATAACCGGTAGTATCGTCAATCGTTCCGTTTACGGAGTGTACATGTTCCGGGCGGGCTGGGCGGCTAACGAACCCCCTTACGTAAAATGTTAACACCTAGTTCCCTTTCATTTCCGATTTGGCATCGAGCACTGTTGCATGTTATCCGGTTTTCCTTTTGGTTTGCCTGTTTTTGGGCGGTCGTCGGAGTTACTTGGCGACCGCCGTTGGCAAGCGTCGGCTTGATGGGCATATTCCTTGCGTTGCTCGTTGCCGTCGAATGGGTTACACGCCGATTGACCTCAAAAAAAACGCCGACGGTTGATATTGCCGAGCCGATGGACGAAACCGTCCGACAGCAAATTATTCGCTCCAGAACGGCGGAAGGGTTGGATCGTCTGGACGGGACTTTTTGGGCGGAGTTCTCGGCAGACGCAATGACGACAACGGTGCATATCCCTTTTTGTCCGCCATTTGAACGAGTTCCCCGCGTGCAGGTTTTCCCTATGAATGAGACCAGTGCCCACTTGCGAATTGCTGCGCCGAAGACGTATGGTGTGCGAATTGATGTCAGACGGAACGACGGGGAACCCGACCAACTCTGTTTCGGCTTCGTTGTTGAGGAAGCGATGCCGTAAACACTGAAGTGCACCGTGTTCAACCGAAAACCTCTCGAAAATAGGTGCGAAACGTTGTAAAACCGATTCGTTGGTACAAATTGACGGCAGAGACATTGTCGGTCGTTGCTTCAAGGGTTACACGTTTGACTCCCGCACGTCGAAAACCTTGCAATGCGGAGAGAACCAAAGCCCGACCGATTCCACGCCGTCGGTATTCCGGCAATACCGCAACGTTTTGGATGGCTCCAACATCTTCGGAAAGTTTCAACCCCTGAATATTCGCCACGTATTCAAAAATATCATTGGAATCGCCGTAAGCAATCAAGAGCGTCGTCTCCGGCAACAACATGGGGCTGTCTGCCAACATTTCAATCAAACGGTAACAGTGATCGTATTGCCGAAAAGCCGGAAAAACAACACCATCGGAATCATCGCGAAAACTGCGATGGAGAACGTCGGCGTGCGGTTCAATGAGTGAACACGACCATCCCGCAAGCCAAAAGCCAGTAGGCAACTGCGGCGGGACAAGAGCGGTCTTCGTAAAATCGAAGACCATTTGACTACGTTGCACGGATCGGGAAGGTGACATAACGGAGAACCATTTTATTACATGTGCGCAACTAAATACACTAGTGAGGTTGTTTTGTCAGAAAAAATGAGGTTGAAAATAAGGTAGTCTTTGCACAGATAGACACTGATAAGAATATCAGTGTCCATCCGTGTCATCCGCGGCTAAAACATCACTTCGTCTATCTCGCTCATCACTTTTTCCGTTTCACTCAACACGCAAACGATTTTTCGATAGTGTTGCACATCGTCAAAATTGAGCGTCCGACCTTTGCGATCCTTCAACCACTTCTGCGCCGGTTGATAACCGCCAATGTAAAAGTTCCAAACCTCCGACGGAACATGGTCGAAATACTGCACATCATTGATCCAAACCCTACCGCCAGTGTATTGCAATTTTTCGACTACATTGTCTCCCGTCATCCCATAGTCCGCTAATCCCTGTCGTGGGACGACGTTTTCCATCAAGTGCAACTGCCGTAACCTTTCGCCCAGTTTTACCAGTTTCCAAAACGTCTTAACATCAACAGGATAAGGCACACGCGGAAAGTCCACTTTCAGAAATTCCTTGTAGCGTTCCCTATAACGGGGACTGTGCAACACAGCATAGATGTAGTCGAGTATGTCAATCGGTGCGAATCTTTTTGCCTTGCCGCTCTTTTCGTTTTCGAATTCCAATGCAAGGGACTTGGCAATCTTATTGACGATAGTCATATCGAGATTCGGTGCGCGGGAATCGTCTTCAAATGCCGTCTGGTCGGAATATGTGTACAACGGAAAAACACTCGCGTTATCTTTCGGAGATAGTATCGTTTTGTCCACTATCTGTTTCGTTAGAAAAATTGTACAACAATAGTCTCTGTTGACACGTATGCAACAAAGTCCTATGTTTTCGCCAGCGAGAAAATGCTGCATAACATTACCGCGCGGCATACAATGAATCCCCCTTGACTTTCCAGTGTAATAAGTGAAACGTTTATCAAACGGACGGTAACTTATTTCAACGATTTTGCGAAAATCTGGTGTCGAAGTTAAGTCTTTTTTTGCGCTGGCAACACTCCAATCTCGGACATCTGTCCCCAAATTAAAATGGTCACGAGCCGCTTCATTGTCGAGTGATAGAAATCTTTTTATCGTATCCTTAACCTTTTGTGGAGTCTCATGAATGGTAAACTCATCTCGTGCAGATGCCAGTCCGAAGGAACCAACTGGAAACAATTCGTCCACCTTAAATCCCTTCTCGTACTCTCTTTTTCCTCTAAAATCTTTCGGCACGAAGAAGTATTGCGGAGCGATCGGTTTCAATTCTTTCCACGGCACCGTATTCAAATCATTGCTCCGCGCAAAAGCAAACTTCTCTTTACGCTTGCCGAAAAGATCAAAATAATAAACCTTTGCAAGCGTATCTTTCGTCTTACGTTTCGATTTGACAAAAATGTTGATCGAAACACCCTGCTGGATGGCAAATACGTTTTGGTCGTTACTGCCGTCAGGCGTTTTCTCTTTCCGCCTTGCACTGCCATGCAGGTTAATGATATAAATCGTATCAAACGTTTCCAGCAAGTGTTTACGCATCTGCCGATGAATCAAACCGTCGAGAAAACTATTGTTAGAAATGTACGCCAATATCCCTTCGCCGTTCTTTTCAATATAATGCTGACCGTAACGGATAAACTTAATGTAATCATCGGAAAGCGGTTGAATGTTCCGCTCCTTCAATCCTTCCTTATACTGCGAGAGCAAATCGGTAAGCCAACCCGTCCATTTTCCTTTATTATAACTACTGACATTATAAGGCGGATTACCCATCACGACCATCACAGGAACATCACGCTTGATACCGCCCGCCTCTTTCGCCTCACGAGCAAAGAGCGGAAACAAATACTCGCCGGACTTGTCATTAAACTCTTCCAATGAATTGGTAAGAAATATACGATAACGCACATTGCCC
>Ga0099364_10009457_pt1 | contig 13522 bp, 2 predicted proteins | sample TergutTh196P3_FD_73070 | JGI IMG/M metagenome (GOLD analysis project Ga0099364, IMG submission 73070) | Microcerotermes parvus P3 segment gut microbial communities from Pointe-Noire, Republic of the Congo - Th196 P3 | ecosystem: Host-associated > Arthropoda: Insects > Digestive system > Gut ...
GCACTGGTACACTGACGTTGATTGGCACGAACGCTTACACGGGCAACACCACAATTAACGGCGGCGGACTTAATGTTACGGGCAGATTGGGTAGCGGCAGTTATGCCGGCAACATCTCAAACAGCGGTGCGTTGACGTTCAATCAGAGTACCGCCCAAACGTTGTCAGGCAACATTTCCGGTAACGGAAGTTTGACCAAAACCGGCAGCGGCACGTTGACGTTGGGTGGCACTAACACCTATACTGGCAACACCACGATCAGCGGCGGCGGACTTAACGTTACCGGAAGATTGGGCAACGGCAGTTATGCCGGGAACATCTCAAACAGCGGTGCGTTGACGTTCAATCAGAGTACCGCCCAAACGTTGTCAGGCAACATTTCCGGTAACGGAAGTTTGACCAAAACCGGCAGCGGCACACTGGCATTGACCGGTAACAATACCTATACAGGTACTACTACAGTCAATGCGGGAGATCTTTACAATTACAGCGCGATTACCAATGCCTCGGTCAATGACGGAAGACTCGACAATTATGGCACGCTCGGCACTGCAACTGTCAATGACGGTGTGCTAGACAACAAGGCAGGCGGCAGAATGACCACTGCCACGGTCAACGGCGGTGACATCTACAATTACAGTGCTATTGCCAATGCAGCGCTCAACGCAGGATGGCTTGTCAACTACGGCGCTGTCGGCAACGCAACGATTAATGATGATGGAACGCTCTGGAACGGCGGCGGTACGGTCGACTTTGTAACCGTCAATGCTGGGGCACTCAGCAATGGATGGGGTGGTGTTAATGGCGGCACGATTACCGATGTAACACTCAATGGCGGCGTGATCGGGAACTGGAATGGCGGCACGATTGCCAATGTAACGCTCAACGCGGGACTGTTCAACAACAACGACACTACGGTCGGCAATGCTACGATGAACGGCGGCACCATCCACAACAGCGGATATATTAACGACCTGACCTATATTGCCGGGACTTACGACGGTATGTCTGATGGCACTATCGGCACACTCACTCTCGCGGAAAATTCGGCGAACAACACTGGAGATTGGGGAACCATCAACCACCTTGCTTTTGCAGATAATGGCAGTGGTCTCCTTACCATTTCGGCGTTTATTGACCAGAGGGGTAACATTTCATACGACAGCATTCCGGTACAGAACAGCATCAATTTTGCCAACGGCAACGTTGCGCTGGACCTGTCCGATCTTGTGTTCGTCGGAGGAGAAGAATACTTCTTCTCCAATTTGCGGTTCTCCTCTCTGTTCGGCGGCGGTCTTTCTCTTGATGCTTTCGCCGGTGATGCCATTTATAACGCAGAGGAAATGAATTCCTTCCAGTTCACTCGCGGCGAAGAATGGTTTTATGTTCTCAATGAAGGGGCATTTGCCGACGGTTGGGATTTATCCGGCGGCTTTATAACTTGGGACGGCACGGCTGTTGTTTGGAGAAGCGGTGATGTTCCCGAACCCGCGACGCTGGCGATTCTCGCTCTCGGCTTGGCGGGACTCGCACTCGCAAGACGAAGACGCAAATAATGAAAGCCAAACGTTCACAGAGCCCGTATCGTAAGATAGGGTGTTCCTTGCTTACGCGGCGGGCTCTGTGAACGAACCGGGCTCTGTGTGTACCGGCTCTATTACCGACCGATCAAACTCAACATATAGTTCGGAATCTGATTCGCAATGCCCAAAGTGTTCATGTTCGCCTGAACCAAAATCTGCGCACGAGTCAAGTTCGAAGTCTCCTCCGCAAAGTCCGTGTCCCGAATCTGACTCTCCGCCTCCGTCAACGCACCCAACGTGTCGTTCAAAACATTAATGTTCGTCTCCAACGTCGCACGCTGCATCGTTCCCAATCGTCCTCGAATCGACGTGATCGCCAACAACGACTCCTCCACAATACGAAACGCCTTGTTCGTGTCCCCCTTCACAGGATCCAAACTGGCATCCATGCCGGAGCGCAGTTGATTCAACACTCCCGTCGGTCCGCCGAGCATCACCGTATTGATACTGCGAATCCCCATCGTGATCTGCTGCCGCGATACCACATCCGGTCCGACCTGGAACGTCGCTCCCCCACCTGTTATCGTAAAACTTGTCGTGTAGTCCGGCATCGTACCCGCCAGTTCCGATAAGGTAAAGTTCAGTGCCAACGCCGACGTGTTCAGCGAAACATTCAGCCCGGAACCGACCGCACTGATTCCATTGACCACCGCATCCACGTCCACACCATACGCTTTTTCGACGGTTTTTCCGGTCTTGTCCGAAACGGAAAAGGTTGTGTTGCCGCCATCGAGAGCATACGCTACCACATCGACAAATTGATCGCTGCCGTATTCCTTCGATTTGAGAATCAGATAGTAATCCGTTGCGTCCGAACCGAAGAGTAGTTTCGCACCGCGTAACTCGCCCGGTGCGCCGGCACCCCCCTTGGTCAGAAGCGTGTTGTCGTCGGGATGAATCAAGCCCGTACCGTTGCCGAGTTGAAGGATACCGAACTTGTTGCGCGTACGCGGATCACTGTTGATCAACTGCTGAATATCGTTGGCAGTAGTGAAGCCGAAATTGACATGCACCGTAATCTTTTTGGACGCTTCGTCATAAAAGAGCCGCAAACCGTTTTCGGTAGTGCTGTCCGGCGTAATCAAGTTGCCGCAGTCATCCCGCAACAAGCCGCTGTACGGATCATAGTCGCAAGGATTCAGCCCGGAACCATCGACCAAGTTGTCCGCAAAGCGTCCCGTGACCGAATTGTCGTGAATGTACTCAATGGTGAATCCGTCCCACTCCGGTCCGAGGTTTTTGGCAATCAACTGATACGACGAGTCGATTCCCCGCTGCGAAGTCATAATGCCGGTCGAATTCTTGGCGACATAACTTTGCTGCTCGGCATTGTCATTCCACCCGACGAACATAATGTCGTTGATGATCCACTCATCGCAATCTCCCCGTGCAATCGTCGGTCCGAGGATACCGTAACCATAGGGGTCTTCGCAATCGTCCCACACCGCTCCCGCCGGTCGGACAACGCTCACGCTGATACCGTCCACCAAAGCGGAGTCGAGGTTGTTCCACCATTTTTCCAAGTCGGCTGCCGTTGTGGTAACGTTCCCCGCCGCATCGGTCGCCAGATGAACCGTAATGAGTGCCGGTTGAATGAGACCGCCGCTCGTTACAATCGGACCATCCTTGACGAAGTCGATCACTTTGCCGTCGGAATTCTGCGGCGTATTGTACGCCCTCGCAACGAACATTCCGCCGACGACAGGATCGCTGTTGATCAACCGCACAATGTCTTCCTGCGTCGGATTTCGGTACACGTTATTGTCGCCGGCGGGCGCACCGGCTCCTTCATTCTCGGCGGCAAGCCAAACCGTTACGGTGCCCCCTTTGTGTCCCCCTGTGTCTCCCGTATTCGCAATCGTTGTAAACCGGGCAGTCGATAAACCAATGTCGGTAAACTTGCCGGTGCCGTTATTGAGCGGATTCTCCGAATAGGAGAGTTCCGCCTGGAAACCGGCATTCGCATTGTTAATCGCCGCTATAATGACATTCGTTGTAACTTCATTTTGCCGGGTACTGTCAATCGAAATGCGGAGTTGTCCCGTGATCGGATCGAACGCCACCGTTACCGGATCAGGATGGGTATGATTGTCATTGAGCCGCATCATAATATCGACATCATTGAACATATCCCCCCGCTCCGTTGCCGTGATGTAAAACGCCGTGTTCTCAATCGGTTGACCGGTCGTGGCATCGGTAAACGTTGCCTGTGCGTAAGCGTAGGACGTTCCCGGATCGTATTCGACCCAACCGTCTCTTCGGTCGGGTGCCAATACGCCTTCGGCATCTTCGCCGACCCGCTTGAAGACGAACTGCACGTCATCGTATTCGCCTCCCTTCTTGTTTGCCGTAATGGTCAAACTTGCTCCGCTGTCTTGAGCGGTCAGCACGGCTTGTGCTTGTCCTTCAACGGCGGGCACCGTTGTCCGGTCGAGATAGAGGTCGCTGTTCGGACCATCGACGACGAACCGGATGTTCGGCGAATTGAATCCTCCGAGGAATTGCAATGCGGTGCCGTCGTTGGGATTGCCGTAGTAGGCGACTTCCTCGAATGTGGAGACGGCGAAGTATCCGTTATTGCCGGGCGCAAGCCGAGCGGTGATGACGGGGGCGAGTCCTCCAGCGTCGTAGTATTTTCCGGCGATGTTTTCGGCGGCGAGTTCGGCGATCATTTCGGGACACATGATTTGTCCCCAGAAGGCGGAGTTATTGAGAGCGGTCACGAGTTCCGCCGCCGTGGTGATGACACTACCGCCGGTTACGCCCCCTTGAAATGCCTTTTCAAAGGCGGTCTTGGTGATGACTTCGGTGCCGTTCGTATTGCCATAGATAGTACCGTTGGCATCTTTCCAGCCGATGATGTTACCGCTTGTGTCGGTCCAGTAATCGTAGAGTCGGATGACTCCTGTCCCGTCGTTGTCCACGGTGGTTGTAACGGTGAAGAGGCTTGCCGCTTTTTCGCTTCCTCGGGACATGTAACTGTCCAGATCGAAGATCGCCGCGATGTCGTTTGCCGTGATTTCCCGCCGGACAGCACCGGTGCCGACCACATGGTTGAGCGGCGGACTGGGAATCTCGCCTCCCGTGCTTTGGGTGACTCGCCCCAAAGTGAACGCGGTAGCAATCGCCGGTATGGTCTCATCGGGAAGTGCGAGTGCTAGTTCGGTTGCCGACATGTCCCACAAAAGGTCACCCATCCCAATCGGTTTGCCCGACCAGTTGCCGTTGAGGGCATTGAGCAGGTCTTCGTAAGTTGGAATCTGCCCCACAATCGCGTCGTAGGAAACGACTAACGTATTGCCGGCTCGGGTGATAGTCAGTGCCCCTTCCGGGTTCATAGGCTTCAGTGTTCCTTGCGGATCAAAACTGATGGTGAGTCCATCCCACTGCGGGTCGAGGTGCGTGATACCCAGTGCGGTTATTATCTCCTCCAGAGTTTCGCCGCCCGAACCGACAACGGTGGTAATTGTACTCGTTGCCAAGCCGCGCACCGGTGATGTTACCGTTTGCGTTTGTCCATTGATGTCCACCCAGCGCATGTCATGCGATACCGGCAACAGGTTCGCGGGAACACCAGTCCCATCGGGATACGTCCAAGCCGGGAGGTCAAACCAAGTTGAGGAATCGGTGGGATCAAAGCCGATACCGTATCCCGGAGGCGTGAGTGGATCGTATGAAGAATCGAGAACATCGGGATAGGGAAATACCCGTCCCCCCCTTGGGTTGTTCAGTGCTGCGAGTATAAGGTCATACGTCACCGGCGGAACGGCATCGCTGTTAATGATGACGTTCACGGTCGAGCCGTCGAAGTTCACCACTATCGGCGGATGCACTGCCGTCCCCACCGCCACCGTGCTGAACTTAATGTCGATGTTATCCCACGACTTATCGGTATGTTGCAGGTAGAGTCCCGTCCCGTCGGACAGTGTGCCGACGAGGTCTGACCTGCCGTCCGGCGAGTAGGAGAAGGGACGATAATTACCGATGGTGCTCGAAGTGAGCGAAGTCGGTCTGCCCGGCACAATGGGATCCCCCGCCGAATTGACATACCATAGTCCGCCAATCGTTGTTTTTTGCGCAGGCGGCATTCCTATTCCCAACCCTACTGAGTGAGTAGGAGACGGTATATTTGCCGGCAAGTGTTTATTGCCGAACTCCTTTCCGTTTTCGTCTGATAGTAAAACGCTGCCTCCTGTACCCGAACTGTCCAGGTAATTATTGATTGCGTCGATGATCTGCTGGTATGTCGGCGGGTCATCACCATCATACGTGACCCCAATGATGTTTAGACCACCGGCTGCAACGTTAAGGGGAGTGCCGGCTGCCGCAGCATTGAAATTTATGGTGTATCCCTCCAATTCAGGGGTATAGGCGATAAAGACACTTGAAGCACTATCCATTGACGTTCCTGACCGCATCGGAAGAGTCGGTACGTTCGTACCCGTCGTACCCGTCTGTGTCCAGCCACTCGGATCGTTCAACGCAGCGAGAATATCTTCGTATTTCGTGTCGCTGTCGATGTAGATGTCGAGAACCTTATTCGCATTGTCGAACAGGATGTTCACACTTCCGCCGGTGTTTTCACTACGGTGGAAGTTGAACTCAAAAGCATCCCACTCGGGGTTGCTGTGGGCAAGGAATACGTTATCCCCCATCGGAACGGTTGACCGTGCTTGTATGGAGCCCGAATTGATCGTCGGCAATGACTTATTCGCCGCGAAGTACGTTCCCGTAGGCGGAATGGTGCCCAAGCGGACATTGCCCGGTGCAGGATCCGGGAAGGTAGTAGCAGGAAGCGGGATTGCATCGCCGTTTACATCGACCAATGAAAACCCGCCGGAACCGATTGAATTCAACGCACCGAGAACCTGCGCATAGGTTGACGTGCCGCCGTCGTATGAAACATTGATGACTCTTGTGGTGTGATCGATGCTCGCCGTTGCCGCTAGCGGACCACTAGCGTTGAAAACGATGGTATAGCCATTATATTCGGGACTGTGCGCAATAAACTCGGCTGGCGGACCCGTCGCGATGGGATCATTCGACCTCGTTGGTGTTCCTTCAAAAGCAGTTCCGTCGGATTTAATCCACGAAAAACTAAGCCCTGGCGCACTCGGTTTGCCCGCCCAGGGGTCGTTGAGTGCCTTGAGAATATCCTCGTAGGTCGCATGGTCATTGTAACTGATGGTAATTTTTCTACTGCCTGTAGTGCCGACACTCACGAATGTACCTGTCGGCGGTGCGGTGATGTGGACAAAATCGATCTGCCAATCGTCCATGTCAGTATGGTTGTGATGGAGGTACAATGGTTCTCCTGCGATGGTTGTCAGCGGTGTGGTACTTCTTCCGACAACTCCTCCCATTGTAACGTTGGACAATCCGCGGGGTACGCCGGGGACTATTTCGTTGCCGTTCACATCCGACCAGTAGAGGTTTCCTGCGCCCGCCAATTCCGGCGGTCGGATTCCAGTATTATTCAATGCGTCCAGGATTTCCTCGTAGGTTGCAATACCGTTGACGGTGATGAGAACGTCTTTAGTATTCACATCGTATTTGACATCTACATTGGGAGGGGTTGAAACACTGGGTTGGTACGTGAAATTAAACATGTAGCCGTCCCAAGCGGAATCTTTGTGTGCGAGGTAAAGTCCATCGCCGACTGCTTTTGCGGTAATACCCGGCTTCTCCGGTATGTCGGGACTCTTGGGCATAAGTCCGTCCGGCGGCAGAACAATGAAGAGCGAACCTGCTTCTCCGCCGCTGTTGTGTGTGTTGCTCCAGACCGAGTTGCCCGCCGATGTCGCAGAGAGCGTAACATCGGAAAGCGATTTCGTACCAATGCTCGGTTTGACTTCGAATCCATGCCCCGTATTCGTGTTCAATATGTTGAGCGCATCCTGAACATCTCTGAGCGAAGTGCTCCCGTCGCTGTTGTAGTAGATGGTGAGCGTTTTTGCCATGACGTTGCCGTAAACGTCCAGTTGTTCGTGATACTGAGCAGCGGCAGGACGGTTCCCTAACACCGAGGCATCCGGGCTGGCTGCCTCGAATCGAACGGTAACGTCATTGTACTGTGAACTGGCGGCGCGGGATTGGATCGCAAAGTATTCATTCTCCGCCAGATTGCTGAACGCAAGTGCTGTATTGTTGACTCCCATCGTCGGATCAGCACCCGGAACATAACCGAACAGCGCGGTCGATGCCTGTCCCGTCTCACTGTAATAAGCGTAGGGCATTCCTGCCGTGCCGGTGGGATTCTGCGATGTGTAAAACCTCGGATCGGTCAGCGAACCATCCACGTAGTAAATGTTCGCATTGTTGTACTGTGCTCCTTCAATGTTCGCTTCAAATTTGAGGGCATTGTTGTCCCGCAGCGGCACCAGTTTGCCGTTCTGCATCACCCAAGTGGTGTCGATGTCATCGGCAAACGCCGCCTGATAGGCTTCCGTCTGCAAATAGACCAGTATGTTTGCCGGTGCGCCCGGGGCTATCGGCTCTTCGTACTTGACCTGTATTCCCTCCGACGAGCCGGGCAAATACTTGATCTGGACATTGCCGTTATTGAGTCCCGCTAGACCCGCTTCAATGATAATATCATTGTCGGGACCAAGACTGCTGACATAGAGCAGACCTTTCAGCGCGTCGGAACCGACTTCGGCAACGACTCCGGTGTTGTCCGTCCGCTTGTTGATGATGGCGGCAATTTCCGAAACCGTCGCCCCTTTTTCAAAGGTTTCCATGTCGTAGCCGTAGTTTCCTCCCCATTGCAGTACGATACTTTCGGCAAGAGCAGGCTGATTGTAATACAAGGCGGCTTTTTCGGCGGCTTCCCGAATGTTGATGGTTACATCCTGCGGTGCCTTGTTTGCCCCGAAGGTTGCCTGATGGACGGCGAGTCCTTTGAGGTTGTTTCGGTCGATTCCGACGAGGTTGAAGTCGAGCGAACCGTCGAGGAGTTTTTGTCCCATGAAGGTCGTTTGGGCGGCGATCCGGTCGATGGCATCGAGGGACGCATCGACTTGGAGTTGGTTTGCGTAGATCATTTCTGCGCTCATCGTACCGGTGCTGGCGGCTTCGGTAACGAGTCCCCGGATGTCGTTGAGGAGATTGGTCACTTCGTTGAGTGCGCTGTCCGCAGTGGCAATCATCATATTTGCCCGCTCGGTATTGCGGATCGCCATTTTGATACCGGTGATGTCGGAGCGGAGCATTTCGCTGGCGATGAGTCCGGCGGGATCGTCTTTTCCGCTGTTGATTCTGAACCCGGTGCTGAGCCGTTCCAAGGAGGTCTGCAAGGCACTCATGTTCTTGCCGAGGTTATTTCGGGCGATCATAGCGGGAACGTTCGTATAAATTCTTGTCACAGGTCAATCTCCTTATCGATTTGGTTTTTGTGTTAGCCGCGTCGCCTGCGACGCGGTGTACGCCGCACAGGTGCGGCGGCTAACGACGTTTCGACGGATTACGCCGGTATTCCGTACCTTCATAATCGAAAGGATTGCACCGTGAATTTTAGAAATGTTGCTTATTTTGGTGTTAGGGATTGTATCCTTTGTCCCTTTGTGAGCGTTATTTCGTTTATGTGCGTTATTCCGTGTAGAGAAGATGGTCAAGATGTGCCGATTGTATCGGTACTTCGGGCGGAGAACCTTGCTTACGCTTCGGGCTCTGTGATTTTTTATTCTCTGTTTCTCAAAACCTCGTTAGCATGGCGGGAAAATACGCCGCGTACATCTTGCGTGTACGCTTCAAGAGTTTTTCTTCCCAGCCCCTCCGGGGTGTCGCCGCAACGGTACAGGGTTCGGGCGGCGGTAATTTCCAAGATAGACCTCCCGCGCAGAGCCTCTGTTGATTCCGTCCACGCCGTTCGGGAATAGCCGGATATGCCTTTGAGCACTTCGACAGCGACCGCCCCCGCCTGCGGCGTTCCAATGATTTCCAATGCCAACAAGCAAGGTCTGGCGTGAGTCCAACGGTATTGCGGTGCTAACAACGTCAATTTTTGGGCGATCACAGGAACCGCTCGCGGATCTTTCGTACGTCCGAGTGCGAGAACTAAGCGTCCGTATTCACTCACTGAATAGCCGTGAACCTCTGAACGGACACTCCATCTTGGTCCGTCGTCCCATTGAGTAAAACCGTTTACCGCTTCGAGCAGCACGTCCGCACCGGACGGGTCATCCAATGCAGCCAAGACGGAAGCGTAAGCAATTTGGGCATCTTTTTCCGTTGCGTTCTTCAGTGCTTCTTTCAGTAACGGAATAGATTCTTTCGGATGCCAAAGCAACCGGCATGTTCCGTGATAACTTTCCGGTAAATTTTTGACTATATCCGGCAATTCACTGACCGTCGCCGCATAATTATCGTCCTGTTCCAACACAATCGGACGCAACGAACCGATCTCCACAAGGTGCCGCTGAATCTTCCGTATGTCAATCCCGCGCAAAGAAACATTGTCTTTCAGAGCAGTACCTGCAATGTATCCCAGTGCATAACCTTGATTTTGTACATCCGGCTGCATACGGAATACCGCCAGCGCATCACGGTCACCGCTTGTCGCTAAGCCGGCGACGAGCAGTCCGTCCAATCCCTTCGGCAACGAAGCCCGATAGGGAACATCAGATGGATGGGCACCGTAAAAGTCATAAGGAAATTCAAGAACCCGATGACTGACTGTTCCATGAGAATCGTAATTGGTATAAACGTGTGTAATGGTGTCGGGATAAGTCCGTTTGTTCATTTGGTCCAGAACGGTAATCATTTCGTCGCCGACAATTCGGCGGCGTTCCCGTGTGTCGAGCATTTTGGCGAGATCAAACGCTCCCGGAAACCGGTTTCTGGCATAGACAAAAACGTGGGTTGCGTCTTTAATATCGGTTTCATCGACATACATGTAATCGGTGTTTGTGTAGGAGGCACCCAAATTTCTCGGCGGCAATCCGGTGCCTTGAACGGTCAATTCCCGGTCATCGCCGGCGAACCGGGTTTCCGCTCCCGCTGCGGCGGCAAGGTCGGCGTTTCCCGTTGCGTCAATGACGGTTTTTGCCAAGACGATTCTCGGACCGTCAGAAGTCGCCAACAAAACGCCGGTAACTTTCCGACCTTCCGTTACGACACCGGTACCCAATACACCGTACCACGTTTCCACGTTTTCCCGGGCGAGGGCATTGCGCCACCAAAACATCCGTTGTTCGATATTCCAACTTCTCTTTCCGTCTTCGACTTCCTGTGTGAAGCCCTGACGGTATCCCCAGCAATAGATGGAAATGGCTCCAGCGGTTCCAACTCCCCCCAAATCATGCAGGTATTCCACGAGCAGCGTTTTCGCACCGGTACGTCCAGCGGCAATGGCGGCGGGGACACCGCAGGTTCCGCCGCCGACAACGACAATATCGTATTCGCCCGCCACCGGTATCGTTTCGCCGGGATGTTGGATGACACCAAGCGGCGTGTCAAATGTTTTCAAGCCGCTCAAAATTTCGCGAACTTCGCCGGAAACCTTGACCGCATTGTCTGTTGGTCTCCGCTGAAGAGACAGCCGTCTCGGATCAACAGCGGCAACAGATTGAGCGGCTCTGGCAAGTTCCAGCCCCTGTTGCCGTCCTTGTTTCACCCTCTCCAACAGCGGTACATTCTTATCCGAAGATAAACGAATCGTTATGGTATCCGATGTCGTCTGCTGGTCGGGATGAAATGTGGACAACCGAATTTGCCTTTCCAATTCGGCTAATTGCCGAATATCGCCGCTTCGTATGGACCGGGCAACATCCGGAACTATGTCAAATTGGTAACGGATCAAATAGAATTCGCCAGTCGTCGTTTGTGCCTCATTGGGAAACGGAGCAAAATAGGGACGGGCAGAAACGATTGCCGTTGTTTTTTTCAACAATGGAAATTGCTCCGGCGAAACTTCGCACGGCTGACCGCCGATCACGGAGAATTCCGCCGTTGCAGTCTCGCCGCTTTTTCCCTCTTCGGAAACAGGGACATCGTATAAGACTTTCTTGGCTAGAACCGCCTGTCGTCCTGCCCGGTTGGAGATGAAAGCCCCCTGTGCTTCCCCGCTGGAATTCACTAACAGACCGTTCAGATAGACTCCGTAGTAGAATTTGACACCGGTATCCAGCAATTTTTTATCCAACGTTTGTTTAACGTGCATGGGACGGAGCAATTCCGGGGCATCGGCGGGAATCGGATACGACGGTTCGACTGCTTTCAAATCATTTTTGTCTGCAAAGAGCATCAATTCTCCGAGCAGAACGCGCCGGGAAGTCGGGTGCTTGACAGCGACAACTTTGATGTACCGCGCCGAGACCGGCTTATCCAGTGCCAGAGTAAAGGTCGTTCCCATTGCCGAACCGGGAAGCGGCGGCTCTGGTCTGACGTTTTCTGATATGGTATTCCAGGTGGAATTATCGTTACTGGAGAAGATGTTCATAGAAGCCGTCTCGTAATTGTTCCTACTCGCAAATGTCCAAAGGACGACGGCACTGACGTTTTGTTCTTTTCCGAAATCGGCAACGATGGTTGCCGTTCCGTTGACTTGCAGACTTTCACGTTCTGCGCTTGCCGCTTTACCGTCCGTCAAGACGGGTCTGTTGTTTTCGGGGTGGAGCGGATCTATCGGTTCTTCGACTCGGTAAGTAAAACGCAATTTTCGTTCGCTGAGCAACAATTTTTGCATGTCGTCCATAGGACTGTTCGGAGCGGTATCCGTGTACAATTCTCTAACGATGGGATCGTCTGCGGCGGCGGCATCCTTTGGGGAAACGGACAAGTCGAGCGTTCCGGTAAGGTCGTCTCCGAGATAGGAAAACGGCGTAATGAGCAGGACGTTGGCACCCGATTTTGCCGCTTCGGCGGCGGCGGCAATTTTGTCGGTGCTTCCGCCGACAACAAGTAAGTCAACGTTTTCGACAATCGGAACGTTCCTGTCGGAGACCGTAATGCTCTTTTCCTGCCCGGAAACAAGAAGCGCGGCAACGTTCAAAAAACCGAAGACAACGCACAAAGGCATGAAGACCTGTTTCATAATATCTGTCCTTTTCAGAATTGTTCTCTTGCTGCTTGACGACTTCAAAAGGTCGATGCCCCGCTCTTGGGGAATTTACATCGCATAAACAGCGGACATTTCGCCATAATTCGGTGCAAAAAACACTTCGTAAATCGAACCGAACGAAACACCTGGTGCGCATTGTACAAGGGGTTCTCCCCTTGGGCAAGAGGTTTTCAAAAGAATCCGAAAAATTTGAAAAATATTCGAAAGTTGCCGTTTCACACAGGAATTCTGTACTGCGCCCTGTCGAAAATGTGCTTTTTTGACATGTTCGGAAACGCCATCGTCCTCATTCCGGTGCAAGCCGGGATGACGAAAACTGTCACTGCGAAATCAACTCAAACGGCTCGAACAACCCGTAACCGATCACGTCATACGCCGCTCCCGGCGGTTGACGCTCCGGCGCACGGTGAAATGAACCCGGCCACGCCGAACCACGCAACTGCCCCGCATGATGAGGTCCCAATAAATTCTTCGGCGTACCATAGACCTGCACCGAAATATCGTTGCTACCCTGCTTGATAAACTTAGTAACATCTACCGACCACGGCGCACTCACCACATAACCGGCATCGTTGCCATCGGTATGCATACCGTTGACGACAACCTTCGCCGTCGCACCGTACCAACCGCCCGGACTGTCCGGCAATTTTACTAAATAGGTTCCCTCGACTTTTTCAATGTCAAAAGACCGGGTGTATTCTACCTTGTCGGAATAAAAAGGCATTCCCTGTCGATGCCAACCGAGGGTATCTTCCTCGCGACCGAGACCGCTGCCGTCAACCAAATACCGCGCCCGGCGATTGTGCGTATCGACGACCAATTCGCTTGACGCTTTCACCGTAACATTTTTGATAGGCACGAGTTTATCCCCCTCCCGAAT
>Ga0099364_10009458_pt1 | contig 13521 bp, 16 predicted proteins | sample TergutTh196P3_FD_73070 | JGI IMG/M metagenome (GOLD analysis project Ga0099364, IMG submission 73070) | Microcerotermes parvus P3 segment gut microbial communities from Pointe-Noire, Republic of the Congo - Th196 P3 | ecosystem: Host-associated > Arthropoda: Insects > Digestive system > Gut ...
TCTTTAACGATTCGCGAACGCCGTGTTCTTCCGCTTCCGTGAGGGGGAGTAGGGCTTTCAGTTGGTCGAGGGTTTCGATGCGGTTTTTTACTTGCCATTTCCAGTCGTTCCATTGTTCGTCGGTGACGTTGGGGAACATTTTTTTTCTGTTGTTGTGTGTATTCATGGTGTTTATATTTTAGTCATTCATAGGGGCGAACCCGTGTGTTGGCCTATTGGTTAAAGGGTTGATAATAGTGTTGGAACGTATTGCATACGCCTGTTATATGCTATATTTTATCTTTTTGTGTTTATCTCCCTGTTTGATTGTAAATATAATTGCCGGCATCATAAGCGTATTGGTGTTCTATCGGAACGAGTTGTCTTCCTAAACTATCCACAAGCCCCCACTTACCATTTCTTTTGACGCAAACGTTTCCTTCTGACCAAATCTCTACATCGTCGTATTCAAAAGGAATATGATTTATACCGTCTTTGTTGATAATACTCCAAAACTTTCCTTTTCGAACAGCTATAAAATTATGTTCGTCAAAATAACGCCAATCTCCTAAACCGCTAGAATAAAATTTTATTTCATCATATTCAAAATTAACAACTATGTTATTATCTTTATCTATAACTCCCCATTTACCATTCTTTTTCACTGCACAATATTTGTCCCGCGAAAAAAACCAGAATCTTGCACCTATCTCAACTTCTTCTGAAACAAGAATATCATCATACATCATTGGAACAACAATTTCGCCTCTCTCATTGAGAAACCCCCATAAACCATCCTTTTTCACCGGGCATAAATCCCTCTCAAACCACTTAATATCATCGTAAATTATAGGAATAACCGCTTCTCCTTTTTTATTGATATAACCCCATTTTTCACCTTGTTGTGCAGTAGCCAGTTCAAAATCGCGATGCCAATTGAAAATATAGTCGTAAATAAATGGGATCTTCTCATTTCCTTTGCTATCAATAGCTCCCCATCTACCATTTTTTTTCACAACTGCCATTCCTCCGCTAAATGTAGAAATAAATTCATCAGGACAATCTGCATCTGTACTGCCAACCGCTTCATAGGCGAAAGATGTAACAGATTCACCTTTTTTGTTTAGAAATCCATACAATCCATTTTTTTTCACTGCCACTAAATCGTGGTAGAACACCATTACACGCGGTATAAAAACTTCGTCATAAATACAATCCACAAACAACTCGCCTTTTGTGTTGATGAGTCCCCATTTACCATTCTTTTTTACGACTGCTGTTTTTCCTTCGTAATCCCAAAAATCAATGAGTGGACTTCCGTCAAATCTAAATTGTTCGGAGTATTCAAAGTCATATATTTCGTCATAAATACACGGAATCGCAGTTTTTCCATCTATGGTAACAAGCCCCCATTTTCCATCCTGCTTCACTTTGGCATAGCGTTTTTCATCGTAACTCATGGTAAAATATGCATGAATCCATTTGCCATCAAGAACTCTTGACATTTTGACATTGACTACACTATCAAAAGTGCAAGGAAATAACACCTCTCCTTTCGCACATATAAAACCTATTTTTCTATTTGTTCTAACTAATTTTAGTGGCTGATAATTGCCATAGGCATCCCTGTATCCATCGTTAGTCTCTTCGATAACGTCGTAAGTCGTTGTTTGGTCGCCCAATTCTGCCACTTGGGATTGGGGAGAATTATTGCACGCTATGCCGATTAGCATTACAAGCATGGTTAATCCGAATATTTTTGTAAGTTTCATTCTTTTGTTTTTACTTATTTTTTACTGTTTTTGGCGAAAGTTACCGCACTCCCATGTAGAGGCAAAAAGCAACAAACCCAATCATAGCCAAAAGGCTAATTGTTACTATTGCTCCTATGATATCACTCCATCTGTTTTCTCTGTGGAATTTTCGTCTGGTTTCGCTTGGGATTTTTGCCAACTCGCCAAGAGATGTGTTTTTCTTGTCGAACGATGTTCTTGAACGACCGTAGTAAGTATCACGCTTCGATAGTCTCTTATTGCTTTTAAGACGATTGTTCATGTCCGAAATAAATCCGCTGCCGCCCATAGATATGATTTTCTTGCAAAGATACGAATTATTTTTTGAAACAGGTGGTAAAAAATTTGGTTATTTCAAAAATTATTTGTAACTTTGCGGCACGAATAGGATAAACGACTAATAACTATTTCCTGGACGAGGAGGGTTGTTGGTCATTTTTTTTATTGCGGTGATATTTTGTCTACACCTCAAAACTCTCCGTCCTCAAATCACAATAATACCTCCCCGAAACTGCCGTGAATTTCAAAACACAATAGTCCGGATCGGTTACGCCTTGCGGATAAAACATCTTGTCGCCAGCTTGCCACAGCGCCTTTTTGATTTCGGCATCTTCGAGCACTTCCATCGTGCCCTTCAGCATTACACCCTGATATTTTACCAACCCTTTGCGATAAAAATAGAGGCTGGCTTTCGGGTTTTCGCGATACTGTTTTACTCGTATCGATGAGGTGTTTGTACTGAAATAAAACGTCTTCAACCCCTCGATTTTTCTTGGTTGCAACATTGCTTTGACGTTGGGGAAACCCTCTTCATCCACGGAAGTGATGAAGGCTACTTTTCGCGTGGCGATGAAGTGTTTTATTTCTTCGAGGTTTATCAAGGGTTTCATTTGTTGTTTTGAATAAAGAGGAGAAAATCTTGCGCTTGTTTTTCTAAGAATGGGGCGCTGACTGTTAGGGCAAGGCGTCCGTTCTCGTCCGTTTGCTGTGTGGCGTTCGGTATGATCAGGCGTGGTTGGTTCATGACTTTCATATTAAGAAAACTGATTAGTGTGACGAGGTGATCCTGCGCTATGACTGTGCCGGTCATGCCCGGCGTAATGCCGCTGACAGCCGCCGGTTTGCCTCTAAGCACTTGCGGTTCGCTGTCGCTTATCGGTCGCGACAACCAATCGATGAGATTTTTGAGAACACCCGGAAAAAAATGATTGTACTCCGGCGAAAAAAACCAAACCCCATCGGAGGATTGAACAACCTCGCGAACCCGCTTGACGGCATCCGGAGCCGGATACTCCACATCCTGATTAAAGAACGGAACATCGCTGTAATCCAATATCTCGAATTCTACCGAACTGCCGAGTGCTTTTTCGGCTTTCATCGCCAATTGGCGGTTGTAGGAGTTCTGCCTCAGCGAACCTACTATGGCTGTGATTTTGATTTTTTTCATTGTTTTTGTATTTTATGCGATTGTTTTTCTATAATCCCCATCCCTCTTCTTCTCAAAACCGTTGCTCAGCAACGCCTTTATTGAGATGGTATTTTCTTCGGCAGGGTCTGATGCGATTTGCTTTCCGCCGATGGCGATAATCTTTTCTTCCAGCATTCGGATGATTGTTTTGCCAATGCCCTTGTTCAGATATTCCTCCTCACCTATCAGATAACCAATCTCATACGTGTGGTTTTTTTCTGCAACATCTCCATACAAATCTTTCAAGGAAGACCCTTCGTGTGGCTCTTCCTCCAAATCTTTCAAGAAGAAACAATCCGCATAGAGACCATATCCTATCGCCCTGTCATCGCAGTAAACCATAAAATGTTTGAGGAAATGGTATGTCCCATTTCGTTCGCTGATTTCGTGTAGCCAATCCTCTTTTTCGCCGAGCCATTTTTTGATATAGTCCTTGTCTAACCATTTATCGAATATCGGGATATCCGCGTCTGTTAAGGGTTTTAGGGATATTTGCTTTGCTATGATGGGTGGGTGTAAATCCATTTTTTGTAATACCATTTCGCCGAACCGTCAATTATTTTTATTCATTCGCTTGTAAAAGTGCCTGAAGTTCCAACTCTGCAGAAATACGGAAATTTGTTTCTTTTATTTTTTGCAAAACTGGCTTTACTCTACTGATGATACCTTTCTGTTTTGCAGCAACGATAACGCCGATAGTACCAGTGACATCCAATCTCAAATTGTGAGCCAATTTTCGTGCCTTGTTGTCGTCTATAATTAGAAAAGAATTTTCGCTTTCCAACGCCAATGCAATAGCACTTGCTTCGCCTTTATCAACTTGCATTTCGAGTAATTCTTGTTTGGCTTTGTCGGAAACAGCAATAATTTCTACCCACTCAGGAAGACTTTCGCCGAACTCTTCGGCAACTTCCGGAGTTGTAACTATCTGTTTATAGAGCAACCGCAGAAGATCCAATTCCCCTATGTTGGATAATGTGATGAAACAACTTGTATCTGAAATAATCAGTTTAGACTGCATAGCGACCGGCATTGGCAACGTCTTGAGATAACTCGGTTGCAGGATAATTGAAAAGAGAAACGCCATACGCTCCTAATAACTCTGCGAACGTGCGTTTTGATAAATTGGCGACATCGGCTGCTTGTCCAAGTGATAGTTTGCCCTGCTCGTACAAACGGCTTGCGAGTATCACGGATAATTGCAAATTATCAAGCTCCGACATTTCAGGTATTTTTATACTTATTGTTCTCATAACGAAAATGTTTTTAAATATTGTGCAAAGATACGAATTTTATTTTGTTTGAGCAATTTTTGTTTCAGTTTTTATTCAGTTTCAAGCCTATTCCGAGTGTGTCCGCAAGTTCCGTTACGAGTTTTCGTGCTAATTTGCACCTTTTTTTCAAATCAACTTCGGCTACTGTTTTCTGCAGTTCATCGTATATTTCCTGCAATTTGTCAATCGGCAGTAAAGCACAAGTTTGACAGAAAAAACTTTTCGCTCGACCGTCATCGAAATTTGTCAACAGGGCATTCAAAATGTCCATTCGCACGTTCTGTTTGTCAACAAATTGCTCTATTCCTATGCTTTTGATTTCCTCGAACTATCAGCAGAGACAAGCACCATGGCGCCACCACGAAGTAGCACCGCAGGTAAACCGCTAGTTCGGCGTTCGGCGTATGTATTAGAAACCTTGTCCGCAACAAGAGGTTATTGCACAAGCACTAAACTATTGCCGATAAATTGATAGTCTCTTTCTTCTTCGTCTTGAAGAGAGAACTCAGCGGAAAAAAAATCAACTAAAGAAGCATTTACAACACGCACTTGCAACCTGCTACTGGTTTTTACACTAAGGAATGTTGCCGTCTGATTTTCTTTAATGAGTATTTTATCTGTAAGTTCTGTCCACGTTACGGAGGTAGCGAATTCTTTTTCCCAGAGGGACACTTGAATTCCGTATTGTTTGTCTTGATTGTTGGTAGATTTGTTAATTACAGTTATCGTTCCTGCAGGGGTTTTCCCACAAGACGTTGTGAACATGGCACTTGCTGCAACTGCCACGATTGCTACAATACTTAGAATTTTTTTCATTGTTAATTATTTAGAAGTCCGACAAATACAATGGTGGAGTGACGTTTATTACGCTCTGAGAGTTGCGAAATTGATTTATAAAAGCAACCTGACGAAACATTGCTGTCACGGCTCCTCCACGTAGAGTAGGAAGAGCTTTTTCCGCTACACGTAAATGCAGGAGGGTATTTTCCAAATCATTTGCCAATAGATAAGCAATGCCTGCATTTGACGCACAAAGCTGAATCATTTCGCGTGAAGATGCAGAAGTGTATTGAGATGCAAAAAAATCTCCGGACTCTTTTAGTTTTTGAGACAACTCTTGATTAAGATGTTCTTTATTAAACATAATTTCCATCTCTGATTTGAGTTTTTCTATAGCGTTATGCAATTCCGGAAAACTTGCAACATCTCTTCTATTTAGCCCCATAACAGTTGGCCTGCCATCTATACGAGGATAGCCATAACCTGCGGAAATCACATCGCAAGCCAAATTAGATATATTTCTCAGAGTATTGTATTCCATTCGAGCAAGAATTTTTGCTTCGTTGAAGTTAATCCATCTTAAAATATCTTCGTTTTTTTGACGAAAACCGACAGGTGCGGTTGATTGTGCCGGAGCTCCGGGTGCTGTTGCCGTTGGATTGCCTGGTTTCACATCATCTAAAAAATCCGGCAAAACTGTAATTTTATATTCCATATTTTCAACAGAAAGAACATAAGTTCTCAATAACTCGCCATCTTTGTTGCGAAGTTCCATTTTTACAGGAAACGTAAACGTGTATTCGACAGCTTTCAAACCGTTATGAGGAACTATTTCCGGTGCAGATAAATTTTCTAAACCGTCTGTTACGACTGTGAATTGATAATCTGCCGGATTTCTTTGGTCTTGTTTTGCTTGCATCCAAGCAGCAGACGTTCGGGTCGAATTGTGAATGCCTCCGGGTTGTTGTGCCCTAGTGCCATTTGGATGAAATTTAGAGTAGAAATGAAGTTTGTCCGGTAAGGTGTAACTGTAAGTTTGTCCGGCAACTAAAGGAAAAGCTCCTGCTAAATCCCTAGAGTTACCAACAGTAACAAATTCGTTTCTTGTGATTTGTGCTTGCAATAAAGTTGCAAACACTAATGCAATTGAGAGGGAGAGTGTCTTTTTCATGATGATAGATTTTAGTGTTTAGTTTGTATTTTGTTTGAGCAATTTTCTTGTATCTACAAAGGATTTATTCCTTGATAAAGGTTACGTAATTTTTGCAAAGTTACGAATTTTATTTTGTTTGAGCAATTTTTTTTGTGATTTCAAATTTTTTTTGTATCTTTGCACCGTCATTTTGCCTAATCGAACTCGAACGACAAATTCAAAAAAAGGTTTTAAGGCTTTTGATAAATTACCAATTGGTAAAGTGGTGTACCGTAGCGTACATTCACTTTGTTTGGTAATTGGTTTTTGTCGACCAGAGTTCGTGCAGAGTAAGGTGTACGCTTTTTTTATGACAAAAATCGGCTTAAAGGACAAAAATCAACAAGAATACTCACAAATAAAAACCAAAAAAACTATGAAAAAAACAATCTCAAGACTGTCCAAACTAATTCTATTTTCGACAGCACTATGCATGGCATCATTTGTAGCAAAGGCAAGTGAACAGACGTACACCGTAACATTCTTTGCATTGGGTGCCGATGGCAACGAAGGTACCGAATTTGGCACCCTCGCCGCAAGGCTCGACGATTGGGAAGGTGAACTTATTAACAGTGGTGATCAAGTGGAAGAGGGTCGTACTGTTCGATTTGAGGCAGACCCAAAGCCGGGCTATCGCGTGCAGGGATGGTATCGCAACGGCGAAGTGATATCCAATATCATCATCAATTGGCTTTACACGCTTACGAGCCTGACGGAAGATATTGAAATTACGGTAAAATTTGAGGAATGGACCCATCAGGTTACATTCGGCGTGGAGAGCGGAAAAGGCAAACTCATTGCAAAAGTTGATGATCAGGAAATCCAATCCGGCAATAGAGTAATGAATAGCAAAGACATTGTGTTTACTGCCATACCGGATCACGGCTACCAAGTGGTAAGATGGTTTGATGGGATGTTTCCAACGAACACCTCCGACACAATTTACACGAAAAACAACATTTACTCGAACGTCTCGGTTAGAGTAGAATTTGAGAAAATCCCCGGTTTTCTATTTAACTACGACGTAACATTCGGCGTAATCGGCAACAACGGAATCCTCACAGCAACCTTAGATGACGAGCCTATCACATCCGGTAAAGAAGTTGAAGAAGGTAAAGAAGTTGTTTTTACAGCAACACCTAATGCCGGCTACCAAGTAAAAGGTTGGGTACTCAATGGTAAGCCATTAACTGTAGAAGAACTATATTACTATCAGATACAACTTAACGGAGACACGTGGATACTCACGATGGAAGTGGAAGATGACCTCGATCTTAAAGTAGAATTTGAACACAAAGGCGAAGTTCTCGCAAAACTCATCGCTGCTTATGACGATGGCAAAACCTTAGAGGCTACGTTTGATTTGGCGACTTCCACAGTAACAGTTACCAGCGGAGAGCCGGTTACCAACGCAACTTCTCTCACGCAATATGGTCTTCAAATTCCCGAAAGCATTATTGTGCGATGGGCAGCAAGTTTCAGCACCGATGCCAACCTTGGTGCCAACCCATTGGTATCAATAAGCGGCGATGGCACGTTTGAAGTCGTAGAGGGTGGTCTGATCAGATCCACAAACGGAGGTGCTGCCCTGCAATCTTTTGCAGGAGCCGGTAACATCGCCATAATCATCAACGGTGGCACGGTGCAAGCCGGTGACGACAACGCAGCAATACAACTCTTTGGCAGTGGTAATGCTTCTGTTACGGTTAAAGCCGGAAAAGTGCTTGCCAAAGAAAGCGAGGCAATCTTTGTTTCCGATGGTGTGTCGGTTGCGGTCAGCGGTGGACTTGTCTTTGCTTATGGCGAAGACATCGGTGATGTGATTGGCATTGGCTTTGCAGGAGGTACGATCGCTACTGAGGATATTACCGGCGATGGCGTAATTATCGCATGGGACTACACCGAGGATGCTACCTATGATCGCGACTCTACAACCGATATTACATCCCTTCCCGAAGGTTGTGCTGTGTGGGGTGTTGATGGCGACGACCATGGTATTCGCTACAAAAACAACGTGAATGAAGGTTTTATTGTATTGCCCGTTACGGTGGAAGGTAGTTCTGCGAATATTCGTCCGAACATAGGCACGCAAACAGGATTTCTACAGGTATTCCCAAATCCGGTGAATTACGAATTATCAATCGAAGTCCCGAACGAAGTGAAGGATCTGCACACTATTGTGGAATTGTTTGATATAAACGGCAAACGCGTCTATCACGGTAACCGGATATCGGTAACCGGTGACCGGTCACCCTATATCATCAATATTTCACATTTGCCGGAGGGCACGTATATCGTGAGGATTGGTAGCCATTCGGCGAAAGTGGTGAAACAATAAAGGATGTACGATTTACGAATGTACAATTTACGCTTCGCCAAATAGTAAATGGTAAATTTGTAAATAGTAAATTAAAAAAAAAACAAAATGCTCTGCATTTTGTTTTTTTTTCGTATCTTTGCACCATGAAGATACAAAACTCACCCATCTTACCACCCTTTCCATAATAAACATATAATCAGATATATGTTTTCAACATGCGTTTTTAACATCCCGCAATCTCCCTCAATTTTACCATTATTTATCACATATTTGCACAACATTTGCACAACCAAAAACCCAATAAAATCACCATGAAACAGAAATTTCACCGCACAAAATGCAACGTCAAACTACAAAAATCAATACATCACAAGGACGAGTATTATTTATTCATTGAGGCGTACCCGGTTTTTGTTGAAAACACCTCTGTTCCACAGCGAAAAAAGATTTCGCTAAATCGCACCATCACTACGCCGATATGGGACAAAGACCGTCCAACACGAGGCAGAAAACACCTTCCAAAACGAAACGTCGAGGGAGTAATCCAATGTCGGAGTGATGCCGACAAAGAGGCTTGTAAATTGGCTCACAAATACTGTCAAATGAAACAAACCGATTACGACAATCAAGCCATGTTCCCCGAACAGTACAGGCAAAAGAAAGAGGCAGACCGGAAAGCCGACATGAATTTCATCGACTATCTGCGAAAACTCATCAAACGCAGAAGTGCCACCGTTGGCTTAAGTTGTACAAGCCAATGGGAAATCATGCTACAAAAAATCGAAGATTTTGCAGACGGTCAAACCGTCCGTTTCGGCGACCTCACGCCACAATGGTTAGACGATTTCCGAAATTACCTAATCACAAAGAAAAACGAAAACGGAAAAGCCCTCTCCCCCAACAGCCAAAAACTGTATTTGTCAAAACTCAAATCAGCGTTGATTTGTGCCTACAAAGAAGAAATCACACCGACCGACCTCAGCTTAAAAATGCAATCCATCAAAGGCGAAAAATCCAAACGTGTTTCACTCACACAAGCCGAATTGCAAGCACTTGCAAACACGCCCTGCAAAAGCGATGAAACCAAACGAGCCTCGCTATTTTCCGCACTCACAGGCTTGCGACATTCCGACATCAAAAAACTCACATGGGGCGAAATCTCCATCAACGATAACGGAAAACCACGCCTCGAATTTCGACAAAAGAAAACAAACGACCTCGTGTCTAATGAAATCTCCAAACAAGCATTAAATCTTTGCGGAAAAAGACAAGAGCCGGACAGTTTGATTTTCCCAAATTTGCTACGTACCGAACACATCAACGAGCAAATTCGCCCCTGGATAAAAGCCGCCGGAATTACCAAACACATCTCGTTTCACTGTTTCCGTCACACCTTTGCAACCCTGCAAATATCGGGCGGTACAGACATTTACGTAGTCAGTAAATTGTTGGGGCATACCAACGTAACCACCACACAATTATATGCCGATGTAGTCGATGAAAAGAAAGGAAAAGCAGCCAATACAATCAAATTAAAAATCAAGTAAGATAATACCACCTCCATTCTCAAAAAACTAAACCCCTCTATTTCAATAAAGATGGGAAAGCCATATTAAATTTCCAAGTACTTGTACAAGTACTTGAAAGCACCCTTTTGTTTTACCTTTGCACCACGATTTTTACCAAAGTCGTGGTTTTTATTTTTCAACACAAAACAAAAATACTATGGAAAACATCACATTCGACACGCTGCCCCACGCAGTACAAACAATTTTAGAACAGGTGCAAGTTCTAACTCAAAAAATCGACAACCTTCCGGCAACAGCACAAGAGCCGGACGAAAACCGCTATGTCAACATCGACGAAATTCGCCAAACAATTTTTCCACTTTGGAAAAAACAAACCATCTACAACAAGGTATGTTTGGGCGAATTGCCACACAGCCGAATCGGATCACGCTTATTGTTCCATCTCAAAGAATGTCGTGAGTGGCGTGACCAACAGTTACAGCAAGGCAAAATCAAATCACAAACCCAAATCGACAAAGAGGCAGAACACCTCTACAACCAACACGAAAAAGGAGGTCGCAGATGAAAATACCCGACACCCCCATCGAAGACTGGCTCGACAACCAAGAAGTAATGCAACTCCTACACATCAGCCCACGAACGCTACAAACCTTGCGCACCAACGGCACCCTGCCATATTCACGCATACGAGGTAAAATCTACTACCGAAAACAAGACATCAAAAAAATCCTTTCAGATAACTACACCATGTATAAAATCAGCAATTATGGAAACAAAAACAAATGAATTCGGATTTGTAACATTCGATAACGCCCCAATTTCCCCATTAGTAGTAATAGAAACATCACTCCCAATGTTCTCATTCTTCCGCGCACCCATCACAAACACCCAACCCCACAGCCGGGCAACACTCCGACAAATCTACAACGCCATCAAAGGCGACTACTACAAAGAACAAACCGACAAACTACGCACCATCACCGACCCACAACACGCAAGAAAATTCAAGGCTCAAAACTTCGACTATTGCACATTTTCCGGCATATTCACAACCCGAAGTGATAAAGCAATGTTAAGACATTCAAAATTGATATGCTTTGATTTCGACAACATCGAAAACCTCAACGCCCTGCGTTTTCAACTGCAAACAGACGAATATCTGAACACACAACTCCTTTTCACAAGTCCTTCCGGCAACGGCTTAAAATGGATCATCAGCATTGATGCCAACGCCCACACCCACGCCGACTATTTCAACGCCATCGCCGATTACCTAAAACGAACCTACAACGTTGAGATCGACAAATCCGGCAAAGACCTATCCCGCGCCTGTTTCCTACCACACGACCCACATTGCTACATCAACACCTACCAACTAATGAATACCATAAAATGAACGATATTGAAACCATCGTCGCAAGAGTAGAAAAAGCAAAAAAAGACATCGCCCACGGCTACGCCGATTGGCGTGACTTAGGCTTCGCCCTCGCCGACACACTCGGCGAACAAGGCAGAACATACTACCACCGCCTAAGCCAATTCCACCCAAACTACACCCAAAAAGAAACCAACCAACAATACACAAAATGCCTAAAATCCAAAGGCAACGGCATAACCATAAAAACCCTCTACCACTTGGCAAAATCCGCAAATATCGACATCACAACAAAAGTCCCACCCGTCCCAAAAGTCCCAACTTCCTCTAATCCCCAAAATGGGGAAACTGGGGAAAGTGAGGAAATAGAGGATTCAGAAGAAATCAAACCACTACCCACAATCCCAAACACCATCTACCAAAACCTACCAACATTCCTACAACAAGCCACAGCAAAAGCAACCACCGCAGAGGACAGAGATTTACTTTTGCTCGGCTCAATAGTCGCAATCTCCCCATGCCTACCCAACATTTTCGGCATCTACGCCGAACGCAACGTGTACCCAAATTTATTCCTATTCGTTACCGCCCAAGCATCAGCAGGCAAAGGACGACTAACCCTATGCCGAAAGTTAGTTGAGCCAATCCACAAAGCCCTACGAGAACAAAGCAAAGCCGAAAAAGCCGAGTATCAACAACAACTAACCGAATACAACGCCACCACCAAAAACACCGTAGGGGCGGACCCACGTGTCCGCCCCCAAGAGCCCCCCATGCGAATGCTAATAATCCCCGCCAACAACAGCGCAACCGGACTATTCCAAATCCTCAACGACAACAAAGGCATAGGCTTAATTTTTGAAACCGAAGGCGACACATTAGCCCAAACATTCAAGAGCGAACACGGCAACTATTCAGACGGTTTCCGAAAAGCATTCCACCACGAAACCATATCCTACAACCGCCGAAAAGACAGAGAGTACGTAGAATTAGAAACCCCCCGCCTGTCCGCTCTACTATCTGGCACACCCAAGCAAGTAGCAACCCTAATACCCAACGCCGAAAACGGCTTGTTTAGCCGTTTCATGTTCTACTACATGAACATTCTACCCATTTGGAAAAACGTATTCGCCGGCGACCACGACCAAACCCTTGACGACTACTTCCGACATCTCGGCAACCAATTCTACGACTTCCACAAATCCCTACAACAACAAACCACACCCCTACGCTTTTGCCTAACACCACAACAGCAAAACGATTTCAACACCTACTTTTCCCAAACCCAATCCCAATACCTCTACCTCTGCGGAATAGACTACCTCGCCACAGTAAGACGATTAGGACTAATAACATTCCGAATAGCCATGATTTTAACCACACTCCGCATAATGGAAACAGGCGAAATCCCAACCCCGGTCGCCGAGCCACCACACCCGGTCGCTGAGCGCAGTCGAAGCGCCCGCACTACTAACGCCCCATTAACCTGCACCAACACCGACTTCCAAACCGCCCTCGAGTTAGTCAAAATTCTAATCCAACACGCAACAAAGATTTTTGAAACCCTACCCGATGAGGTCAAACCCGCCAAGCAACCCAACCAAAAACAACTATTTTTAGAAAACCTACCCAAAGAATTTTCAAGACAAGACTACCTAACCACCGCCCAAACCCTAAACATACCACCCAAAACCGCCGAAAAACACATCGCAAAATTCGTTCAAAACAACCTGCTAAACCACTACGCCCACGACAAATACAAAAAAACATGAAAAATAATTTGGTCAATTCAAATATTTTTTGTAACTTTG
>Ga0099364_10009459_pt1 | contig 13519 bp, 10 predicted proteins | sample TergutTh196P3_FD_73070 | JGI IMG/M metagenome (GOLD analysis project Ga0099364, IMG submission 73070) | Microcerotermes parvus P3 segment gut microbial communities from Pointe-Noire, Republic of the Congo - Th196 P3 | ecosystem: Host-associated > Arthropoda: Insects > Digestive system > Gut ...
CCCCGAATCAAGCAAAGCAATGATACACATCGCCATGACAAACCGGATGCTCAACTACCTCCAATATCGGAAAATTCACTTTTGAAGACTTACTCTAAACAACATTCGGGTGCAATTATCAAGTAACCTTCCACGTTAAGAAAAACGCTCTGTATCTGCGAAAAACACAGCCCATGCCGCAATCTCCGAAAGAACCGAACAACCAAAAACTGATTGACCAGTACACCGAAATCGCGCGGCTGGCCGGGGGACTTGCGCATGAGATCAAAAACCCGCTCTCGACCATCCGGCTCAATGTCGAATTGCTGGCCGAGGATTTGGCCGAAGGCGATTCGCCGCAGGATCGCCGTGCGCTTAAGAAAATTGAGATCGTCAAACGTGAATGCCGGCGGCTTGAGGATTTGCTCAACGACTTCCTCAATTTTGCCAAGGCGCACAAGCTGGAACTTGAGCCGACCGACATCAACAAAATTTTGAAAGAAACCGTTGACTTTTTCGCGCCGCGTGCCTGTGAGGCGAATGTCGAAATCATCGATTATTTCGCGAACGACCTGCCAACGGTGATGCTCGACCGCCGTTCGTTTCACCAGGCGGTACTGAACCTGATCCTCAACGCGGTGCAGGCGATGCCCAGCGGCGGCCAGTTGGTGGTGCGAACCCGTGCGGCGGCCAACGCAGTGGCCATCGACCTGATCGATAACGGCGTCGGCATGGACGACAAGACGAAGGAACAGTTATTCGACGCGTTCTTTTCGAGCAAACGCGGCGGATCGGGTTTGGGACTGCCGACAACCCGCAAGATCATCGAAGGTCACGGCGGCCTGATCGCCTTGCAAAGTGAAGTCGGTCACGGCACGCAATTCACCATTTTGCTCCCGACCCTGGCCAGATTGCCGTAGATCAGGGGGTTCGTTGTTTAGCCGGGCGTCTTTGACGCCGGAGTTAGCCGCGTCGCGCTTGGAAGGGTGGTTACGTTGGGGCTATTGAAATAAAACGATGCGAAATACAATGTTGGTCGAAATTGAAAGTTTTTTTGGAGATAGATTGATTTCCGGAAAAAAATACTCACTCAAAGAATTACGTGAAAAGGTCAAGAGAGCTATGAGACGAGCTGATATGACCGGCGAAGATTTTACGACAATTAATTTAGCCTCATGTATCATTTTGAAGAGCAACCTTACACTGATAATGCCTGTACAGATTTTGTTATTGACTTAGTTATTAATTATGGGTATAAACCTCTTTGTTGAGTGCTTTATCCTATGCTTTTGCCTTGAAAAAACCGTGTTTCATCCGTGTCATTCCGTGGCCGGGTCAATGAATCCCGTCATTCCACTGCGTTTCATTCCGGCTTTTGTTTTGTGGCTGTTATTGCCGCACCCATGCGCGTCACAGGGTGACGCAGATAACTTGCCCTTCGCTTGCTATTCGAATCTCTGATTGATTAGGAAAAACCATCATGCCCGTATTTAACAACCGTGTGGCACTCATTGGCGAGAGTATCAACGATTCCGTGCCTGCGACGAAGGCTCTGCTTGACGCGGGGAGCCTCGGCGGGATACAGCAACTGGTCAGGTCGCAGGACGAAGGCGGGGCCGATTACATCGACGTCAATATCGGGTTGCGGTCGAAAGACTGGATGACGCGGCTGGTCAAGGCCATTCAGGACGTGACAGCCAAACCGCTTTCGATTGATTCACCGGACATGGAAATCTGTCGGGCCGGGCTGGAAGCTTACGATCTCGACCGTGCCGGCGGGCAGCGGCCGATTCTCAATTCGATTTCGCCACTGCGTCCGGAAATGTTCGAATTACTGGCGATCAGGCAGTTCCTGCCGGTTTTGTTGATTTCCGAACAAAAGACTGCCGATGGCGGGTGTGCCGCTTGCCGAACTGCGGAAGAAACCCACGAGACGGCCAAAACACTGGTCGCAATGGCCCAACAACACGGGCTGGGGCGTGCCGATGTGATTCTCGACCCCGGTATCGCACCGATTGGCTCTGACACCGGCGGAAATCTCAAACGGCTACTCGACGCGATGAAGCTGATCCAAAACGACCCGGAATTACAAGGTGTACATTATTCCGTCGGATTGAGCAACTTCACTGTCATGCTACCGGTCAGGCGAAAAGACGGCATTTTGGTCAAAAGCACGCTCGAAAGTGCCTTTCTCAGCAAGGCCGTGCCGCTCGGACTTGACATGGTTATCGGCTCGGTCAAGCGAAATTACGAACCGTTGCCCGAATCGCACCCGGCGGTCGAATGCCTTGACCGTTGCCTCGCGTCGGATGGCTTTGAATCGCTTGCATACGTCCGTCGGTTTTATCGCGGTTGATTTGACAGGGCGGTCATTCCGTGACCCGCCACAAGAACTGGGGAACAGGGATTCGAACCCCAACTAAATGGTTCAGAGCCATTCGTGCTACCTTTACACCATTCCCCATCAGGATTGGTTATTTTAGCGTCTCAAGGTCTCTTGTCAAGCGGCTGGAAATCCAATCCGCCGTTGTGCCTTTTTTGATGCGGTTCCTTGATATTTGTTGCAAAACCTGCGATACTGGAACATCATGCGTACCCTTCATTTCGTGACCGTTTCAGGAGGATTTCCCCATGCAAAAACTGTTGCCCGCTCTGCTAATTGGTTTGATTTTTGTCCTGTCCCCGCTACCCCGCGCCGATGAAGAGGCTTTTTCGCCCGGTGACAAGTCGGTGACCAACGACACGGTTACATTGACCTGGAACGACGCAAAGAAACAAGTCGAAATTTCCGACACAAAAGGCATCTATGCGGTGGTGCCGTTTGGAGAAGATTTCCTGTGCGGTATTTCGCCAAAGACAGAAAACGAAAAGAGCGATCATTTATTTATCTTTTCCGAGCATTCCGGCTATGGTACGTTCATCGGTTCTTTACCGCAGGAAAACGAGAGTTTGAGTCTCTCCCGTTGGCTGTTTGTCATCATGTTTGCCAGCAACAAGGATGGCATTGACAAGAACTTGATTCGTTTTCCCAAAATGGAATTACAGCTTCCTCAAAAAACGGAAACACTCAAATCGCTCGGCACCGCCGGGTTGAAAACCGTTGACGGTCACAAGGGCAGTTACATGTTTCTGTCGGTGGCCGATCCTGAAACAAACGCCGGGGTTGTTTCAGGTTGGCTGTCGGCGAAAACGGCCTCCGGCATCGTGTTTTCCGGTAAAACGGAAGATGGCAAAGCGTTTCTTGTTCCCGAAAGTCAATATGGAAATCACATTCGCTATCAAAGTCTGCTACCGATTTCGGAAACTTTTGTCATCGGACGTTTTGACGATTGCCGCGACGGGCTGGAACAGTACGCCGAAATGGTTGCCGAGGCCATGGACGTCCATTTGAAGCCGATTCCCGCCGGGTATTGCACCTGGTACAGCGACAAACACGGCGGCGCGTGTGACGAAACGCACATCAGGGAGTTGGCCGATTTTGCCGCCGAACACTTGAAACCCTACGGCTTCAACTTCGTTCAAATCGACGACCACTGGCAGGACGGCATCAAAACGAACGGCCCAAAAAAGATTTTTACGCGGGTTGACTCGCGGGGACCGTACCCGAACGGCATGACTCCGACGGCGAACATGTTGGCAGAGCACGGGTTGACTGCGGGATTGTGGTTCATGCCCTTTGCCGGAAATGTGGACGATCCACATTTTCCGAAAGAATGGTACGTCAAAAGCGGCGTGACCGATGAGGTCAACGCCGACGGCAAGAGCAAGCGGCATTACAACAGCATTGCCAACAAGGAAGGCGAGCCATACGAATCGTTTTGGGGCGGTACGTCGCTCGACATGACCAACCCCGACGCGCAGTCGTATTTGCGTGATACGGTCGAGCAAATTGATTCCGACTGGGGTTATCACTATTTCAAACTCGACGGCCTTTGGACCGGCATGGCCTGCGACCAATTGTACGTCAACAACGAATATGAACCGGACGATTTCGGCCAGGCAGTGTTTCACAATGAGAATTTTACCCCGGTGATGGCTTATCGCAAAGGTTTTGAAATCATACGCGAGGCGGCTCCGGAAGCGTTTATTCTCGGTTGCAACGTGTCGCAGAACATGCGAATGATGCATCCGTCCATAGGATATTGCGACGCGATGCGGATTGGCCCCGACAACGGTTCGGATTGGAATTCGCTGAAACGCGGACCATGGCACGGCTCGAACCGCTACTTTTTAAACGGCCGCGTGTGGTGGAACGACCCCGACCCGGTGTATGTCCGGGCGTCAATGCCGCTCGAACATGCGCAACTGATCGCGTCATGGGTCGCGGTTTCAGGACAGTTGTATGCGTTCAGCGACTGGTTGCCCGACCTGCCGAAGGAACGGCTGGAGATACTGCAAAAAACGATTCGTCCGCATGGACTAACCACGGCGAGGCCGGTGGATTTATTCGAGTCGGACCTGCCGCGCATCTGGCACCTTTGGGACGACCAAACCGGCGTGCGCCGCGATGTTGTCGCGTTTTACAATTGGGATGATAAAAACGCTGTCACCATCGAAACCACCGCCGAAAAACTCGGCCTGCCGCAAGCGGAACAATATGTCGCCTTCGATTTTTGGGGCAATGAGTTTGTCTCGCCGTTGGACGGGAAGAACATTCGCGTCGCACTCCCCGCCGGTTCGTGCAAGGTTTGGTCGATCCGGCCATTTACGGATTGCCCGGTGTTGATCAGCACGTCGCAACATGTCACCCAAGGCGTCATCGATATTGCGAAAGAAACCTGGGATGCGGAAAAACATCAACTGACCATCGGGATCAAACGTTTCAACAACGCACCGCTCGAAATGCGAATTGCCGTGCCGGACACGATGCGTTTTGCGGAATTCACCGGCGATAACGCTACGGTTGACGTGCAACAGAATATTTGCGTGACCATCATGCCGGAAGCAACTGGTGAGATGTACGAATGTGTCTTGACGTTTGAGTAAAAATTATCCGGGCAAACAACAGCAGCTACACGGCGGCCATTCTTCCTTATGAGGTACGATGTGATGAAACGGCGAAATTTTTTGAAGGACACGGCAAGGTGGCTGCTTTTTGGCGGGCTGGTCATTGGTATTGGCCGACTGGCATCGCACAAAACTGAACCCGATTGCACGATGACGAATACCACATGCCGGGATTGTCCGGTTTTGTTCACCTGCCGCCGCCCGCAGACCAATCGTATCTCCACAAAAACCTTATCACAATTATCAGCAGATGTACCGGATATACGCAGATAGGAGAAACCTGGCAATGGCAAACAGAAAAACCTGCTCTTTTTAGCTTGCGGTTTTTTGTCAAAATTACGAATTTTATATTTTTAAAAAACATCTGCGTACATCGGACACATCTGCTGACTACGAAAAAAAAGTGTGGAAATGCAATTGACCCGCAGACGAAGGTCATGACGAAGACTTTGAAGGAGACTGGGAAATGAACCGCCGGAATTACCTCACCGCGATGCTTGCGGGATTGATTGCCGCGCCGTTTGCGCTATTGTTTCGCAAAACGAACAAGGCCGGTGACGCCGTGTTCTGGCAAATCGACCCGGACAAGTGTATCCAGTGCGGACGATGCGAAACGGAGTGCATCCTGCCGCATTCTGCGGTCAAGTGCGTCCACCAGTTTGAATCGTGCGGGTACTGCTTGTTTTGCAGCGGCTATTATCACGACAACCGCGTCAACTTCGACACGGCGGGCGAAAATCTGCGATGCCCGACCGACGCGATCATTCGCAGGTACATCGAAGACCCGTATTTCGAATACACGATTGACGAAGATCAATGCGTCGGTTGCGGCAAGTGCGTCAAAGGCTGCAAGTCATTCGGGAACGGTTCGCTCTTTTTGCAAGTGCGGCACGGCCTGTGCAAAAACTGCAACCAATGCCGCATCGCCGCCGTCTGTCCGTCGAATGCTTTCACCCAGGTGAGCGCGAATGCGCCGTATCTTTTCAAACGTCCACCGGAGGCCCCGGAATGAATACCCGCCGGAGATTTTCACGGATGGGGTTCGCGTTCTTCACATCAAAAAATGAGCAAGTAAAAAGCGACAATCCGAAACCGATGGCGAGCCAAGCAAAATGTCAGTTCGACGTCATTTCGATCGAAATCTCTTTGGTTTTCGCGTCAATGGTCACGGTCAACCCCGAGGTATCGCCCGCTTGATATTTCGCGGGGAACGGCGGCGTTACATTATCGGGGTTTTCGCGTTGCTCTCTTTCCACGCGTTCCTGTTCCGGCGTTGTGGTTGTTCCGGGCATCGGCGGAGGGAGTTTCGACATGATCGAAACTTTGTGCGTTCCCGGAAGCACACCGTCATTCGACTGGAAAGTTGAAAACGCCGCAACGATCCCGTTGCCGTCGGAAATCCCCATCGCGCCGCGGTCACCGCCTGCAGGATTCAAAAACACCTGGGCATTGGGGAAAGGATTGCCGTCGAGGGTCACTTTCGCCTTGACCTTGATTGTTTTCGGGTATTTGCTCCCGCATCCCGGCATGAACAGGACAACGAGTATCGTCAGAGCAATGGGGGTCAATCTGAGTTGATGCGTCAAATTCATATCATTGATTCCATTTCTGCGTTCGTCAATCAAAATATTCAACCAAAGTTTACAGTGCTTGCGGTGTTTCACCGACATCAAGGGTTCCCATCGCACGATAGGCTTCCAGATTGACCGTTTCCGAAACAAACGTGATGCTGCCGTCGGCAACCGCGAAATTACCACCTCCGGTATGCTTGCTGGAAAAACCGAATGCCAATGTCCAGTTGCCGGATTGACTGCGATTGCCTCCAAACGTTTTGTAGTAGTTCAAAGGTGTTGCGCAATAACGAAAAACGCCGTTATCATTGGTCCAGCCTGCCCAACCGTTCCATTCCGGCAACGTTTCGCCTGCCAGAAACGTGTTACTGGTCCCGTCGGTGATATTGGAAATGGTCGTGATCGTGACTTTTTGGGAAAGCCCCCAACCTTCGAGCATGCCGAATTTATTTCGCGGGAAAATCCCATTGCCATTTTCAAACTCACGGTCGATCAAATTTGAGGCCCGGCCTCCCCGGGTGTCATAAACATTCCGATAGGGTTCCTGGGATTTCATGGAACCCTGGCAACCGGCGTAATTGGTATAAGCACAGTCGTGGCTCCACCACCAAGCTTCTCCCCCCTGGAAATCCTGGTTCGACAACAAGCCGTTCGCAAAACCGTCCGTGGGACACAAAAACGCGTTGACGACAACCTGTCCGACTTCAACGTCTTCCGCCGTAAAATACAGATAAGGAAGCTGTGACGCAAGAGCCGATTGCTCGACAAACGGCAGTACGCCAATCAGCCATGTCCGGTGACGGCCGGAAGCGGTGGAAACGCGTTCGTACTCGGCATTGGACGGGAAAGCTTTATACGCATCGTGGTACGTATGGCAGGCCAATGCCAGTTGTTTGAGTTTGTTGGAACACTCCATACGGCGTGCCGCCTCGCGCGCCGCCTGAACGGCCGGCAACAATAGCGCGATCAAAATTCCGATGATCGCAATCACCACCAGAAGTTCCACGAGAGTAAAACCCAAGCAGCCCCCCTCCCCCATTTGTTTCATTTTAACATTTTTCATAACGAACCTCACTTTCAAAAGAGAATGTGTAAAGATTTAGCGGACGACTTCGATTTTGCCTTCATCATTCCAGCGAATCGGGACAAGACCGGGTCGTTCACGAAACAGAGCAATGCCATCGTTACCGAAAAAGGTTGACCACCAATGGCCGTGATCATCCTGAAAAATCATATTATGTCCCCCGGAGGGAATCGACAGGTGATATCCGGTGTAGGGACCTTCGAGTGTGTCGGAATAAGCGGTCATGCAATCGTAGGTGTTGTCCGATTGGGGATTGTTGAATTCCGACGCGATCAAAACATAACGTCCGTCTTTTTTCAGGAGAAAGGCTCCCTCAAATCCGACATGGCGTCCGTTTTCAAGTTTCAAGAGACGCGGCTCTTCGACCAGAGCGGTCATTTCATCATTCATTTTCGCAATTTTGCCGTCTTGGAACAGGAAATAAACCGTTCCGTCGTCATCCTGAAAGAGCGAGGCGTCGATTTCCGGCGTCAACGGTCCGTCCGGCTTGACGTCCATGTAGGGACCTTCCGCCTTGCCCGAAGTACTCTTCAACAACCCGGTTCCGCGATAATTCACACAGTACGCGATCCAGAACGTTCCTTTCAGATAATGAATTTCCGGTGCCCAAATCGCTTTACGCAAACGATTGTCATCGTAAGTGCGGCCTTGTTGCCAGGTTTGATTGTTCTCAAAGCTCCAGACCAGTCCGATCGACTCCCAATGTTTCAGATCGCTTGATTTCCAAACCCGGATGCCTTCGTTGGTCAGCCACCATGTCGGGTAGCCGGTGGTGCCGGTAAGATACCATGTCCCGTCGGGACCACGGCAAATCGACGTGTCACGCAAAGGATAGTCGAACAGCATGACAGCCGGAGTGGGCGTGGCCGCTTTCTGGCGTACTTTCCGCCTCTCGGCGGCTTCTTGTTCCGTCAAGCGGGATTCAACGGCAAGTCCGGCGTCAATATATTGGCCGCCATAGGTTTGTGACGCTTTGACCGCAATAAGATTTTTCCCTTTTTTGAGTGACGCGACCGATTCCGGGAACATGTCCATCGTAACATAAGAGGTCGAATAACCGTTACGCAGGGCCGCCGGAATGCCATTGATCCAGATTTCCAGCGATTCGTCATAATAGACGTGCAACACCGGTTTTTGGGTCGGTAATTCGGAGAGTTCAAATTCCCGGCGTAGCCAAATGTCCTTTGTCGTCCAGAGAGTTCCGACCCCGGGCGCACCTGGCACCGGATCGGGACCGCCGAATCCGCTTTTGCCCGTTTGCCATCGGGAATCGTCAAAACCCGGCTTAAACCAATCACCGACCGGTTGTTGCAAGGTGTATTTCCAATCCGTCGGAGTCATCCGCGATGTGGGAACGATTTCCGTGACCGTCATGTCCGCCGGATAAAGCGATGTGTGGTTTCCGGTGGCCTCCGCGAATCGGATCGCGTGTTTTTTCCAAGTCGGGAGGTCGGTAAGCATCTTGATGTAAACACCGCCAACGACGGAACGTGCCTGAAATCCCCGTTGTTTGGCGTCTGTGGTGAAAAACCAGTCGGACAGCGGGACGCGACTGGGCGTTTCATGGACGTAATTGTAAATCGGATTGAAGAGTGTCTCAAAATCCTTGGGGTCTCTGGCCGGGGTGATACTCCACAAAGCCCAATCAATCAGCGATTGATCGGTTCGGCTGTCAACCGGCAGACCATATCGGTTTTGCACGGTTTTGTACCATGCGATTTCCTGCGCGGCAAGCGATTCCGGAAAGAGGTTTGTGCCAAGAATCGAGTCCCAAATCAGATTGTGCTTCATCGACCAGGTTCCCGGCTTGTCGAAGGCCAATCGTGTCCGCCCGTCATCCTGGGCGAGTTCGAGCCATTTTTTCGCGTAATCTTCGGCGACGGCACGGTATTTTTGTGCGTCTTCCGTTTTGCCGAGGCGTTCACACAGTTGGGCATATCCCCCGATACCAATGATCGCCTTGAGCGAAAGGTTCGTGACGTGCGCCAAGTGGCCGAACATGTCGGCGGAACAAAGCTGGTTGGCCGGGTCGAAACCATCACGCACCAGGTAATCCGCCCAAAGCGTGATGGTGTCCCAATACCGGGCGGCAAGTTCGGCATTGTCCTCAAGTCGGGCCAGTGCCGCGATCATGATGAGCATGTTCCCCGACTCTTCGACCGGCATGCGGTTCCCGTGACCTCCTCCCATACCGTAAACCTGGCCGGTCGCATGGGGATAGGTTCCCAGATCATGCGGTGCATATTCATAGGGCCACAATTCCGACGACGCGTAATTCAATACGGGAACAAGTCCCCCCTTGAGGAGCTGCGGACTGAAAAAGAGCAAAAACGGTGAGTGTGGGTACAAAAGATCAACGGTACCAATGCAGCCATTGCTGAAATTCTCTTTCGAGAGCATGTACGGTTGACCGTCTTCGGCAACAATGATTTTATTGGCGGCCCAAACCTGGCGATAAACCAGAGTACAGAGTTCGGCGTATTTCCTCCCGCCGATTTTCTCAAGATCGGCAATCAGTTCGTCGTCGAATTTCCGGCATCGCGTCACAAGGTCTTCATATCGTTCCACGCCCTGCCGAATCAGTTCCGTGGCATTCAGGCCGTTGCGTTTCCAGTAAGGCGGTAAATCCTGCCCGAAATACCGGATGGACTTAATATCGTCATACGCCAGCATGAGATAAGAATTCAGCGGTTGTGCGCCGACCTCGCCGAAACGGGTTGTCGCCGTGAGCAAGGGGGCATCTTCCGCTTTGTTCGTGTGTTCCGGCCGGGGTTCAAAACTCAAACTCGTCAAATCGTTTTGCGCGGCAAGATAAAAATATCCCCAATCAATGCGCAGGTCGTCTCCTTTTTTCTCAAGAATCGGCTGATCTTGGTGTCCAACCTGCAATATCCGGAGTCCTGCCGCGTCGTCGATTGTGGTCTGGATCACTTCCTGATCCGGGGTGTTGACGGCAAGGAGCGGACTGACCGTCCATTGCACAACGACGTCATGAGTTTCACCGTCCAGTGAAACCACATCGCAGATCATATATGAGAGAGGGCGGCTGAGCAAATCAATGTCGTCCGGCAGCGAGGGCGTTATGAACGTGAGCGTCAATTGAATCCGGGAATCTGCGAAGGTGTACACAGTTCGCGTCGGGAACAGATCGATGGAAAGTTGTTTCATCGGCTCGTTATCCGGCGGCACGACTCCCATGAAATACAGCGGCTTGCCGTGATCAATCATGACGCGTCCGGTGATGGGGTGCGGTTTTCCTGTCCAATGTGTGGTCGGAACATCGGTCAATGTGTCACCGAAAGACCAGATGCTGAAATAGGGATCGTGGGTGATAATCGGCCAGGCGGGGGCGCGTAACTTCTGTTCGGGGGTGTCATTGGCCCATATTGCGGCTCCGCTCGTCAGAAAAAGGACACAAAAACAACAGGCAAATGATAACAATCGTGTCATTGGGAATTTCCTCATGGAGATTGAATTTCTATACTGCCACTTTTCTCATGGATTGATTTTTCAGGTAACCCGGCTGGTTTTGCACGGTGGTCACCGCTGCGAGCATGTTTTCCAGCGAAACGTCCCCTTCGATGGAATGGGACGGCGAAAAAATGTAGCCGCCGTTTTTCCCAAGGTTGATGAGACGTTGCGTTTCGTTTCGCACGTCGTTCACCGTTCCATGCGGGAGCGTTTTTTGCGTCGAAAGCCCTCCGTGAAACACGAGTTTTCCGCGATACTTCGGCAACAAAGTCCAGATGTCCATGACTTCCGGCTGGAACGGGTTGAAACAATTCAGGCCGAGGGAATACAAATCGTCAAAGAGGGATTGAACCTGACCGCAACAGTGGATGAACAGGTATTTGCCGTATTCCTCACGAACCACCGCATACATCCGCTGCAATTGCGGGTAAATGAACCTTTTCCAATGACGCGGTCCCATGATCAATCCGATTTGTTGCCCCCAATCGTCGCCAAAATAAACGGCGTCAATGTCATAACCGCACGCCTTCCGCACTTGGGCAATATTGTAATCGGCGATTTTCGTCAATAATTCGTGGACAAACCCGGGGTGATCGTGGAAATCCATGAGAAGATTTTCGATTCCCCGGAGCGTCCAGGCACGTTCATAAAGCGAAAATCCCAGACGAAACAGGCGGAACCGGTCAGGGTATGTATCGATCTTTTCCTCAATGTCTTCAAAAAAACGGTCGTCTTCCGGATCAGGAAATTCATAACCGGCGAGTGTGGGTTCTTTGAGAATGATCTCTTCCACCACGCCGATGTCTTTATCGACTTTCCGGTTCCATTTGACTCCAAAATGATCCTGGAAAATGTCGTCTCCCAATGCGCGAAAGAAACCGATGTCGTTTCCAAGCCCGAGAATGTGATTCTCCAAAGGTTCCTCAAGATCGGTCACACCATAATAGTCTCTGAGTTTTTCTTCCGCTTCCAACGTGCAGGAAATCGACCAGGGAACATAAGGCGGAATATGACCGTCAAGAACCAGTGTCATCACTTCGCGTTTTGTCAAAAAATCGTCCATCGGACCGGCAAGGGAATGGATAGGATGAATGCTCACAACTGTTTTTTTATCTTAACAGGCTCATAACATTATATTTCGGGAAGGGAAAATTGCCATTGCGATTTTGTGCCAAAATACTTGGATTTTGTGTCACGCTGCCTCATCACTTGTCTTGAGGCAGATCGTTTGCTTATAATGACACAAATGATGAGAAATAAAAAGCGTATTTTGGTGATTGTCGAATCGTCACTGGCCTATGGCCGCAAAGTGGCCGGCGGGATTTCGCGGTACGTCCAGGAACGGGGACATTGGTCGGTTCATATCGAGGACCGTGGGATTTTTGAGATTCCGCCCCTCGTGCTTGACGGATGGGACGGCGATGGAATCATTGCCAGAACAGCCAACACGTCGTTGAGTGCCATTCTCCAGCAATGCGATTGTCCCATTGTGGAACTCTTGGGTGACGGAGCGAATATTCCCATCGAAGTGCTGCCGGACGAGGAGAGAATGAGCGAATTGTGCATCGATCATTTTCTGGAACGGGGATTCAAAAATCTGGCTTTCTATTCATTCGGCCAAAGTTGGTGGATAGACAAACGACGGGAGCTCTTTCTGAAAGCCGCCGTCGTCAGACCTTTTACGCCGTTTTGGCTTTCAGAGCAATCGGACGATGAATCGGTACCGCTCCCCATTTGGAGGAAGAAATATGAAGAATCGCTCATGAAGTGGCTGAAAACGTTGCCACGTCAAACCGGAATCATTGCCGCGTCCGATTCCCAGGCGATGCGGGTGATGCAATCATGCCAGAAGATCGGGATGAAAATTCCCGAGGAGATGGCCATACTCGGGATTGACAATGATATTCACCTGTGCAACCTTCTGACGCCGCAACTGTCAAGTCTCGACCAAAATGCAGTCCAAGTGGGTTACGAGGCGTCACGATTGCTGGATTTGAAAATGAATCGTCGAAAAAAAAGCATCCCCAAACTTCCGATCCTGATTCCGCCGCTCCATGTCGTCACGCGGCGTTCCACAGACGTGACAGCGATCGACGACCCTGACATTGCCGCCGCCCTGCATTTTATCGGCGAGTATGCCACCCAGGGAATTCAGGTCAGCGACCTGGTCAAGGAAATCAATCTTTCCAGGAGCACGTTAATCCGCCAGTTTCAAAAAATCCTCGGGCGTTCTCCCAAAGAGGAAATTACGCGGGTATGTCTCAACCACGCCAAGTATCTTTTGATGCACACCAGCCTTCCCATCAATGTTGTGGCCAAACAGTCCGGTTATCATTCCGTGGAATATTTTGTTTCCATGTTCCGTAAGCATACAGGTAAAACCCCATTGCAGTTTCGCCGGAACCAT
>Ga0099364_10009460_pt1 | contig 13516 bp, 9 predicted proteins | sample TergutTh196P3_FD_73070 | JGI IMG/M metagenome (GOLD analysis project Ga0099364, IMG submission 73070) | Microcerotermes parvus P3 segment gut microbial communities from Pointe-Noire, Republic of the Congo - Th196 P3 | ecosystem: Host-associated > Arthropoda: Insects > Digestive system > Gut ...
TTGTTATTTAACTGAAAAACGCGTGAAACGGGCGGAAACAGGCGGTGCAAAGATGATGGCGGGACTTTTGTCCATGGCTCCTAGGCTTTCCCCGGCGGGAGCATATGGTCTTTGCCCCTGCTGTAGTCCTTAAGCTGGAATTGCCTGATCAGTTCATCCAGCATAGCCGACTGACCGCTCATCTCCTGCGAAGCGGCGGCGCTTTCCTGCGCTGTCGCGCTGTTCTGATGAACAACCTGCGCCACTTGGTTGATACCTGTGTTTATATGCTCTATATCCCTCGACTGCTCACTGGACGATTGCGCTATATCGCCGACGATTTTCGCGCTCTCGTTGATGCCTGTAACGATTTCCGTGAGGCTTGCCGCTGTTTCGCTGGCAATGCGTGAACCCAGTTCGGCTTTTTCTATCGAGTTAGTGATAAGCCCGCCGGTGTCTTTTGCCGCTTCCGCGCTTTTTGCCGCGAGATTCCGGACTTCCTCAGCCACCACCGCAAAGCCCTTACCGTGCTGACCCGCGCGTGCGGCTTCCACCGCCGCATTGAGCGCGAGGATGTTTGTCTGGAACGCAATATCGTCGATTACTTTAATAACCTTGCTGATGCTCTGGCTCGCTTGGTTGATATCCCTCACTGCATCCATCATTTCAAGCATCTGGCCGTTGCCTTTTTCCGCGCTTTGCTTGATTGTGTTGGCAAGCGAGGAAGCCCTGTCCGCCATTTCCGCATTGCTTTTTGTTTTATATGCTATTTCCCCTAATGCTGTGGACAGCTCCTCAACCGTTGCCGCTTGCTCTGTCGAGCCCTGCGCCAGCAGCTGCGCGCCTTCAGCAATTTGCTTGGAACCGTCCGCAACCTGCATACCGGCAGTAGCGACCTGCTGCAATACCTGCAGCGTGTTTTCCAGCGTTAGCTCTATTGCCAGATTAATTACGTCTTTCTCCGAACGGATGTTGACCTTGGATGTATAATCGCCCTCGGCTATGCGGGCAAGAATATAAGCCTGCTTCTTGAAGCTGGCAAGCATTACGGAAAATGCCCGCTCGAGCTTAATGGTTTCGCTTTTGGTAGGCGTCGTTCCTGTATCCATACCCTCCAGTTCAATGTCGCCGATAGCTATTGCCTCGGCGGCGTGCGTGATAACGGCAATCGGCTTGGCTATTAGATTTGCCACAGCAATGCCAATCACGACAGCGACTGCCAGGAGGATGAATGTGACTATCAAGCCGGTCTGCACAAACGACCAGATTACAGCCATCATATCATCGACATAATACCCGACTGATATCATAGCGATAACCCTGCCGTCCGGTCCCAGTACGGGAGAGTACCCGGAGATCGCGTCACGGCCCATTATAGTGCTGCGCCCGGAATAGTTCTTGTTTGCGTATACCTCCGCTGCAATTTCTGCAGAGGTTTTCGTGCCTGTAACCCGGCTGCCGTCACTGTTGATGACGGTTGAGGAAATGCTCTCATCTCCTAAAAACACCGTTACTTCACAGCCCTGCAGGTCTTTGATTGTGTCGGCAAATATGTTTGTATCCAAACGGAACCCAACGGATACAATACCGATAAGCTCTCCCTGATTGCCATAAATCGGCGAGCCTGAGCGGATTGACAGACGAATGGCCGTGCCGGTTTCAATGGCGGTAAGGCTGCTTCCTGACATAGCCGACCTGATGTTCGCCTGCCCTGCCAGGGAATCCCCGAAGTTATCCGGTTCGTGAGTGCGCAGAATAACAATGCCATTAGGGTCTACAATAGTGCAAAACTCCATCCCCGCATCATTTTGGACTTGCCTTGCATGGGTCAGCAGGTCGTTTCTGTCGCCGCTCTCCAGAGCGCCTATAATACCGCTGTGTTCGGACATATACATCGATGCGTTCTGCGATTTGGCCATCAGCACTTCGACGTTGTACTGCGCTACATCCGATGCGATTGCCACCCTTTCGAGCTTAATATCGTTTATGTAGCCCGAGAACAGCAGTATGACCGATACCAGTATGCCGCCTGCTATCAGAACCGCCAACGCCAGCATGGGGATTAGGATTTTTGTTTTAATGCTCATAAGAAATAGCTCTCCTTTATTTTTATCTTTAGGGATTATATCACATCAATTAATATTATGCTATACTCGAGCAGCTTAAATTCTCTTCGGATAGGATTATCTGCTTTATCCTGTTGATATCGGGGTAAATGCACTTGATTCCTTTATTACTCAGCTCCATAGATTTGTTGAAGCAGTGGCGGATTTCGCTTTTTAATGCCGGGCTTATCACAACCGCCTTCCCCTTTCGCGTATGCGTGTGCAAGACATGCTTTTCCAATACCGGATACATTTCCTGTATCAGAAATGCGGTCACTCCCGTGTCGTATGCTCCTATGACTATGGAATAGCAATGGTTGTATCTTGTCATTTCACGGTCATAAACAGCTTTATACTTAGTAATGTTGGTGCTCATCGGTATCATCCACAAAACTCCGCTGCTTGTATCTTTTTTGCAAAGATAGGCCGGGTAAGAGCTGCCGTTTCCGGGCTTCTGCTTGATGTTGCAGTCATGTACAAGTTCCAGGTACTCATCTCGGATGTGATAAGCATACCCCTCCTTATACCTCAATATAGTTCCCTCCTTGATGTGAGCTGAGTCAACAACCCAAGTGTAATGTAACTTGTTAAACCACCCGTCACGCAACCACACCGAACACCCTGCTAATGTATTGCTTTCCTGCGTGCCGCTATAAAATGCTGTGCATTTTACGCTCTGCGTGTCAGCGCATTAATAGCGTCAATCAATCGTTCGCTTGGCTATAAAAATGTGTACATTTTTATAGTCTGCATGTTAGCGCACGCAAACCGGCATCTGCGGAATTATATCATGTGCGTTAACTAATAATCAAGTAAAAAGTTGTATTTTTTCTACATAATTGTTAACAATAATTTAATAAAATATAATTATAGAAATGTACACTTTCTTATAGTATAATAATCAGCAACTTATGAAAACCATTTCGTAAATACGCAAACTACAAAAATGTACACTTTACTATAGCTTCATCAAGTGCCAAATAAAACAATCTTCGCTCAAAACCCAATCCCGCTCCCCCGCCTTAATTATGCATTATGAATTATGCATTATAACTTAGCGCCTGCATTATCTTGTTTTTTGCATATGTCTTAGGCCGCTAAGTTACGAACCTTCACCCGTTCTGCAGCCCATGTTCCCTCAAGCGGTTATAAAACGTAGCCTGTTTCAAGCCTGTCTGCTCCAGAGCCTCTGAAAACAGCAGCTTCCCCCGCTTCCATTTCTTTACTACCGCCCCGAAATTATCAGGGGGCTTTTTTTTCGGACGGCCAAAGCGGACCCCCCTCGCGCGCGCAGCCGCTATGCCCTCGGCCTGCCTTTTACGGATATTATCGCACTCGCTATGCGCCACGAAAGACAGTATCTGCAAAACAAGGTCAGCAATAAACGTTCCCATCAAATCTTTGTTAAGTCGAGTATCAAGCAGCGGCATATCTATTACCGCTATATCCACATTATGTTCTTTAGTCAGCATACGCCACTGATTCTGCACCTCATCGTAGTTGCGCCCCAGACGGTCTATGCTTTTGATGTATATAAGATCCCCGGGCCTTACTTTTCTCAAAAGCAATTGATAGGCAGGTCTGTCGAAACTCTTTCCGCTCTGCTTGTCAACGAATATATGTCCCTGAGGTATGCTTAATTTGCCCATTTCCAGCGTTTGCCGCTCTTCGCACTGGTCGCCGCTCGAAACTCTGACATAGCCGTATGTTGCCATGAAATCACATCCTTAAATATTCTTGAGGAGACTGCTTTTGTCCAACCCGGGGCTGACAACAAAACCGGTGTAGCACAAAAAAGCCCCCGCAGACTGAAAATCATAGCATTTCAGTGTCCGCAGCGGCAAGAATATACATTATTCTGACAGCAAACTGACAATATTCCCAAAAGTCAGACCGGACTCAGCCTAAGGCGCAATAAGGATAAAGGCGCACCTGTATAAAACCGGCCGGATATCTCGGCTCACTGCACACAGTAGGGGTGCAATCGTAAACTCGTTTTTAGCGAACCCGCCAAATAAACATAGTTAAGCCGTGGGTTGTGCCGAATGTTTCTCGTACAGTTCGCGGGCTTGGAGTCCGTATGTTATGAATGTTACCACGCTTTTGTTCTTCAGGTTGCAGCGGACGAAACATTCTCCCGGCCCCGACTGGTGTATGCTTGAAATCTTTAGGTTAAGCTCCGTTAAAACTTCATCAAGCGGTTTCTCGATCCAGCCTTTTGTTTGCTTGCAATCCGAAAAGTAGAAATAGAAGCAGTCATTCTCTGTTTTCTCAGGCTGCGAAATCGACTTCAGATAGTCCTTGAGTTTAATTGATACCAGCATTAGAAAAGCCCCCTTTCATAAGATTTTGAAGGGGAATGTGCCAAATATCGCTCCGTACTTATAAGACATGCCCGACAGCCGAAACCTCCCCCGCTTTCTGATGCGTTTGAGGTCATGTCCAAAACAACCGTCGCAGCAGAGGTCAGCGGGATTGCGAAACTCCATAAGAGCCTCTTAGATACTTTCATATGCTTCATAATATGACGCCTCCTCATCTAAACAAACTAAGGAACTGTCAAATATTGACATCGCTTTTATTAGTCCTGGCTTGAACCGCAGTGCCGGCACACCATGCTGCTTTCTAAAATCGGTCTTTCGCAGTTAGAGCATCTTTTTTGCCCGGCCGACAAGCTGGTTGCGGCATTGGGTTTTGTAGATTCGTCATCGGTGCTTTTCGTTATGGGTGTTATGTGGGTTTTTGGGATATAGGGGGTATTATCGTATTGCTGATCTTCATATCTGTACTTGTTCCACAAGTAAATCCCCAGACCCGGGATAAGCGATGCGAGATTGCAAACTATCAGCCACCCGAAAAGAGATAAACCGTTGTCTCCGTTGACTTTTGTAAGCCTATACGCGGTTCCGTACCCTAAGTAGGATTGAATTACCCAAACTGTCAACCAAGCAAAATACAACAGATAAAACAACCACATGATATTCCCTCCTGCCTATATATCTATACCTTGCATAGCCGGGTTTTATGAACATTCGCTATTATACACCTTTATTTATGAAATGTACATAGATTTTTCAAACTTTTTTCAGTTTTCTTGCACTTATTTCACCCGGGATGTATAATAAAACTCAATAGAGGCGTATAAACTGAAAGGAGGGGCCCGTGAGCCGGACTATAAAAGCAAAACCAGCCTCAGCCGGGCACCGGCCGGAGCGCGTATCGCCACCGCATGACAAAGGGCTGACCTCCGCTCAGGTTGAGCAGCGGCTTAAATTCGGTTACGCCAACACAAAACCGGTATCAGCCGAGAAGACTGTTGCTCAGATTCTGAAAAGCAACATATTAACATACTTCAATCTTATATTCGCAATATTCGCCGTGTGCATCATTGCCGTCGGCGCCTACAACAATTTGATGTTTATGGTTATAATCATCACAAACACCATCATCGGCATCGTACAGGAACTCCGCTCAAAGCGTGCGCTGGCGAAACTGAGCTTCCTGTCCGCGCCTCATGCGACCGTCATACGCGACGGCAAGAGCCTGTCTATTCGCTCCGAAGAAACAGTGCTCGACGATGTTACAGTATTCTCGGCGGGCGGCCAGATATTCGCCGATGCCGTTGTAATAAACGGGCAGTGCCGGGTAAACGAGGCACTCGTCACAGGCGAGGCTGATGAAATATCTAAATCACCGGGCGACGAACTGCTTTCCGGGAGTTTTGTCGTATCGGGCGAGTGCCGCGCGCGGCTTGATAAGGTAGGGCGGGATTCGTTCATATCACGGCTCACGCTTGAGGCTAAGAAAACAACTGTCAAGCGCAGCGGGATGATATCAATACTCCAGCGGCTTGTGATGGTCATTGGCATTATTATGGTGCCCCTCGGTATCGCCTTGTTTGTGCAGCAGTTCCGCCAGCCGGATATAACGCTCCAAGCTGCCGTGACATCGACGGTAGCTGCGCTCGTAGGCATGATACCTGAAGGTTTGTACTTACTCGTCTCTGTCGCGCTGACAGTCAGTGTGCTGCGGCTGGCTAAAAAACGGACACTTGTGCATGAAATGCGGTGCGTGGAGTCTCTTGCGCGGGTGGATGTGCTGTGTGTTGATAAAACCGGCACGATAACCGAGAACCGCATGGAAGTCAAGGGCATCGTGCCGTTATGCGGCAGTGCGATGAGCGATGATGACATTGCCCGGATTATGACTGATTACGTCGGCAGCATGACCGCCGACAACGAAACTATGACCGCGCTGCAAGCTCATTTCCCCGGCAAGCCCGCAAGGGCAGCTCACAGCATCACCCCGTTTTCGTCCGCCTTGAAATACAGCGCAGTCTCATTTAACGACAGCGAATCATATCTCTTAGGCGCCCCCGAAAGAATCCTCCAATCCGATTACAGCAAATACAAAGCCGAAATAGAAACCCACTCTTCCAAAGGCTACCGCGTAATACTACTAGCCAAACACGAAAGCCCCCTCCCAACCCAAACCTCAGAAAACAAAGCAACCCCAACCTCCACCCCCCAACTCCCAACCCCCAACTCTACTCTCTCCTCTCTCAACTCCCAACTCCCAACCCCCAACTCTCCTCTCTCAACTCTCCTCTCTCCTCTCCCAACTCCCAACTCTCCACTCCCAACTCTCCACTCTCCACTCGCGCTAATCCTATTAAGCAGCCGCATACGCGCCGAGGCTCCGGGGACATTCCGCTTCTTTGCCTCGCAGGGCGTGAAGATTATCGTTATCTCCGGCGACAACCCCGTGACAGTCTCGCATATCGCGCGCGAGGCGGGGATTGACGGCGCGGAGCGTTATGTGGATGCCGCAGACCTCACAACAGATGACGATATTGAGCGCTCCATTGCCGAATATATCGTTTTCGGGCGCGTCACCCCTGAGCAAAAACGCAAGCTTGTCAGGGCGCTGAAAGCGAAAGGCCACACAGTCGCTATGACCGGCGACGGCGTGAACGACGTGCTTGCTCTTAAAGATGCCGATTGCAGCATAGCGATGGCCTCCGGCAGCGAGGCCGCAAGCCAAGTAGCGGATATCGTACTGCTGGATTCGGACTTTTCTGCAATGCCTGAGGTCGTGATGGAGGGGCGGCGCGTAATAAACAATATCGAACGCTCTGCCGCGCTCTTTCTTGTGAGAAATATCTTCTCTTTCCTGCTTACAATCGCGGCTATTTCCCTTGCGCGGCAATACCCGTTCTCCCCCGCGCAGCTATCGCTGTTCGGGGGTATGCTAATCGGTATTCCGTCGTTTGTACTGGCGCTGGAGCCGAATAAAAACCTCGTAAGAGGCAGGTTTTTCACAAACGTGCTTACAAGCGCGCTGCCCGCCGGCATCACTGACTTCGCCGCTCTGGCTGTGCTTGTTATAATTGCCCCCCGCCTGGGTATCCCAAACGATCAGATGTCCACAATGGCAAGCATAATCATTGCCTTTGTAGGCTTCCTGCTTCTCTACAGGCTATGCCACCCGCTCAACGCCATGCGCGCCGGGCTGATAATATGTATGCTTGCAGGCTTCGCACTGGGCAGTCTGTTCCTCGGAGACCTTTTCTCAATGACCCCGCTGTCAACGCAAAACATATGGATAACAGCAGCCTTCTGCGCCGCATCCGCCCCCATGATGCTTATACTGACAAAAATCGCTAAGCGTTCTGCGGAGCGCAGTTGAGAGTTGAGAGTTGAGAGTTGAGAGAGGAGAGAGGAGAGTTGAGAGTTGAGAATTGAGAATTGAGAATTGAGAATTGAGAATTGGGTTACGAGGAATGTGTTATAGTATATATTATCTCCTCTTGATTTACGAAAAGAACGTTAATATGTCATTATCTCAAAGCTGTTCCCTGTCTTAATTATGCATTATGAATTATGAATTATGAATTGTAACTTAGCGACTGTAATCATCTTGTTTTATTGATGTTTTAAGTCGCTAAGTAACTAACCGGACGGTATCAGCGTTCACTCCCCGAGCTGTGTGGGGTGTTTCTTGAAGAAGTCCACGCGTGGCTCAAGGAACTTAAACTTATGGCCGGGGTTTACGAAAAAAGAAAGCGGCTCGAAGATATAGTCCCAGCTCCATAAGCGCCCGTCTACGCCCAGGTACTCGCGTATCAGCTCGCAGCCTGACGGCGTGACAGGGTGCAGCAGGGATGCGGCGGTTCTGACCACATGGAAGCTGTCTGCCAGCAGCCGCTCTATCTCTTCCGTGTCACCGCTCTTGCTTCTGGCGGACCAATCCTTACTGGCATCCCTGAGATAGATGTTGAGCAGCTCGAAAACCTTATCGAACGACAGCACGGACATAAAGCGCTCGTACTCCAGAATCGTCTTGTCCGACGTTTTTTTCACTCCATCGCTGACCCCGCAGTCAGGCATTACCCCGCCGTTATGTTTCTGCGCTGTGTAGAAGCACGAACGCACAAGCCTGTTAAAGACATTAGTCACGAGATTACCCTCATTGAGCACGGTGTCAAACCCATCAGTGTTTTTCATGAATGCCTTAGGCTCAAACCCCACGCTGCGTTCGCTCAAGCTGGCGTTCATAAAATGCAGCCTGAGTTGCTCTACTGTATAGTGCTCCAGCAGCTCTGCGGCTTTCGGGGGCTTTACGCCGCCGCTGCTTGATGCTTTCGTCTTGCCGAAAAGGATATGCCGGTTCGGCACAATGAGCGGAAGCCTGTATCCCTCGTTAAGAGCCATAAAAAGACCCATTTCGGCAATTGCGTAGAAGTAGATATTATCTTCGCCGATGAACTGATAAACCCTGGCATCGTCCGACTTCCACCATTCTTCCCATTTGACGCCATCCTTGCCGTCGCCCAGAAATGCCTTTGTAAACGATATCGGCGCCCATAGGGATTCCGGCCATACCCAGAATGTAAGGCCTTCTATCCCGTCCTTTTCGGGAACCGGTATGCCCCACCCGACGTTGCCCGAGAGCCTGAACGGCACCAATGTCTTTCCCGTGCGGTATCTTATTGCATTATCCGCCAATGCCGAAACAGCCTTTTCCCTCATCTCCAGGTGTTCAAACTCCAGCGCGGCAGAAGGCTTTGTCTCGTCTTCTATTACGGTGAATGGCGGCATATCTTTTAACCCCTTCACCTCGTCTACCAGTTCTTTTTTCACATAGACGGCGGGTTGGCGCAGGAACTCGTGTATTACTGTTAGGAGCGTTCTCCGGCAAGCGGGGTCCGTCTCCCATGTATCAATAACAGCCTTCAAGCGTTCCCCGAACGCCGGTAAATCAAAGAACCAATTGTTCACCGGGGTGCGTTCCGGGGTCTTTCCCGATAAAACGCTTATGGGCGCGATCAGCTCCTCTGGTTTGTACTGATGACCGAGGGAACATTCGTCGGCATATGCGTTCTCTGCCTTGCATCCCTGTATCGGGCAGCGCCCCTTGACTTGGCGGCCATTGAGGAACACGCCCTTATCCCCGTCAAAAAACTGCATCGTCTGTTCGAGTTTCAAGAAGCCTTTTTCATAAAGACTTTCAAATATCTCCGCCGATAGACCGGCATGTATTTCCCCCGGTTCGTTCAGCGCGGATGCCGCGTATAGGCTGAGCGATATCAGGTATTCATCCAATATGCCTTTTTGGATTGCGTAGTTTCGAGTCACGAAGTCTGTAATGCTGCCGTCAAACCCGTTTGCTGCCGCTTGCTCATACCCGAGCTCAACACCCGCTCCATAGCAGTCTATGCCTGATACAAAAACCACGTTTTCCGCGCCTATTCTGTCCCGCATGAAGCGCGCGAATATATCCGCATGGATAAATACCCCGCCGACATGATGGAAAAAAAGCTCCTTTTCACCATAAGGCATCCCCCCGGTAATAAGCGCCCTCTTCGGAAACACAGGTCTGGAAATATCCCCAGTATTCATAATACTATCCTCCTCATTCTAATTATGAATGGATACATGCTCGCCGTCCAGGATTTTTTTCATGTTCCGGACTGCGCACATCCTGCCGCACATTGTGCAGCTATCCTCATGCTCCGGCATTGATGAAGCTCTGTACTGCCTAGCTTTGTCGCTGTCTATCGCCAGATCGATCATCTTCTCCCAGTCGAGGTCCGCCCTTGCCCGGCTCATCTCGTTATCCCAGTCCCTTGCGCCTTTTATTCCCTTAGCGATATCGGCTGCGTGAGCCGCTATCCTGACTGCAACCAGCCCCTCTTTCATATCCGCAAGGTCAGGAAGCCTCAAATGCTCGGCAGGGGTGACATAACACAGGAAATCCGCCCCGTTTGCCGCTGCGATTGCGCCGCCTATCGCGCTTGTTATATGGTCATACCCGGGCGCGATATCCGTCACAAGCGGCCCGAGTACATAAAACGGCGCGCCGTGGCAGAGCCTTTTTTCAAGCAGCACATTGGCGGCTACCTCGCCCAGAGCCATATGCCCCGGACCTTCTATCATAACCTGAACATCCTTCTCCCATGCCCTTTTCGTAAGCTCTCCGAGGGTAATAAGCTCCTCAACCTGGGACGCGTCAGTCGCATCCTCAATACATCCGGGCCGGCAGGCATCCCCAAGGCTAAGCGTGACATCGTATTTACGCGAAATATCCAGGATTTTATCAAAATGCTCATAAAACGGGTTCTCACAGCCTGTCATTTCCATCCAGCTAAACAGAAGCGACCCGCCACGCGAAACGATGTTTGTCAGCCTCTTGTTCCTCTTTAGCCGCTCGGCAGTCTTCCGGTTGAGCCCTGAGTGAACGGTCATGAAATCAACCCCGTCAATAGCATGGGTTTCAAATACCTCCAAAAACTTCTCAGACGGAATAGCGGCTAAGTCAACATCGAAATACCCCACCGCATCATACATCGGCACCGTGCCTATCATAACAGGCGAATACCCGATCAGCCTCTTTCGGAACTCCCTTGTTTTCCCATAACAGCTAAGGTCCATTATCGCATCGGCCTTGCACTCGACAGCAAGCTTCACCTTCTCAAACTCCGCTTCGGTATCAGCGCAGTCTTTGGATATCCCGAGGTTTACATTCACCTTAGTTTTCATCCCTTTGCCGACAGCAGCCGGCACAAGATTTTCATGATTCTTATTCGCGCAAATAACTATCTGCCCGCCTGCGACAAGCTCCAGCAGCTCATCTTTCCCGATATGCTCGCTTTGCATTACCGCATCCATTTCCTTAGTAACAATACCCTGCCTCGCCGCATCCATCTGAGTAGTATAGCTTCGCATTTCGTCCTCCAATATATCTTTTGCTTCTGAGATTGAAGCATAGCATAAATAAGCAAAACGGTCAACATGAGATTTCGTTCACAAAATACTTATAGCAATCAGTTCAACAGCGTGATATACTGTGCTCGAAGCAAACAATCATCATAACTAAACCGAAAGGGGGTATGAACCCACGCTCGTTACCGCCGTATGACAAAACGCGGCGCAGGCGTGGGAGTGCTTATGAAAAGAACGATACCCGTAATAATATTCCTGTCGCTGGTGCTCTTGCTTGCAACCAACCTCATAGCAGAGGCCGCAAACGAGGCGATAATAGATGCCAGAAGAGGCGTAGTACGCATCTACAACCATATAAACCAAAACAGCGGCAGCATCGGCTCGGCCTTTGTCGTATCGCATGTCGGAAATGAGACAATCCTGGTCACAAACAGACACTGCGTGGAAGGCAACCCCGATGCGGTCTACATCGTGACCAGCGACATCTACGGCAACCTTATAAAAGCGAACGTGCATTTCTTAAGCAATGACACAAGATTTGACCTCGCCGTACTCGTGACAGAACGGCTCGATGGCTACAAAGAACTGCCGCTCGCCCCGTCGGATACCGTAATCGTGAGCTCGGAGGTGTACGCGCTGGGATTTCCCGGCTTGGTAGACGACGTCGTGGACGGCGGCAGGGATTTGCCCTCCACAATAAACCACATGACAATTACCCGGGGCATCATCAGCAACGCAAGAGTCGTCGTTGATAGCTATAACTTTTTCCAGACAGATGCAACAATAACCGGCGGCAACTCAGGCGGGCCTCTGCTCAATGACGACGGCGCGGTCGTAGGCGTGAACACATACAGAACCATAGGTTCAGAAGGATATAACTACGCCATATATATAGACTATGTCATGGACTATTTAGACAGCAGGGGTATGCCGTATACGACATTCACCCCCGGTTCGCCGCCGCCGTCGCCCACCCCATCGCCCGCTCCATCACCGTCGCCTACCCCGGCCCCGCAACCTCCCCCTGCCGACTCGCCCATCGCAGGCACGACCTGGGAGCTGTTTGAGGCCACTGACGGAACAACAACTGTTGACAAAGCCGCGCTTATGGCGGCCGGGGCTTGGTCTACGCTGCAGTTTTACGCAGACGGGACCTGCTTGCTCAGGGAAAACATGTCCTACGGCATAATCGAATACCGGGGGACATTCACATTATCCGGGAACGCGTTGTCGGTAATCATCGAACACGGCACTATGACGGGTACACTTGACGGCAATACACTTGTATTGCGAACACTCGGAAACGAGATATGGACATATCATTTATCGCAGCAGGCGCCCCCGCCGACAGACCCGTCAACTCCACAGGAACCCGGCTCTCTCGCAGGAACGACTTGGGAGCTTTCCGAGACATTCGACGGAACCGTTACTCTCACCAAAGATACCCTCAATGCCAACGGGATCTGGATGACAATGCGTTTCTTCGGCGACGGCACTATGGAAATGGATGCTATGGGAGAGAGCGCCGGTGGGTCGTATCTGCTATCCGGCGCGAATCTGATTATAACCAACGAAGACGGCAGCATTATCACAGGAACCGCAACCACAGACATAATCACGCTTTACGAGACATCTTCCGGGATGATGATGACATTTTATCCCATCAACAGCGCCCCGATTCTGCCCCCGGACCCATCGCCCTCGCCCTCCCTGTCGCCCTCACCCTCCCCCGCATTTCCGCAATCCCCCGAGCCGTCACTACCCGTATCCCCGCCCGCTGACGAAAACGCCGACGGCGTTGACAGCAATTTATGGATTATTATTATCGTTTTAGGCTCTGTCGGCTTATTGATACTAATAATCTGCATCGTAGTTATGAACAAGAAAAAACCGGCATACACGCCGCCATCCCCATATGCGCCCATACAACCCCCTGCGCCTTTCCCGGCTGCGCCGCCTTCTGCGCCCCCACGCGCACCGATGCCACACACCCCTGCGGCGCCTGCGGTATCTGCGGCATCTGCGGCACCGGCAGCAGTTAGAGCGCCTATCTCGGACCCGCTCCCCTCTTCGCCAAAGCCCCCTGCGCCGTTTACCCCATCTACCCCGGCTGCGCCTTCTGCACCGCTTACCTCTTCTACCCCGGCTGCGCCTTCTGCCCCGTTTGCCGCTTCTACCCCGGCTGCGTCTTCTACCCCGATATCTCCA
>Ga0099364_10009461_pt1 | contig 13515 bp, 9 predicted proteins | sample TergutTh196P3_FD_73070 | JGI IMG/M metagenome (GOLD analysis project Ga0099364, IMG submission 73070) | Microcerotermes parvus P3 segment gut microbial communities from Pointe-Noire, Republic of the Congo - Th196 P3 | ecosystem: Host-associated > Arthropoda: Insects > Digestive system > Gut ...
AATCGGGCGAACAAAAAAGGCCGACGTCCGAAAGTCATGGGGCGACCATTTTTGGAACAGCGTCAGTTGACGAAGTAACCAAGTAAATTTTAAAATATTTTACAGCATAAAACAAAAAGGCCTGACCCGTCTGACTTGCAACACAATTCTTATTGACTTAACGAAGTATTTGTGACAGAATTGGCTGCGATAATAGTTTTTGACGGAGGTTTAATTTGTGAAAACAGCGCTTAGTATAGCGGGTTCGGATTGCAGCGGTGGCGCGGGCATTCAGGCTGATCTGAAAACGTTCTCCGCGCACAAAGTATTCGGGATGACCGCCGTGACGTCTATAGTCGCGGAGAATACCTTCAGAGTCATTGAAATTCAAGATGTCCGTCCGGACATTATAGAAAAGCAGATAGACGCCGTATTTGAGGACATCCCGCCCGACGCGGTAAAGATCGGTATGCTGTCTAACCGCGAGACTATGCTTGCCGTTGCGGGTAAACTGCGTCAGTTGCAGCCCAAAAACATAGTTGTGGATCCCGTGATGTATGCTAAAAACGGCGCCGCCCTGATGGAGAAAACCGCTATCAGAACATTGATTTCCGAGATAATACCGTTAGCGGATATAATCACGCCCAACATACCCGAAGCAATGGAGATAGCCGGGATTACAATAAAAACCGAAAGTGACATGAGGCATGCGGCGGAACTGATACAGGCTATGGGCAGCCGTGCCGTTGTTGTCAAAGGCGGCCACAGCGACGGCGACGCAAAAGATATCTTGCTTTACGGTAATGAATTTTATGAGTTCACATCTCCCCGCGTAGACACAAAACACACCCACGGGACCGGCTGCACTTTTTCTTCGGCTATCGCCTCAAACCTCGCGCTGGGGCTGGATATATACGAAGCTGTAAAACGCGCGAAAAATTACGTGCTCGCAGCGATCAACCACGCTCCCAAACTGGGAAAAGGCAATGGTCCGACACATCATTTTTACGAGATGTATAAATTATACGGGGAGGAAAGCTAATAATGTCATTTTCGAGAAGTTTGAAAGAAAAAGCCGCAAAAGTCTGGGAGGACGGGTACAACCATCCTTTTGTGCAGGAGCTTGGTAAAGGCACGCTTGACAAAGAGAAATTCAAATTCTATCTGCTGCAGGATTACTTGTATCTTCTGCAGTATGCCAAGGTTTTTGCCATCGGTGCAATCAAAGCTGATACCGAAGAGCTCATGACAAGATTCACGGTCATCCAGCATAATATCCTGGCCGGTGAAATGGACTTGCATCGCGGTTATATGTCGGGCTTCGGCATAACGAAGGAGGAAGCTCACACCGTAAAAGCCGCTCTTTTTAACAGGACTTACACGTCAAACATGCTTTCATATGGTTTGACGGGCGGCCTCGCGGAGGTTCTGGCCGCTGTTTTCCCCTGTGCATGGACGTACTCCGATTATGGTAAGCGTTTGAAAGCGCAATACGCAGATAAGCTGGAAAACAACTTTTACAAGTCATGGATCGAAAACTACGCAAGCGACGAGTTTGCCGCGTCATTCGATTGGTTTTTTGACGCTCTTGACGAGATGGTCTCAAACAAAACAGACGGTGAGCGCAAAAAAATAGAGGAGATATTCATCTCCAGCGTTGAGTTTGAGTACCTGTTTTGGGACATGTCCTATAACCGGCGGATGTCGTATTAGATACCTTATTATATAGTATAAGTCCCTTTTTAACGTGTAAGTGCGCCTTTAATGAGACAGGGATCAAACAGCTCCGAATATTCCAATAATATACCGCTTATTAACGGGTCAAAATGTGTACCCTGGCCTTCCCTGATAGCCTCTATGGCTTCTTCGTGGGAAAAAGCCTTCTTGTAAGGGCGGTCATTGGTCAGCGCGTCATAAACATCCACTATAGCCATCAGTCTGCCTTGAAGCGGAGTCTCCTCGCCTTTTGTCCCAAGAGGATAACCGGTACCGTCCCATCTTTCATGGTGACATCCGGCCAGTATCTCGGCATGGTGCAGAAAGGCATTTTCTGATGTGGTGTTTTCGATACTCCTTATGATCTCCGCGCCAAACGCCGCGTGTTTTTTCATCTCTTCATACTCTTCTTCCGTCAGCTCGCCGGGTTTTAATAATATGTCGTCTCTGATTGATATTTTCCCCACGTCATGAAGCTGCGAAGACATTACGAACAGGTCTATATTCCACTTTGATATCTCTTCGGCATATATTTTGTTTTCCAACAACAGCTTAACAAGCAGACCCAAATAAACCTGCGTTCTTTCAATGTGTCCGCCTGTTACGTTATCGCGGCGTTCTACAAGCTCAGCCACTGTTTTTAAAATTGTATTCTGCAGTTCAAGGACCGTCTGAGTTTTATGAGCTACCATCTCCTCCAGATTTAAGCTGTAATCCCTTAACTCCCGTCTCTGTGACTCAAGCAGAAGATGCAGTTCTATACGTTTTATTAACAGTTCGCTTGAGAACGGTTTAAAAAGGTAATCGACCGCACCCAAGTTCAGTCCCGCTATTTCACTCTCGTGGTCTACTTTCGCGGTTAAGAAAATAACGGGTATATCCGCCGCACTCTTCGTACTCTTGAGCTTTTTTATGACTTCATAACCGCTCATATCCGGCATTTCCACATCAAGCAGAATCAAGTCCGGATTAACTTTTTCCAGAAGCTCAAACAACTTCTCTCCCGATGGAATCGTAAACACTTCATAGTGATTAATCAATACATTTCTCGCGACGACCAGATTTGTTCTGTCGTCATCAACTATAATTATTGTCTTGCCGTTACTAACCACTCTAAATATTCTCCTGATCACTTTTAACGATAATAAGTCAAATACCCGCCCACCTATGCTATCACACAGTTTGCTTATTGTCAATTTTTCGAAGAAAAAACCAGTTGATAATTTATCGGAAACATAATATAATTACTCGGGAGCTTTAATCCTGATACCTACCCGGCAGCTTGTTTGCTCCGTGGAAAGGTCGCACTAGTTGGGGAGATAGCGGTGCCCTGTAACCTGCAACCCGCTACAGCAGGAATGAATTCCGGCCCCCGGATTTGTTGGAGTATTGTCAGCCCCTGATAAGCGGCGATGACGAGTCGGTCTCGCGCAACGTAAATTCGTGAACCATGTCAGGCGGGGAACCGAGCAGCATTAAGCGAAACCTTACGTGTGCCGCGAGGCAGCCGGCTTTGAGTTGGCTGTCAGGCAAGCGGGTGTTCCGCAACTTCAAAGGCCGGTGTGCGATCTTTCGTCGGAGCAAACTTAAATTAAAAGCTAAAATAATAATTGCGCCGGTGGGCTTTCCCACCGGCGCAATTATTATCTGCCTATAACCACTGTCCACTTGCAGTCCGCAGACTGCATCAGCCTATCGCGGTTAGTCCTCCGTCGGGGTAGAGGATGTTGCCGGTCATAAAGTCGGACGCGCTTGACGCGAGAAATACAGCGGTGCCGACGAGGTCTTCCGGCTCGCCCATTCTGCGCAGGGGGTTACCCTCGCCCTGCTGTTTGAGGTACTGCTCGACGCTGACTCCGGCTTCGCCGGCGCGTCTTTCAAATACCGCAACCATAGCCGGGGTCGCCGTGATGTTGGGACCGATTGCATTGACAGTCACGCCGAAAGGTCCGAACTCGCTGGCAAGCTGCCTGGTAAGCATGTCTACAGCGCCTTTGGACGCGCAATAGGCGGCATTGCCCGCCCCTTTTGTTGCGATCCTGCCGCGCACACTGGACAAATTAATTATTCTGCCGTAACCGTTTTCCTTGAAATGGCGTCCGAAGTGCTTCGCAGTCACCATAAAGCTCGTTACATTAGCCTCAAGCACCTTGCGGAACGAGTCAATATCGGCATCCAGAGCATCCTGCTTGATATTAAAGCCCTGAGCGTTGACGAGGATATCGACTTTACCAAGCCTGGCTTTTGCGTCGGCTACGAGCGCTTCCACTTCCGCTTCAACATTCGCGGCTACTTTGAAATACAAAACGCCCGCGCCCATTTCCTCCGCGGCTTTCTTCGCGGGTTCCTCAGCGATATCCGCCAGCAAAACCTTAGCCCCTGCAGCAAGCAGGCCCTTGGAGATAGCCTTGCCTAAACCGCCGGCGCCGCCAACTACGACCGCATTTCTTCCGGTAAGATCAAATAACTTCATTAATACTTCTCCTTAATTATGAATTATGCATTATGCATTCGATAATAGAAACGCTAAAGCGTTTCTATTATCGTAGCCTGCCCCATACCCCCCGCTATACAAAGCGAGGCGAGGCCGTACTTATTGCCTCTGCGGATCATCTCATAAAGCAGCGTCACGATAAGACGGCAGCCGGAGGATCCGACCGGGTGTCCGAGTGCGATCGCGCCGCCGTTGACGTTCACGATCTCCTGATCAAGACCAAGTTCGCGGACACATCCCAGCGCCTGCGCGGCAAAAGCCTCGTTCAGCTCAAAAAGCTCGATTTGGTCGAGCGTCATTTGGGCGCGTTTGAGCGCCTTTTTTGTTGCCTCCACAGGGCCGAGGCCCATAATGCGCGGGTCAAGCCCGGTCGTCGCGTAGCTGACAAAACGCGCAAGCGGTTTAAGGCCCAGCTCAGCCGCCTTTTCCGGCGTCATAATAAGCAGAGCGGAAGCCCCGTCATTGCGGCCGCAGGCGTTTCCCGCAGTGGTAACGCCGTCATTTCCGAATGCCGGCTTGAGTTTTGCAAGTTTTTCCAGAGAAGTGCTCCTGGGATACTCATCAACATCAAAGACTATCGGGTCGCCTTTACGCTGAGGTATGACCACCGGGACGATTTCATCTTTAAACTTGCCCTCCGCCAAAGCGCGAGCCGCGCGCTCCTGGCTCTGCAGGGCGAACTTGTCCGCGTCTTCACGGGATATGTTTAGTTTTTTTGCGACATTGTCGGCGGTGACACCCATGTTGAAAGTTCCGTAAGTCTCCTGAGGCTGAGATTGGAACTGACCCTCGGTCACTGCGTCATAAAGGGTGATATTACCTGTGCCAAGTCCGAAACGTGGATGCCTGAGATAAAAATTCGCGGAAGACATGCTCTCCGTGCCGCCGGCTATAACAACGTCATTGTCGCCGGCTTGTACGCTCATAACGCCGGTCACAACAGCAGACATCGCCGAGGCACACTGACGCATCACCGTATATGCAGGCGTCTCCTCGGGAATACCGCAGCGCAGCGCGGCCAAGCGGGCGATATTCGGGTTGTCGGATGACTGACGGCAATGCCCCAAAATGACTTCACCGATTTCAGCCGGGGCTATGCCGCTCCTGTCAAGCAGCCCCTGAATAACGACACGGGCAAGCTCCTCCGCCATAACGTCTTTTATCGTCCCGCCAAAAGAACCGACAGCCGTACGGCAAGCCTCCACGATCACTACATCACGCATATTTTTTTGCTCCTAAAAATAGTAATTTAGGGATTAGGGATTAGTGGGACGAGTGAACGGGTTAGTTAGATTTAACTCAACAGGTAACTGATCCCTGATCCCTAGTCCCTAGTCCCTACGCCTAGGCGCTTAGGCGCCTAGGCGTTTTCCAAATACGTCATATCCACATAATGATCCGTGTCTGTGAAAGCGGTGTAATTTGCCGCTTTGAAGCCCGGGGCTTCTATCACTATGTCGATGTTCTTGTTTTTGGGCAGCCATTCGACTTCCCAGTCGCCGAAGTAGTTAGACTCGGTCGTCCATGTCTCGCCCGTGTCTTTGCAGGAGAGAGTGACCTTCGCGCCGACACACACTTCGTCTAACTCTTTTGGCTGGTATACCGTTCCGGCAAGATAGACTGTCGGGACGTTCAGCCATTTGACATTCGTCTCCTGACCGGCAAGCGGCTCAAGCTGTGTGTTTTTCTCTGCAGCGACAAGCTTCGAGATCGCGCTGTTCGGGTCGTCAAGGTCGCCGTAGATGAGCGCCTGATTCGGGCATGCCTCGACGCATCGCGGCATTCTCAGCGCCGGGTCACCTAAGTACGCGAGATAATCCGGGTCGTCCAGCAGCTCCGCGCACATCGTACATTTCTGGGGAATCTCAAGTTCCTCATTCCAAAAAACTGTTTTTATCGGACACGCGTCAACTATCGCTTTCTGCCCCTTTGACTTTTCGGGGTCAATGATAACTACGCCGTCGGGCCTCTTGTAGACGGCGCCGTCTTTTGAGGCTTTAATGCATGCGGGGTCTGCGCAGTGGGCGCACAACGTCGGCACAGAGGCCGATTTGACGCGGCGCGAACTATCTCCGCGTTCCCACTCGCGGACGTCTATCCATCTTTGTCCCATTATCGGCTGGGCGGCCGAAAGTTTTGAGTCATAAGCGCAATGCTCGTCCTTGCAGGCTGTGAAGCAGCACCAGCATCCCATGCACCTACGGGAATTAACAGCAATACCTAATCTCATTACGCACCGGCTCCTTTCTTAAGATAACTATCCCTGACCTTGGCCTGGATCTTTGCGAAACCGTGTCCTTCAATAATCTCAAGGCAGGTTTCCGCGTCCGGATCGGCTTCTTTGGCGATCTTGTCAAGCTTGTCCTCGAACAACTGACCTTTCGGCAGTTCGCCATCGTATTTGCGGACATCCATAAGGCATGAATTCGGCGCCATACCGGGAACGAAATCGCCCATCAGCCTGCCGGGGGTGAGGATGTTCACGCATCCACCGATTTCCATCGACTCCTCGCCGGGAACGACCGGGTTGTAGATGCCGGATGAACCGTATGCATGTATGGTGTTCACTTCGCAGCGATAGGTCAGTATTGCTACGCACAGAACGGAACCGCGCTCGTTGAAGAGCTCGATCACATCGCCGTTTTTGATGCCCTTCTCGGCGGCCTTATCCGGATGGATACGAGCCACGAGATACGGGTTGCCGTTTATATACACCCTGTTTTCCGGAATCTCCCAGAACCACGGCGTCGATGAGTTATGCTGTGTGTGATAGTCAAATCTGGGATGCGGTGAGATAAGGTGGAACGGATACTTCTTTACCTTTATTGAGTGATGTCCTTCCCAACTGCGCTTATATGTGGCGATCGGCGTTCTGGCCTCGTCGTAGGGAGCGTAGTATTGGAGGCTTTCCGATACAAACTCCCATTTGCCGGTAAACGTTCCCATACTGCCCTCTTCCTGGAAGGGTTTGTGGTTGGGCGTATCGCAGGGTCTCTCTTCGGCAAACCAGCGGAAACCGTAGCGGCGCTCGCGATCCTCCGGTACTCCCGGGATAAAGTAACCCTTCTTCATGAAGTCTTCCCATGATATTCTGTCGCACAGATCGGATTTCTCCCAGAAGCGCTTGCACCAGTCAAGCTCAGTGCGGCCCTCGGTGTACTTTTCACCCCATCCGAGTTTTTTTGCTGTTTCGGCGAAGATCGAATAGTCGGACCTTGACTCCCACAGCGGCTCGATGGCCCTATCCTGAAATACGACTATCTGCCAACTGTTGCCTGTCTGAGAGTGAGACTGATAACCGCCGTTTCCGGAGCTGCACAGTTCGCCGATGTCGTAGCGCTCAAGGCTTGTGCAGGCGGGAAGGATAACGTCGGCAAATCTTGCCTCGCCGTGGAAATGGATGTCCTGATTGACCACGAACTCAAGCTCGGGGCTCTTATACATCCTTACCCACTTATTTGTGTCAAGCATCGTACCCATGAACGTGCCGCCGTAGCGCCAGAACATATGCACCTTTGAACAGCCCGGTTTCGGATAGATGTTTTCGCTGAATTCCTGATCTATTCCGCCTCCGCAGAACCCCTCGCCGTACCATTCGTAATGGCCGTCAAGTATGGCGTCGGGCAGATTGGGCCTGTATAGTTTCTGTGTGACCGTATTGATGGCCGTGTTATCGGCTATCGGCTCGTTACAGATCATAGAAAGCGGATCGGAGAAGCCGCCGAACCAGAAGTTATAGTCCATCGGCGAGCCGGTATTGCCGCCCCACATGTTCTGGCCGGGTTTACCCATACCCTGCATTGCGAATAGCAGGACCATCGTGCGGGCAAACTCCGTGCCGTTAGCCGTGCGGCACACGCCGCCGAAGCCGGCGCGCATACCGGATCCGCCCATCGTCTTAGTTGACGCCCAGCGGCGGGCGAGCGCTTTGATGTCCGCAGCGGGTATGCCCGTCTCGTACTCCGCCCATTTCGGGCATTTCGGAAGCTTGTCGGAACCGTTGCCCAGGATATAATCGCACCATTCCTCAAAACGGTGGCCGTGCTTTGCGATATATTCTTTATCGTATGTACCCTCGGTTATCCACACATAAGCGATCGCCTCGGCGAGCGCCGCGTCGGTCCCCGGACGGGGGGCGATCCATTTGTCGGCCTGCTTGATCGAGGAAAAGTTATTAAACGGGTCGATATAGATAAACTGGACGCCGAGATCGTCAAGCCAGTGGCGCCACATAACGGATTCATTGCCTGCGTAGCCGCCGTGGGTGCTGTCCGGATCGTGCGACCACATGATCATCGTCTCGACGTTTTGCAGCCCGTCCTCAAGCAGATCGAATGTCTCCGGGCAACCCAGACGCCAGTAATAACCGTATGTATGCGGTGCGCCCCATGTAAAGCCTTCCCATGAGTCGGGGTTGTCTTTTACTTCCGTGTAGCCCAGCATGCGGAAAAACCGGGCGAAAGAAGATATCTTATACCCGACATTACCCCATGAGTGGTGCGACGAGGTCAGAGCGGTGACAGACTCTTTACCGTACGTGGTCTGGATACGGTTGATCTCACGTGCGACCAAGTCGAGGGCTTCATCCCATGTGGCGCGGCGGTAGCCGGATTTTCCGCGCATTTCCGTGTTCCGGTTTTTGCCGTCCGGAGTCTCGACAAAATCCTCGCGGATCATCGGATAGCGGATGCGGTCATAGGAGTACGCCCTGTTTTTTTCCGTCAGTGCGATAAATGCGGGCTGGACCTTGCGGTTCGGAGTAAATTCCTTGCCGCGAGCTTTGATCGTCCATCCTTTCGGGTCGTCGTTGTTTAGAACTATTGGTCTGATGCGCCTTATCACGCCGTCTACCGTATGGATCGTGACCGCGCCTCCGACAACTATACTATGAGTAATTTTTTCAGCCATTTAACACCCCTCCTTCTCAAACGACTTCAACAAGAGCTTTTGCCCTGTCGGATTCCGGATGTATTTTGAGCATTGGGCCGGTCATCTTGCCGTTTGCAATCTCAAAGCATCTGAGATTCCATAATTCAGAAGTCACTATTTTCAACACTTTTCCGTCAGGCTCTTTATATAAGCAGTCCTTTTTGAATATGTGCTGAATCATTACTTTGCCGTTTACCGTTTTTGGTTTGCTCCCTGTGAACTTGTAGCTTTTCTGAACGCCGAATACCTCGTTTCGAACACTGCCCACGTCTGTCCAACCGGATGTATCCGCGATCGCGTCCTGGATCGCGGCCATCTTAGCCGCGTCAGGCACACCCTGTCCGCCCAAACCCCTGTACCAGACCTGGAGCGCGCAGATCAAATCGCCCGGGAAATCGCCCAGATACTTTTCTACTGCCGCTTTAAGAGCCTTTGGGTCTGAAACGTCAATTTTTGCCATGCTTTCGCCTCCTTTTGTATCGTATAGGTGTATTATAGTGATAGAGTATATTATACACTATCTAACCATACTACTGTCAATAGCAAAACAATATGAATTTATTCATCTTTTACGCATCTTTTAAAAACACTTCGCTGTAAAACACTCCCGCCGGGGCATCCGGCTTGAACGCCGCGCTGCCTGCGTATTTATCCGCTGTTTTCTTCACAGAGAGAAGCCCGGCGCCCTCGCGGTTCCGTCGCTTCCGGGAGAGCGGTATATCCCCGCGCAGCCGTGAGTAGCCGTCGAAGCTGTTTTCCGCCAGCAGTACAAGCTCGCCGCGTATCTCATTTATGGTGACAGTGATCCATTTGTCACCGCTGACATAGGCGCAGGCTTCAAGCGCGTTTTCCAAAAGATTGCTTATAACGCCGCAGAGATCGGCGTTATCGATCGATAACGTTGTTGGCACGTTTGCGTCCGCCTGAAAACGGATGTTTTCTTTTTTTGCCAGAGCATCAAAGTGCCGGAGGATAACGTCCACTACGTCATTCTCGCAATAGGTCAGGGGCGTAGTGTCAGAAACTTCCGCCGTATATGAACGCAAATACTCCTCCAACTGAGCGTATTGCCCGGAAGCTGCAAACTCACGGATCAGACTCAGATGATGGCGCAGATCATGCCGCGCACGGTGCGCTTCCTCGATCCCTTCCAGAATGACCGGGTAATATGCCCGCTGCATTTCAACCAAACTCTCAACGCCGGCGATCTTCCCTTCGAGCGACAGTTTATCCCGGTACTGCCTTCGTTGCTCCTGCCCGATGATGGCGCCGAGCGCCGCGACGACAGCGAAGCCGCCGATCTCAGTGAACCAGCCAAAGCGGACGGGTTCAAACTGCGGCAGAAGCCTGTCCATGATAAGCCCGCAATCGAAGATCAGAATGCCGCAGAGCATGGGTAAGCCGTATTGAACATCCCGCCTTACGGAGCGCAGAGTATTAACCGTCAGGAAGAGCGCCGCCACCCATTTATACAGGCCTATAAGCAGGGAGTATGCGGCCAATACCCGCAAATCGCCGGGGACGATGATAGACCGCGCCACGGAACAGCCGCAGACGAACACGCCAAAGATGATAAACGGTTTATATAGGCTGCTTTTCCCTGACACGCTATGCGAAAGGAGCATGACCAAAAGCAGCATGGCGCAGAAACATAAATTTTCAAAACCGTACCAAGCCGGCCCCGAACGGAATATTGTTTTGACTACCGGGTAGCAGATATATCCGACAAAGCAGAGACAAACGGCTCCGAAAAGCATGGCTTGCTTGTTCTTGCCCAAAAAACCCACTACAAGAAAGAAAAGTGCAAGAGCCAGGCCCACGGCGCACACGGCAGCGCGTATCGTAAGCCGGGTCTGCGTCATCGTCTGCACCGCCGTCGCAAGGCCAAAGGCCGGCGGATATACCATGCCGCTATACATATGGGAGAAGTCCGATACCGCGACGATGATCTCGATCCTGTTCAACGCGAGGAATGAGGCAGAGCCGATCCCCGTCTGCGGCAGATAGTTTGCCGGATCGGGATCGCCGAACTGCTGCGCCTTCACGCCGTTGATATACAGCGTATACGCCGAATAGATTTCAGGCAGATCCAGCGTATACAGAGCCGGTTCGGGCGGGATAATGATGCTGAGCCGATATGTGGCGCTGCCGTGGGGACTCGCCGCCCTGTCGCTGCCCTCAAAGCCGCCGTATTGCCCGATGAACACAAACTCGTCGGGACGCGGATTTGCGCGAAAATCCTCCGGTGCGAGCAATCTTCCCCTGTATAGCTCCCATCCGTGGGTCAAAAAGAAAGCGGGATATTCCCGCAAAGTTTCCGCGTCAAGCTCAAATATGCCGTTTACTGCCTGCGGACCGTCCGAAGTGTATTTATTGTCGAACAGATAGCAAAGCAAAAAGAGCGTGACCGAAAACAGTATCACACCTACTGCAAAAACCAAAACAATAGTTTTTCGTTTCATGATTTGCATTTTTTGCGGCTGCCCGCAGGGCGAGCAAAAAGCATTGTTATCCAATGAAGTTTGAACTTGTTTCAAACTTCTCATCGCCGGAGGAACACGCCCCTTTTACGCAGGATATAGGTCAGCCAGCTTACGCCCGCACCAACCGCGCCGACAGAAGCGGCCACCAGGATGAACGTGAACGCAGGGGGGCTGCCCTCGTCAGTAGTCATAGGTGGTGTGATCTCAAATATGGCGGGCGGGCGCGGAGCCCCCCCCGGCCTTCCTGTGTCTACGCTTTCTTGCGGCGGAAGTTCAGACAAAGGCGTTTCTCCATACGGGATAAGTTCTTGGAAAACCGGCTGTTCTATAGGTTCAAGAATAAGATCGCTGCCTGCGCCGCTTCCGTCATTGCGGACTTGATCCGCAATCTCGCCGTCGCTGTTTCCGCTATTGCCATTGCCCCCTTCCCCGGTAGGGGGTGGCCCGCCAGGGCCGGGGGTTGTGCTGCTACCGTCGCCACTGCCCCCTTCCTCGGAAGGGGGTGGCCCGTCAGGGCCGGGGGTTGTGATACCGAGGTTGTTGTTATCACCGCCATCGGTGTAACCGCCAGAGCCATAATCCGTGTTGGTGTTCCCGACGGGATTGGTGTCCATCGGATCATTGTCAACCGGGTCTGTGGTGCCGGGATTGGTGTCAACCGGGTCTGTGATGCCGGGATTAGGGTCAACGGGATTGGGGTCAATTGGATCTTTTCCAAAATCCACATAGAATTTCTGAGCCACGACGTCGAGCATGTTTTCAAAATCTGTCAGCCATACATAGTCTGGGTCATCGGCAATCACAGGATCATCGTCATTGACCCGGAAAGCTGCTACAGCAATGTATTCTCCGTTGTCTAGCTCTCGTATTGTCTGGGCGAAAATAGTGACGCGGGTGCTTCCTTCTTCCGCATAGTAGTCAAACCCATCCCTGGTGTCGATTCTTGGACTCCGCTGCTGTTCCTCGCCGTTTATCCATAGCCCGACAAAGAGGTCAAAAGGTGCGTTGCCTATATGCAGTATTTGATCTTCAACGTCATCGGGATCCCCTGTAATCTCATATCTGCTTTCATCCTCGTTTAAGATACCGATATGTCCGTCAACATCGTAATCATAGTCGTATGTTATCTCGTATTCGTCATTTGAACTGTAAACTTCTTCTTCAAAGTCCAGACCATCAACAGGGTCTAATGGGTCTGCTATTGTTAGCGTGAACTCGGCACTCGCGCTGTAAATTCCTTCAAGCCCCTTCGGCGTGGCGGACATGGTGAAATCATAGTTGCCCGTTGCCTCCGGAACTCCGTATATTGTACCTGGGATATATCCACTTGCCGGGTCGCTTCCGTCGTCAAAAAACAATCCCGCCGGCAGCGTTCCCTGCAAATCGAACAGGAGGCTGTAGTTGTCCTGAATTCCGGTTACCGGGACGAACTCAAATGGCACATTCTGAAAAATCGGCTCTAACGTAATAGCATTAGCTTTCATCTCGTCGGATGTGGGTATATATGCATAGCGCAAATTCAATCTTTCGACTTCAGAAATAACATCAGAATTGAAAGGCACCCAAACCATGACGTTGGGTGAATTATCGAAAGCATTGTCGTCAATGTCAAACGCTCCGGAAACCGGGATTATGACATGCAGCAACTCCGGGCACTCTGCAAAAGTTTCTAATTCGATGGTGTATACTCCGGTTCCGAGAACCGCACTCACAAGTGAGTAGCAGCCATAAAAAGATAATTCGCCAATTTCTGAAACGCTATCTGGGATGACGATGCTCTCCAGGTATTCGCAACCAATAAAGGCACCTTCCCCGATTTCGGTCACACTGTTTGGAATTATTATACTCGTGAGCGATACAAACCCGCCAAAAGCCCGATCACCGATGCTCGTCATACTGTCAGGGAGTTTGATG
>Ga0099364_10009462_pt1 | contig 13515 bp, 10 predicted proteins | sample TergutTh196P3_FD_73070 | JGI IMG/M metagenome (GOLD analysis project Ga0099364, IMG submission 73070) | Microcerotermes parvus P3 segment gut microbial communities from Pointe-Noire, Republic of the Congo - Th196 P3 | ecosystem: Host-associated > Arthropoda: Insects > Digestive system > Gut ...
GCAGGCGTTTTGTGAACAACTCGCCTGACTTCGTTGTGTCGTAAGTATAACCGATGTGCGGCGTGGATGCAACTACCGCCCCGCCGGGATTGGAAGACTCCCGCGAGAGCAAGCCGTTGGCATCGTACTCGTAGACTACTTGGTTTAACACGGTTCCGGTATTTGTTGCTGCATTGTTGAAACTCGTTACACTCCGCACATTGCCGACGGTATCGTAAGTAGTAGATATTCTACGGACGGTGCCGTCGATGCCGGTTGCCAGCGTTGTGATGCGGTCATGCAGGAGGCGACCGAGGTCATCGTACTCGTAAGTATGGATTGTACCATTTTGGTCACGCTTTGCAATCACCTCTCCCTGGCGGTTGTACTGGAATTCTACACGATCCATCATCCCATCGGGGCCGTTTTGCAATATGCCGGAAGCATTTTCCGAATCATCGCTGTCGGGATAGATTTCGGCCGCGAGCCAGTCGTTTCGGTGAAGCAGCGGAGTCTGCCAAGCCTTGGCGGTGCCGTAGATATAGCGGGTTATTTGGTCGCCGGTAGTCGGATTCTTTGCCGTGAGAGTGGCAATTTGTCCCGACGGATGGTAGGTTGTTTCTACTGTCACGTTCTGGTCGGGCGTGCTTGCTGAGACGTTGCCGGTGCCGGTGAAGTTGGCGACGGTTCGCGTTGTGCGGCCGAGAGCATCGAAGAAGGAGCGATGGTCTCGTCCTGCGGGATCAATGGTTCGGAATGCCCTGCCCGTCGCGGCATCGTATCGAGTTTCTGTTACTAAAATGTTATCGCTTCGACTAGGCACCGTTGCCGGCCGGGTCAGTGCCGTGCCGCCGTTGGTGCCGTAGTTTGCTGTTGCGATGAGGCGACCTGCACGGTCATACCACGATGCGACCGATTGGTAACGGCCAGTGGTAAGCGTTAGGTTGCCGGTGCTAGTAGCGGTCGAGAGCCGTTCGATTTCTGTCGAAAGAATTACGTTGCCGAGATTGTCGTACGTGAAATCCGAGTGGTTGAAAACGGTATTGCCGATTTTCACTTGCGAGTGTTGCACTCTGCCGAGCGAGTCGTAGGTGTATTCCGTTTGTTCATTCGCACCAGGTTCGGCTTGCCTGATGATGCGTCCGGCGGCATCATACCAGAACTGGCCGAGCAGTTTCCCCTGGACGGCACCGTTGGCCGGATTGATGACCGATTGCTCAGTTTTCCAAACGCGACCGCGAGTATCGTAAAAGTTTTCCGTCCGTGCCAGTAGAGTATCATCATTGAGATTATTCCGCAGTACAATGGCTCGATTCCGACCAGTAGGCTGTGCGGAGCCTGAATTTACCGTAAGTAGAAATTGTTCTGACCTGATAGCCCTATTAAGGTTATCGTAGGTTTGTCTGGAATAGGTTATTCTACCATCGGCATCCTGTTCGTGGAAGACGAAAATTTGTCTTCCACGCCAGTCATAGCCGTACTCTGTGATTCGCATCGTGTTGGCATTGACATGCTGTACTGAAACACGGGGCTTATCTCTTTGACCGGTACAGGTTGAGCAGACACCAGCATCGCCGTATTCTGTTTCGCTAACAAGGATAAGGTTTGTGTTAGTAGTGCCTACTCTCGTTCTAATGACGTTGTTTTTTCGGTCAAAATCAACTTCCGTAATGGTGCCATCTGGCGAAGTCGTTCTGTTTTGTCGACCACGAGTGTCATATCCAAAAGTCGTTTCGAGATAGTTAGTGTTTCTTGCACCTTCACCGCTTGTTGGTATCAGATGATACTGCCGTGTTGCCGAATGGCGACCAGATTGATAGAGGTTTCTTGTCCAAGCGGTGTAAGTTGATTGTGCAAACGTATTGGTTGGCAGCAACTTTCCGGCAGTCGCGGCTCGTGTCGCCCGAATTTGATCGACGACTCTACCTACTGCGTTGCGGATGGTAATCGAGACCGGATTGACAAGCGTGTAGCCGGTAATGTTGTTCCCTGACATTGTGGCAAAGCCGGAAGCAGAACGCACTGTGAATCTGGCATCGTCGTAAACCGTCCAACTGGCAGGCCGTACGACGGCAGACTGATTCGAATCATTGAGCACGGTATTTCGGGGCCCAAGCGTTTGAGTCACACGTCGGCGATTGTCGTATTCGTATTCTGTTACCAGATGTCTTCCTGCGCCGGAAGCGGTTGACCAGCCAGACGGAACGGGAACAGTGAAATCAGCCGTTTGCGACGTGCTGGCATCTTGGATTTCCTTGACGAGCATACCGGTTACGGCATCGTATTGCCGATAGGTAATGATTCCGAGTTCATTCCTCGACCAAATCAACTTCCCGTGTACATTATACCTGTCCACGCGAGTAGCAGAGGCATTTGTGCCGTTTTGGTTTGTTGGCACTGCCGGATAGGTCGTGGTCTTTTGCTCTATCTGCGTCGAATTCGCATGGTATGTATAGGCGTAACGCGTAACGACAGACCTTGCATTTGCATCATCCTCATATTGCGTCAAAGTAGTAACATTCCATGCAATTCTTGAACCAACTTGCCGCCTTTCATAGGTTTTTTGGGCTTGGATGATCTGTGTTCCATTGTTTCCTCGTCGGATGATTTTTCGATGTATATTATCCTTTGAGGTCGTTGCCGAATCAGTGTAATATTCGGTAATTTTAACCAATCCTTCGTTTGATGCAAATGTTACATTTAATCTCCTTGGATTGTTAGCAGTGAGCGTATAGGACACCACTGATTTCGGATAATAGCGATGTGTCCGCTTGCCATCAGCATTGTAGATACAATAGTGGATCGCAGTTTCCTCGCCGGAACCTTGTGGCGGTCGCATTTCTTTCAACAAGACTTTGCCTTTGAAATTAGTAAAAACGGTATTTTGTTCACCAAAGGGCCCTGTTTCAATCGTTCTGCGATGCACGACATTATGGTCTGTTGTGTCGGGATACTCGGTATATGCAAACTGAATCGTTTTGGTGTTGCGATTAACTCTTTCAAGTGCAATTCGATTGCTGGAGTCATATTCGTAGTATTTCGTTGAAAAATTCAGAGCGATCGAATCAGAGACATTGAAACAGGCGGTTGTTCCATGTGTCGCCGCGAAATGTTGGAAGTCCTCTGGATAAAATGCCATTTTGAGCCAATTTGCTCTTCCTTTGGGATCTCCATGCTTGTAATAGCGATAATAGTGGGTGCCAGCAGCCACCCAGTTGGTACCATCGGCGATTTCCTTTATAGTAGTTCTGAGATCACCGGCATTGCCAAAGGCATCTGCACCCGTATGGTATGTATAAGACGTCCGTTCGACATTTTGTAACGAAGAGCCATTCCATATTCGTTTTACAATCGATGATATTTGGCCTGAAGCATTCCAAGAATACTCCAAGGTTTCCAAAATCCGGTTTGGCTGCGAATGATGCCGTGTCTTAATTTGTGAGATCTTTTTGGCACTGTTGTATTCGTATTCTGTTATATTGCCATCTGCTGCAACGACTGATACGATTGCACCGACAGGTGCCGTTTTGGCGGGGTCATCATTGAAAGTCCAAAGACTCAGGTCTTTACGAGTGATCTGTATTGTTTTATTTCCAGCATCTATTCGCATCGTTTCGTGATAACCATGCAGGGCAGGATAATTGCCTGACGCATCTGGTTGAGTGGAAAAATGGACAGAATCCTTTTTCGCAAATTCTGTTCGAAAAAAACCGGGATGCCGCATCATCGATGGTTGTTTTGCTTGCCAGGCATTTCCATTTGCCGTTGCTGGATTACAAATTGGGCAAGTTCCCGTTTGCGGAACTTCTCTGGAATGATTGCACTGCACCGCTCCACCAGTTAATCGCATATCGCTGGTCTTCATCTGAGGCCGACCATCGTGATAACGTACTGGATTCTGAGAATTTTCACAAAGTTCCCCCTCTTCGCAGCATTCTTCTCCATCTACTTCACAACATTCATCATCATCGTCTTCATAATCTTCTGATCCTTCAGAAGATGGTTCAGGCGTGTAACTACACGAGCAGGAACTTGACGAAATACTAGAACTCGACGAACTGCTGGATGAACTACTCGAAGATGACGGGAAGGATGAACTGCTTGACGAAATGCTAGAACTCGACGAACTGCTTGGCGAACTACTCGAAGACGACGGGAAGGATGAACTGCTCCACGAACTACTAGAGCTCGACGACATGCTGGATGAACTACTCGAAGACGACGGGAAGGATGAGCTGCTCCACGAACTACTAGAGCTCGACGACATGCTGGATGAACTACTCGAAGACGACGAGAAGGATGAACTGCTCCACGAACTACTAGAACTCGACGAGCTGCTAGAACTCGACGAGCTGTTGGGTGAACTACTCGAAGACGACGGGAAGGATGAACTGCTCCACGAACTACTAGAACTCGACGAACTGCTGGATGAACTACTCGAAGATGAAGGCCAGGATGAACTGCTCCAAGAACTAGAACTCCACGAATTACTGCTACTCCAAGAACTGCTCCATGAACCAATAGATGAACTGCTACTCCATGAACTACTATAACTACTAGACATAATAAAATTCCTTTCAAAAAAAGTGTTTTTTGATTCTAAAAATAGAATCGATTAGCAAATTGACCGTGAAAACCGTTTTCACGGTCTTTGTTTCCATGCAGGCTATCCGCACAGAAACGGTTTTTGATTTGTATAATCACCGTCAGCGATTTTTCCTTTTCTTTTTTCTTTTTTCGCGTGACGGTATTACAATGCCTGATTGCGCAGGCTGCTGGATGATTGTTTGCAAAAAGCATAAATCATCACTTGTATTTTTAATCAACATCAGAGCATTCTGAAATTGTTGTGTTGATGGAACATGTTGTAAAAAATTACAGAGTTCCAGTACTATTCTCTCCGGCTCTGACTTCATTGCATCGTATGGAATACGTAGTAGATTCGGACGATACTTTTCAAAAAACTCTTCGCGGGCATCTTCCAGGCGATGAAAGGCATGTTTGGCGGCACTTGGATGCCAGCACCAAGGGACTTTTTGCATAGACTCATAGCACTCTTCACTACTACGTTCAACACAAATGAACTTTGGTTCTTTCCATGCTTCTATGATTTCAGGGCCCATGAGAGAAAGCATCGGATGTTTTCCACAAATCAAGGACATTTCTTTCGGCATGTTTTTACACTGTAGTCCCGCCCAGCGTCTTAGTTGACTGACTCTGTCATAGGACTTCTTTTCTTCGAGCCAAGGTTCCGAATAAGCATTCCGGCAGATTTCACCGAGATAGACATCCTCAAAAAAATGCGGTTGTTTAGGTTCTTTCGGCGGAGATAAATCAAAGCCGAGAAATAATCCAAGTGTTTCCATTGCACCGGCAACGGTATTGATACCGCTAAAGTAGTTCCCCATCAGAGCGACACAAGGCCGGTCAATCTTTGCAGCCAATGTTTCGTCAGCACTTGGAAATAGTCTCAATTCTAAGTCGGCACCACAGATGTCGCTTTTCCCTTCCGATTGAGCAACAAGCCATTCTTTGGGGACATAGAGTCCCGTTTCTGTTTTCTTATGTAATTCACCAAGGTAGTGATCGACATGATGCGGCACTTTCCATTCGGCAACATTATTAAGATGCTTGTATGCTTTTTCGAGCATTCTTCGACCGCGAAATCCATAGCAGTGACATCTATTAACATTGAATGGATGATAGACCCATTCATTTATTTTTCGCGGTAATCCTATGTTTTCCTGAATGTGTTGCCCGCCGAGATAGATCATCTCCCAATCTACTGGCAGATGCTTCCAAAATTCTTGAACCTTTTCGCTAAATCCTTCAACGAACACGGCATCATCTTCAAGGATGAGTACCGAGTAGATTTCATTATTCAGGCAATCTTCCAAAATGCGCAAGTGTGCTTTAAAACATCCCCATGCGCCACCACCGCCGTCCCACCAATCAGGCGGCGAAGCCAATCCGCCGTCAATAGCCGCGTATTGTTCAGGCATTCGGAAAGGCCAGTCCGCAGGAATGCCTTTGTAAAAAGTTTCCAACCGCTCCTTTCGACGTGGCAGGTTGATGACATAAACTCGTTCAAACATGTCGGATAGCATTGCGATTTATTCTTGAAAGTAGATTGATGTTATAAAAAGTGCATGGATTTTTTTAGAATGCCGGAATGATTGTTTTGCGGTCTTCCAAAAACTTTGTTTGGACTTTGAGTCGGTCTTCGTCTGCCATTCCCATGAGGTGCCGGATAAAAATCCCAAAAAATCCATTCATAAGGTAATAGTCTTTTAGTAGTTTGACATCCTCGGCATATTCTTGCCAAATTGTCTGGTAACAAGCATCTTGGTCGTGAAAGTGGTTGAATCGAAGTCTTTCGAGTCCAGGTCGTTCGCTTGCCTCATCCCATATGCGGAGGATTTCTGCGGTTTTTGCGGAATTCCGAATGAGGACAACTCCGGCATTTGGTTTATCCGGCTGATGCCGGAGTCCTTCGCAGGCATAGTCTGCACTCATCATGATTTGCTTATCATCGATCAGTGGCAGTAGTTCATCTTCAATCGTAAGTTCGTGAGAGTAGAAGAACGCATCTGCATCTAAGTAGAGTAGAAAATCACAATCATGAAGTTCTTCACGCATTGCCGGAATTTTTGCCCAGTGAATAGAACGGTCATCGCGTGGAACAAATGTCTTAACGATATACTCGTACCCATGTCTTCGGCAATATGCTTCATTGATTTGGCGATTGACTTGGTAGGAATGATTTTGTTCGCCCCAATGGTATTGAACAACTCTGATGATTGGTGTTGTGGACATCGTAGTTTAGCGGTTAGTGGACAAGCGGTTGTTAATGGTTTTCATCGCATCTGTTCGTAGTGTGTTGGAACAGAGGCAATAGTGCCTGATAAATTGTCCAAAATGTCCTTGGACAAGATAATAGTCAACCACAATGCGAACATCATCATTGTATTTCGGCACAATGTGCCGCCATAGTGCAAGTTGCTCTGGCGGCCAACTCCAGCGAGTTTCCTCATCTGTTTCAGAAATGCTATTCCATTCTGTAAGGATTTGTTTGACTCGCTCTTCATTTTTCATCAGGATGACACCGGAATTGGGCAAGCCAGGACACCATCGTAGCGACTCACTACTACAATCTTGTGCCATCAGGATTGATTTAGATTGCAATTCCGGGAACAATTCATTTTCGAGCGTTAGTTCATGGCTATAAAAAACAGCATCCGCATCGAGGAACAGTAAGTAGTCGCAATCATGAAGTTCGTCGAGGATGATTGGGACTTTATGCCAGCAGATATGCCGGTCGCTTCGCGGTTCATCGCGACGCACGACGTAGTCATATCCATGCCTTTCACAATAACGGCAATTAATCTTTTCACTCCACGAAAAGTATTCCAACTCTCCGTGCATATACTGTATGATTTTGATTTTAGGTTTACTTATCATGGTTTATACCTCCACAAAAAAGCGATTTGGCTTTCGGCAACCCGAACACATTTATTTTTTCATACATGTCGGCATAATGAAATTCTTCGGGACAAATACTGCACTGTTCACAAACTCCACCATTCATAAATTTTTCGAGTTCTTCGTGCGTACAGTTGTGAGTCAACGGCTGGTAGTCGAGGACGACATTCCAATCATCAAATGGGATAAATCCTTTTTTGACGGCATAGAAATAACATCCCAGTTGCGGGCAACGGTATAAACAATTGTCGATGAGTGTTGTACACATATTTTTGACATAACAAATCTTCCATGCCTTTTCGGGATCGCTTTTGTAAGGAGTAGCATGTCCCTGCTCATCAATACGATAACACTTCATCCAAAACCAATTGCTTTGTGTGATATGTGGCTTGATTCCATGTATTTGTAATGTTTCAATCCCTGCTTCAAGCATTGGATTGTAGTAAGAGTCATCAAAATGTCTCGATACCGTCACGTTGGCGCCAATTTCTTTCAGTGCAAAAAACAGGGAATGTTCCATCTTTGGCAGTAGTAATCCATTGGTTACTAATTCGATATTGGATTCAGGCCAATGAATTCGCGTTTCGTACAGGATGGATTCCAAGTTTGGATGCAAGAGCGGCTCGCCTCCCATGATTCGAACATTGTTTGGCCGAATTTTTGTATTCCAGGACAGATACCAAAGTAGGAGTTCATCTAACGGAACAATTCCCTTCATAAATCGTCCCAGATGGGTGCAATACTCGCATTTGAGATTGCAGCCATAGACAACGTTCATCTCCAAATTGATGGCTGGAACCGGATGTTTTGTTAAGTGTGTCATTGTTGTTTGTAAAAAAAGTTTGTTCTGTTGAACGAAAAACAATTATCGTTCCCATTGATTCTGAAAAACCCTGTCATGCCATTCTTGACCATGCGACAGCCATGGGGAATGGATAATAGCGGCATTGTTGATGACATCATGCCGCCTAGGATCGTCAGAAATTTCTCGAAGATCTTTGGGGTAGGCACTCAAAACGGCGAAAAGTTCTTTGTTGCAATCCATCTGAAACAGTTGAGGGCTGTCAATCAGAGCAAGTTGATACAAATGTTGATCATCGTCGAGGTATTTTGTTCCCATATCCTGATAAATCTTTGTCAAAATACCGGGCCGAGAAATACCTTCTTTCATCTCTTGCCGTAATGCCATCGCGAGATGTTGAATTTTGAGGATTGTTTCAATCTCTCCTGCAAACGCACCGGCATTGAGTCTGGCATATTGATCATCTACTGCATCCGCTACTGCCTGTGTAAGGAAGTCATTGCAACTGGGCCAGGCTTCCGTAGGCATGTCGTTATTAAAAATCACTCGTCCATCATAGATTGCATTGAATTTTTTCAATATCGTGTCAATAGATTCGATAAATGCCACATCCCGACAGTCGATGATAAATGCAAAAAGTTTTCCTGCCTTTTGGAATAGTTTCACATGTTTTGTCATTCGTTCGATTTTGTGATGATAAAAACCTTGCCACAATTCTCCCGTATCGCAAAAAACCAAGGATACCCCATGATCTTCAGCAGATTTACAAAGCACCTCTGTTTTTGCTTCATAATCGCTGTACGCCGCGATTGTCAGAAAAACAGTGTTTTCGCGTGTCGCAATCATTTGTTTTCTTGGTGGCTCTACGATCGTGTTCATAGTATTGCCGTCCCATTTCGCAAGGGGACATTCTTCGGTTGCCATGGCAATTTTGTTCAACGGTGCTACTTGCATCAAGTTAACCCGGCAGCCGCAATAACGGCATGTTCCTTCATCGTAATCCTCACAGGGATTACAAAAAGTCTCAAAAATCCTCTTAATTTCCGCTTCGCGACGCACTGGCCGTCCCGCTTTGATCCAGCGAGACAATGCCCGTGTATAACGGTATGCCCGATTGAATATGTTATTTGTTTCATTCATGGTTTTTCTCGCTACTTTTCAAGTGTTTTTTGTCCAAACGCACGTAGAGCCAAATATCGATTGGGTTCTATTTGTGATAATGTCCATTGATTCCGTTTCGATTCCGCTGTCCAGGGTATTGCTTTTATCAACACATTGTTAAATCTTATAGAGGCATGGTGTAAAACAGCACCTGTCTCTTTTTTTGCTTGTTTGATATAACCATCAAAACGTATATCATCGCTATGAGGCAGATGATATACCGTTTCCTCATCGAGTTGGATTTTACGCAAATGGATGCGTAATCTTTCTTCTAAATCTGTATCACTGCACGTAGGATAGATGATGTTTTCATTATATCCATTGCAAGCCTCAAGGTACTTTTTTTCTACATATAATAATCCCCATTTATGCCAATCTCTACTCAAAACTCCTCCGATAAAGGAATGTGGCGGTATTTGGTTTTCTTCAAAAAAGTTGCCCTGTAGAATATAATCTGATTCCAATTTCAGAACATACTTATTGCTTGCTTGATCGATTGCTAAATTGTTGGAAAGGCCGTGTATGAACATATATTCATACTTTGTCTCAATGACTTTTATCCTCACATCGTCAAACGGCTCGACCACATCCCAAACGCTTTCACAGCCGTCATCTCTGAAATCCACGATGATGATTTCGGAAATACCGACGGCTAGCCAACTAGGCAATGTTTGCTTAATGGTTTCATTCCTGTTTCTTACTGCCGTTATGATTGTGGTTTCTAAAACGTTTGACATAATTCGATTGCGTTGTTAATGACTTGATCCATATCGTAATATCGATAATCTCCCAATCTGCCGCCAACGATGACATTGTCCGGCAATGCTCGTTTGTATTTTCTGTACAAACTTTTGTTTCGTTCGGTTAAAACCGGATAATACCGTTCGTTAGTGCCGTCAAATACACGAGGGTATTCGTAGGATATGACAGTATTTGAAAAATAACTTTCGGAAAAATGTTTATGTTCGATAATTCGCACATACGGCACATCAAGAGAAGGGTAATTGACACATGCCACCTCTTGAAATGTTCCCGAAAATTCTTTTTCAATGAATTCACGGCTCATGTATTCCAATTTTCCAAATCGGTAATCAAACAATTCATCAATACTGCCGCTATAAATAACTCGTTTTGCTTCTTGGGTATCATCAAGTGTAAAGCATCGGTATTCTACCGGGATATTCTTGATCATGCTTTCTGCCATTTTGGTATAACCTTTTCTTGGAATACCCTGATATTGGTCCTCAAAATAATCTTCATCCTCCGTATCTCTAAAAGGTATTCTCGCAATGGCATCTGTTTGTTCGGTATGCCACGCCTTGAACGTATAACCACGAAATAATTTTGCATAAACAACATCGCGACTATCTGTAGCTAACTGGCGGTAGGTGGTTTTATTTGGTGGAAACTGGATGTATTGGCCCTCCAAATAACAGAGAACCCGGTGTTTGTAGTTGTTAAAGTCCGCAAACTGTCTGACGAAATCCCAAACTGTTTCTGATTTTGTATGGAATATATGTGCACCATGTTTATGAACCATGATCCCGCGTTGTTTTACATCGTAGCATGTTCCCGAAATACGGGAACGTTCTACAATTTTGATATTGAAACCTCTCTTATCTAACAAATATGCACAGGTTGCTCCAAATAATCCTGCTCCTACTATCAAAAAATCTGTTTTATCTCGCATATTCAAATACCTCCAATTCATGATGTTCCTAATCTATTAACTGCCACTTCACTTTTATTTGCTAAATGCCGGATAAAAACAGGCAATCTTTTCATCAATGTCCGGCCGCTCGGCAAGTTCATCAATCAAGCCAATGTAAGTCTCATTTTTCGTCCGGCATCCTATCAGTATTTCTTTTACTGTCTTACTAATGTCGTTCCGGTTGATCTGTATCGTGTAGTAGGCTACTTTTTCGACACATGCCCGCCGCAGGTTCGGAAGTAGTATCTTTTTGATCCAAAGACAGGCAAAGGCATGGGCTTTTTCTGCCGTCAATTCGGGAAAATGCTTTCGCCATATCCGCACGGCTGCCGCAATGTCATGAGTCTTATCTGCAATATAGACATTCGCATCCGATTTCAATTCCCGTGTATGATGGTTTTCATACGCGGCATAAATCAACGGCTGATTGGCTTCACGGCACACAAGCATTGTCTCAGTACATACTTCGTGTTTTTCCGTATCAAGTATCATTAGTCCCGCCGTTGCTTTGCGTATGGACTTTGCCGTATTGGAATCGATTCGTTCAATCTTATCTACTACTTTACTCCAAACAGGCATATCATTTGTTCGGATTTCGACACCGGTTCGCGATACATGGACGCCTGATATTTTGTCTCGCAACACAATGATGAGCGTAATCGCCACCATGGAAACGGAACCCATCATCACCGCGAGCGGTATCATCACCTTGGGGGTTAACATTTCAGTCATATCATTACACCCCCTTCCTTGTAATTTTGATCGGCGTCAAATTAAACCCGCTCGATTCCAAAAACTCTCCCTCAACCATACAAACCGCAAACGCATCGGCATATCGACCACTGCACTGCTGGACAAAAGTATCAAAACTTTCCCAGATGACCGATGCAGGTTCTTTTTCATGTCTGCCTACTTCCCAAAACTTTCCCCACGAACCTTGATGAGCAATGTATTCGGCACCATCTACTTCTTTTCGATAGGCAACTCGTGCCGTTGCATGCATCCAGTTGCCGCGATTGATGGCTGTCTTGATGTTGCCGACATAGTTTACTTGTCGCGGGACTGCAACACTGTTTCCAAAAGTTACGGGAAACCCTGCGGCAACACAATCAAACACAATACGAGCAAGGTCCCGGCCTCGAAAATGTCCAAGATAGCATGCTCCAACTTGACATTTTTCTGCATCGACAAGGAGTTCGTTAGTATATTTTGGCGGATTGCGAAGTGATTGTTCATAAGTGCCAACTTTTTCTACATCGAACATGCCGCGTCTATTGGCACTCGTTAGCATCGACGAGAGTGATGCACCTTCGCCGCGAATGCCGGCATCTCGTTTGCCGAGATCCCAGGTATGAAATGGATTGAAACGCTTGTATCGGAGTTTATAGCCATCCGCGAGATGTGTCAGTAGCATCGCATTGACGGCATGGTTTGTTGCACATCCGGCACAAGAACCCCGGCTGCCTTGACTAAAATCATGCCAGTCAATGTTAAAATGTTCGGCAATCACCCAAGGCCAAAAACAAAAACCTTGCTTTCGCAACGAATCGCGAATCTTCTTTTTCTCTACAACTCGCGACTCGAATTGACTCCACGGCACGACAATCGGTTGCGTTGTCGTTTCACGCTGAACATGTTCGTTGTACTGCGAAGATTGAAGGTCATTCCACAAAGCAAAACCTGATTCCGGTTCGCTCTCCGGCATCCAGCCTTCCAATGGAAATGGGTGTTCGGTAAAAGTTTGCATAAAAATCCTTTCTTTTTTGTTGGGAGGAGTTGGAACACATGATTTTCTATTCCTCGCCCTCGGTTAACGTCTGGCATTTCTCTATACAAGGAAAAATACCGTTCTTGTATTGTTGTCCTTATTTACACTGGGATAAAAGTTCTTTAAGACATGCTACATAACAGGACATCCTGGTATCATTGCCTGTCATATTGAATCTTTCGATAAAAAACTTCACGCCGCCTGCATTTGCTTGTGGTTTGCCGGGAAATCTCTCTAACCACTTTTTACATCTGACTATATAGTCTTCCATCGAGCCGCACATATAGTGTGCTAAACATGTATCGTAATTGACTATCTCCGCATCCCAATGTTCTCGGTTTAAGACCGGTTCATTATTGAGCGTCGTTGCATCTCCACGATGCCGGTGAAAATGGACACCATACCAGTCATCTATATTGATGCTGTCTAGTCGAACGATGGCCTTATATTCTTCACGTAGCGGAGGTGGATCATAGACGGAAGTAAAATGCTCCACCCTCGTAATATCGTCTGGCGGCGATAAAACATGATTGCTATGTCCGAATACCAACCAAGGAATAAGGGCACATCCCGTCGTCGTTGGCAGTGAATTCAAAATGGCATTGATACTAC
>Ga0099364_10009463_pt1 | contig 13515 bp, 9 predicted proteins | sample TergutTh196P3_FD_73070 | JGI IMG/M metagenome (GOLD analysis project Ga0099364, IMG submission 73070) | Microcerotermes parvus P3 segment gut microbial communities from Pointe-Noire, Republic of the Congo - Th196 P3 | ecosystem: Host-associated > Arthropoda: Insects > Digestive system > Gut ...
GACGTTGCTTATGGTGATGGTTTTGGCAGTGATCATTTTTGCCGACAGCGGTTATCAAGGCATTCAGGAGTATCATGAATGGAGTTTGATACCGATTAAGAAGAGCAAGAAGAAGGAGTTGTCGGAGTTGGAGAAGGCGTTTAACAGCGAGTTGTCTCGTCGGCGTATTGTGATAGAGAACATCAATGCCCAGATAAAGGTGTTCAAAATCATATCTTATCCTTACCGTAATCGCCGACGCAGACACCTGCTGCGAACAAAACTCGTCTGCGCTATACTAAACGCAGAAAAAGCATGAAAAGGGTTGGGCAACAAGTCTATTGTTCTAAACGGATTCGCCATCGTCAGAGTGCGAGACGTTCAATAGCCTTGGCAGGAAAAAAAGACAGGTAGGCAACCGACCGTCGGGCGGTTGCGTCAGCGATAGCCGACCCGGAAATTCCAGTGCGGTCATATAATTTTTTTGGCGCACGTTGCCGACCGCCGGTCGGCAACCTACCCCATGAGGAAAACGTGTAGACAGACTCGATACAGTATAGTCAAACCGCCCATATGTGGTACAATCGGGGCGTAAGGTATTGATTTCTGTTTCCGAGGACCCTTTCATGCACATCTTATTCGCCGCCAGTGAAGTCGTTCCCTTTGCCCGAACAGGCGGTCTGGCAGATGTCTGTGCGGCACTTCCCGCCGCCCTCGAACGACGCGGACACCAAGTTACCGTCGTTATGCCTGCCTATAAGTCCGTCTTCCACAGCGGACTCACTCCGCGAGACACCGGAATCCGGTTTCCCGTCCCTATTGGCAGCAAAAATGTAACTGCAAAAATCTGGAAAGAAAGAATTCCCGAAAGCGATGTAACCATCTACTTCATTCAGCAGGATGACTACTTCAATCGGAACGAACTCTACACCGAAAACGGCGGTGATTACAGCGACAATAGCGAACGCTTCATCTTTTTTTGCCGGGCAGTTATGGAAATGATCTCGGTCATGAATCTTCGGGTGGACATTCTCCACTCACACGATTGGCAAACGGGACTCATACCGGCACTCCAATCTACCTTGTACCAAAACAAGCCCTCTTATGAACACATAACGACTGTCCATACTATCCACAATTTGGCTTATCTGGGGATTTTTTGGCACTGGGACTTGCCTTTGACCGGCATCGGCTGGGAACATTTTACGTTCGACGGATTGGAGTTTTACGGCAAAATGAGCCTGATGAAAGCCGGCATTATGTTTGCCGATGGTCTTACGACGGTCAGTCCGCAGTATGCAAAGGAAATCCAAACTTCCGCCTTCGGTTACGGCATAGAATCCGCCTTGCAGTACCGCAGTGCGGCACTGCAGGGAATCCTGAACGGAGTCTGTATGAAGCGGTGGAATCCCGAAATCGACCCCTACATTGCCGCCCCGTACAATGCGGAAACGGTTTTTGAAAACAAGCCCCTTTGCAAAGCCGATTTGTTGGCAACGTTGGGGTTGCCGCTACGCAACGGCGTACCGCTTTGCGGCGTGGTCAGCCGATTTGTGGCGCAAAAAGGAATCGATTTGATTGCCGATGTGATTCCTCTTTGGGTCGAGAAGCATGGCATACAATTTTGCCTTTTGGGCAAAGGGGATCGGACATTGGAATCACGTCTTTCGTCAATGGCGGCGCAGTATCCTGAAAATGTGGCGGTACGGTTCGAGTTTTCAGACGAATTGGCGCACAAGATCGAGGCGGGGTCAGATTTGTTCCTGATGCCCAGCCGGTTTGAGCCTTGCGGACTAAATCAGATGTACAGCCAGATTTACGGCACGGTGCCGCTGGTGCGCAACACCGGCGGATTGGCGGACACAGTAACGGATGTGTCCGACGAAACGCTGGAAAACAACACCGCGACGGGATTTAGAGTCTCATCCGACAATGTACATGGATTGAACACGACACTCTGGCGGGCGTTCGATGTATATTGGCACAGAAAAGAGGTGTGGCAACAACTGATGACCAATGGAATGCGCCAAGATTGGTCTTGGGCAAAAAGTGCGCTCGAGTATGTTCGATTCTATGAGAAAATGATTAGTACACGTTAGGTCGCATTCTGATTGGGACTGGACGATATGCCGGAATCCAGAAACACAGGATTCTCCCCTCTCCTCTATACAGCGGCACGGCAATAATTTACCTTTTTCCCTTCGTGTCTCCTTTGTGTCTTTGTGGTTAATCCTTTTTGAACCACAAAGGCACAAAGAACACAAAGATTCACAAACAGTAGATGTGCAAGTTTGTTTCACGCAGGTAGGATGCCGACCGCCGGGCGGCATCGTCGGCGATAGCCGACTGGAGAGAGTTCGGTAAATCCTACCCTTCACGCTCTCAAGTGCGGAGTACCGCATGCAACCGCCCGGCGGTCGGTTGCCTACCTTTGCTGCCAAAAGCAAATCTTGCACACCTACTGAGGAATGACGATTACGTTGACGGAACCAGTCTATCCCGTCAATGCTTCCTGCAACAATTTCTGGAAATCCTTTGACAGCAAGTCCTTTTTGTCCGTAAACCGGAATTGCAAAATATCGAAAAGAGAGTTTTCGCCATTCACAAAAGGGTCGTTGCCGATGTGCCGAATCTGTCCCAATGGCACTGTGTTCTTTTCAACATAGACATCGACATAGACCGCATCGACCCGCTTGGTATGTACCACAACATCAGGAAAGGCTCGCCCTTCCCAAGCATTGACCGCAAGCGTTACAAATGATCGTCGGCGAGACGACGGACGATAAAACGGCACCAAAACCTTGTTTGTCCAAACAATCCGCAAATCCGAGGCGGTCTTTTCTATCGTATCAAAAAGGGTCGTGAGGAGCGAAATGTCCCAATGAAGACTCTTGCCGCCGATCAAACCTTTCGGCAAACAATGCCACTGTTTGCCCAGTACCTTCCAAGGCATTAAATCATCCGGTTTCAATTTACCCGACACATATCCGGCAAACTCCTTGATGCTCATGTCAAGAAAATCCCAAAACTCCTGCCGGTCGATTTCTTGCCATGAGTGGGGTCTGATTTCGATTTCTTGCCAGCGTCCCTTCGGCGTAACTCGTACTCTCGGCTTTGTGCCGTACAAGGGGATCTCCTCCATGTCGTTGAGGGGTTTCAAATCCAGCCGGGCAACCAGAGAGGTTTTGTTGAACGTGTTTCGCGGTACTCGAAATTTCACTTTCAGCAACCATTCCTCTGCCGTAATGGCGTGTAAGAACCAGCCGAGTTGCTTTTGTTTGCCGCTGACCTCCACGATGGTGCGGTGATTCCAATTTACCGGAGCGAATTCCTGCGAGTCTTCGATCCGTTGAGTGATCTCTTTCAATATCCGACCATCCCAGCGAATCGGGTGTCCTTTTCGGCTCACCCGGTCTTTGGTGTGCCAACGCGGTCCGTTTGACTCCCAGGGCATTTTGGCATCCACTCCGAGGTCGCGAACGTCAAACTTTGCCTCTGCTGCGGTCTCCTCCTGATCGTGATGGACTTCCCGGTCGGCAAACTCTCCCGCCGTAAAGATCGGCACCAACGCTCGGGCGGTGTAGGAGAGGAATGGGTTATCCGGGGACTGCGCTGCGCTCCGTCCCCGGCTCTTGTTTTTTGCGCCCCGCGAGGCGGAGCGGCTAACACTCATACGCTGCCGTTCAATCAACTCTTCCGGCGTTCCCGCAAAGACGAGATTGCCTCCTTCGTGTCCCGCCTCGGGACCGAGATCGACGATCCAATCGGCATTTTTTATTACGTCGAGGTTATGCTCAATCACAATGACCGTATTGCCGAGATCAACGAGCCGGTGCAAAACGTTCAACAGATTTTGCAGATCGTCAAAGTGCAGACCCGTCGTCGGTTCGTCGAGCAGATAAAGCGTTCTGCCCGTGTCGGGTCGGGCAAGTTCGGCGGCAAGTTTGACCCGCTGTGCCTCTCCGCCGGAGAGCGTCGGTGCCGACTGTCCCAATGCAATGTAGTCGAGACCGACATCGCAGAGCGTTTGGATCGTCCGGCAAATGCTCGGTACATTTTGGAAGAGTTCGACCGCTTCTCCGCAGGTCATCTCAAGGACATCGGCTATCGACCGTTCCCGATACTGTATGGTAAGTGTTTGAGCATCGTAGCGTTTGCCTTCGCAGGCATCGCAGATGATCCAAACGTCGGGCAGAAAGTGCATTTCGATTTTGAGTTGACCAGCACCTTCACATTTTTCACAGCGTCCGCCGGGAACATTAAAACTGAACCGCCGGGAGGTGTATCCTCGGACTTTCGCTTCGGGCAGTTGGGCAAAGAGTTCGCGGATCAACTCAAACACGCCGGTATAAGTTGCCGGATTGGAAGTCGGTGTGAGACCGATGGGCTGCTGATCGACACGGATAACCTTGTTGAGATATTCGATTCCTTCGAGGGAATCGTGTGCTCCGGGCTGAGTGTTTGCCCGGTGGAGTGATTTGGCGAGGGATTTCCAAAGGATGTCGTTGATGAGAGAACTTTTTCCGCTTCCGCTCACACCGGTAACGACGGAAAATGTGCCGATCGGAAAGGGAACGTCGATATTTTTGAGGTTATTATGCCGTGCACCGCGAATGACGAGCCAGCGCAGGATCTCCTTTTCGGACGGGGACTTTGCGGTTCGGGAAGGGCGGCTTGCAACGCGCACGAATGGTATTGAAAGTGAATTGAAGCGAGTCTTTCATTGTATCGCAAAGAAGATAAACTGCAATGCCGTATTAAGCCGGTATTCCGTACTGCCGAATCCGTCGACAAGGAGGGGAGACGACTGTACAATCGAGGGGGAATCCGTTATCTTGATGGGAGGTAGGCTTGGGAACTTCCAGACCTTATGAGCGGTCGGAACGTTTTGCGCTCCCCTATAAGACCGTGATACCAACTATGCGAGCGTTTTTTACTTTTTTTTGCTGTACATTCCTGCTCCTGCTAACCGTCGGTGCGGCAGCGGAAGTCCCTCGTGCTGTCAATGCCGTCGCACCCTATCTGGTGCGCATCGAGACCATCGGCGGACACGAAAAAGTCGGCAGTGAATTCGCCAACGAAGGTACCAGCACTGGCGTTCTGCTCGATCAGGAAGGATATGTCATTACTGGTACATTCAATTTTCTGCACGATCCAACTGCGATTCTGCTCGTCTTTCCCGACGGCACCAAAAAAGTCGCCAATAAAGTCGCCAACGACCGCCTGAGGATGCTCACATTGCTCAAAGCAAACGATTTCACAGGTGACGAAATAAAACCTCTGCCGATGCGCAGCAAAGAGTCTCTCCGTATCGGCGAACGGTGCATCGCCGTCGGGACGGTACTTAACCCTTCCGAACCGAATGTCGCACTGGGAATCATCAGCGGCAAAGACCGCATTTGGGGCAAGGCAATCCAGACCGATGCTGCTATCGGTCCGAACAATTACGGCGGACTGTTGATTGACATCGAAGGCAAAGCACTGGGAATTCCGGTGCCGCTCTCGATGATGTCCAACAGTGCGGCTGCCGGTGCGGAAATGTACGATGCGGGAGTCGGTATGGCAATTCCTTGGGAAGATGCGATGGCAATGGTGCCGAAATTGAAGGAGGGAAAAGACCTCCTGCCGGGCGCGGCGGGATGGGGCTTCAAGGACAATCAGACATTTATCGGCGAACCGGTCCTTGCGGAGGTTGCGCCTAATTCTCCCGCCGGAAGAGGGGGATTGAGGACCGGTGATAGGATTGTAAAAATTGATGACGTTCCGATGCCGAGTGCCTTGGATGTTACCAAAAATATCTTCTTACGGTATGCAGGAGAGACGTTTAGTGTTGTTTTTCTTCGGGATGGAGCGGAGCAGACCCTTTCCCTGACGGCGGCGGGAAGAGGAGAAGAAAACTGATCGGTTTGTTGCCTGTTTCACTGGATTCCGGCTTGCGCCGGAAGGACGGAATTTTATACAAACTTGCAACGGAAAGGGTGAGAAAACCATGGTTGCCCTCTTGCATTTTTGTCCGCTTTGGTTACACTGACGGAACTGGTGCTAGTTGTGTTTCCCCTGTTTTGCAGCCCAGAGTACCCGTTATGCTTATGAAGTGCATTGTTGTAACGCCGGAAAAGACCGTATTAAGCCAGGATGCGAACTTTGTCGTTCTGCCGCTCATTGACGGCGAATGTGGTATTTTGCCTCACCATACTCCGCTGATTGCCCGGCTTGGAGCAGGCGAACTTCGCATTACCGGTACCGACGGACAACTGACGCACTGTTACGTCGAAGGAGGATTCGTTGAAGTCTTAGACGACACGGTCGCTCTGTTAACCATGTATTCTCTCCCAGCGGCAGAACTGGACTTGGCGCACGCAGAAGAAGGGTTGGAGGAAGAACTGGCGGACAATGCCGACAACCCGGAACTTTCAGGAATTCGGCAGGGAAGGTTGTACAACCACCGGGCGCGAGTCCGCGTTGCCCGAAAAATGGCAGAAAAGTCGGGACATCGATAGATCACTCTGCAACGGCATGACGTTGCGTCCGTTCCGCCGCTCCTGCGAAAACTTCACCGAGTCAACACCATCGAAATTGCCCGACCTGTTCGGGTTTGGTTCATTTTAAGAACAGCGGTACCTCCCAGCGGTTCCGATTTTCCGTGGACAACCTTGACCGGACAGTCAGCGGCGGTTCTTTCATGATTTCTCGTTGGCGGTATCGTACCCATCTGCATTGCCAAGACGGCGGCAGCAAGTTCCACCGCTCCCGTCCCGCTGCCGAGATCGCCGAAATTTCCCTTCGTTGCCGAAACGGGAACATCGCCCAGCGTTGCCTGAATCGCCTCCGCCTCTATTCGGTCATCGTACTCCCCCCCCAAGCCTTCGGGATTGACCAATCCGACATCCGATGGTTGAAGATCAGCATACTGCAACGCTAATTGAATCGACCGTTTGATTGCCCAACCGGTCGGTTGGGTGCGATTGTGATAGAGTGCCGGTTCGGCGGCTTGGGCAAATCCTTTGACTGTTGCGTAAATTGTCGCTCCGCGTGCTTCGGCAAATTCCCTGCTTTCGAGTACAAACGCCCCTGAACCTTCCCCCATGACGCTTCCGCAACGGTCAGCATCGAACGGACGCGGCAGACTCGCCGGGTCGTCCCGGCGGGGAGAAACGAGGTGCGATTTTGCCCGCGTTTGAAAGTCTTGATTGACCCGGTTACCGCATCCGCCGCCGATCATTACGTCGGCACTGCCCCGCTCAATCGTTCGGACGGCTTCGACAATCGCTGCCAAACTGGAACAGCGGCAAAGCGTAATCGAATTGCTCGGTCCCCGGGCATCGAGACCGATGGAAATCTGGCAGGCAGGCATATTAGGGAGAAATTTCAACATCCAAAGGGGAAAAATTTCTTTCATCGCATCGGTTCCCCACCTGGAAAACTCGTACTGACCGTTGGTGATACCGGCACGGAATGCGCCGAGCAACATATCGATTTCGGCACCGATCAGATCGGAGCCGAAGACAACCCCGAAGCGGTCGGGATCAACGTTTCGGTCATCTCCTTCGGTAATGAGTCCGGCATCCTGACAGGCGAGACAAGCGGAGACAAACGCCAACTGGATGTCCCGGCTCATAATTTTGATATTTTTTTTGGGCTTAACGTAGTCTTTTGCATGAAATTCCGGCACTTCGCTGCCCATAGGGCGGAGCGTCTCGTCGGCTGTGGTGATGTCAAGAAACCCGACACCGCTGGTGCCGTTTAGAAGTGCATTCCAGAATGTGTCTTTGTCGATGCCGACGGGGGTCAGAATACCAAGACCTGTAAGAACGACTTCTTTTTTTTTCATGGTGTTGTAAGGTATCGGCGCGTTGCCGAACGGACGATTCCCTATTGTACCGAAAAAGTGGGAAATGGTTAAGTAGTCCCCTGTGGAGATACGCAACAGGGGGTATGTCCACCTTTAGTGGGTGATTTGTTACAACGTAGAGCGGTCATTTTATTCCGCCGATTTCCCCTACCTCTCGTGAATCTCTCATAGAAAAATTATCACGCCCTACTCGCCGACAACGCACTCTTCGCCCCAACCCTTGACAACACAGCCCTTCGATGACATCGAAACATTCTTCCTCATACAAGGACGAACATTCCTCCGAGAAGTCCTACAAGAAAAACTACAAGAACGAATCGAACCATCCGAAGCCAACGACACTCCTCAATGCCACGATTGTTAAAAAACGACCATCGCAGACATCAAACCGAAAATGATCCTCACGATCAAGCCTCCCTCCGAAAACCTTTTTATGCGGACTTGAAAGCCGCAGAAATCGCACGGCTCGATTCGTCGGGACGGAGTATCGACATTCATTCGCTTCGCAAGACCTTCGGCACGATGCTGGCGAGGGCAGGAGTCCCACTGACAACAACGCAGCGATTGATGCGTCATTCGACTCCACAGATCACCGCAAAGTTATACATTGACGTGGATGGCGGAAAGGCATTTCGGCGGGGAAAGACGGTTCCCACTACCGGCTTGGTTACTCGCAGGATTTACGATGCCGAAACCGGACTCGATGCGGCTCACATTGATGCCGCAGGACGAACGACGGTCTTTACCTACGATGCGATGCGTCGCCGGGTGAAAGAAACGCTGTTCAAACTGGAGGGCAAGAACCGCAAACTTATTCGGGAAACCTGCTCGCAAGTCGATGTGCGGCGTGGGGTGAGTGTTCAAACCGATGCTCTCGGCAACAAGACGCAGAGCATTGTCGACGTGTTTGGGCGGACGGTTGCAACCGTTAACGCTCTCGGCAACCGCACGGAGATGGTGTATAACCGCCTCGGTGAGTTGCTCGAACAGCGGGATCCGATGGGACGCACTACCCGATTCGTCTATGATAATCTCGGTCGCCGGGTGGAAACTATTCTGCCTGCACCGAAGCCGGGCGAAGAGAATCCTGTGCAACGCGTCGTCTATGACGCACACGGTCGGGTTGTCCAGCAAATCGATCCGCTCGGCAATGCAACGGCAATGGAATATGATGCTCACGGTCGCGTGGCTCGGCAGGTCAATGCCGAAGGGGGAGTAACTTCGTTTACCTATACCGAAGCCGGGCAGTTGAAAACATTGACCGATCCCGTCGGAAACACTACCTCTTACGAGTACGATGACCTTGCTCGTCCCATTAAGGAAACGAATGAACTCGGCAAGTCGAGGTTCTTTGAGTATCTTGCCGGAAAGATGATGGCAAAGAAAACCGACCGAAATGGACGGGTTACGACATTCGACCATGACGATTATGGGCGTGTAACTGCCGAAAAGTGGTACGAGACGGACAAGGTTGTCAAGACGCTTGCGTTCGAGTACAATGCTCTTGGTCATCTGAAAAAGGTTGACGATGGTGTAACGGTGTTTGATTATTCCCGCGATGAAGACGGACGCGAACTGTCGGCAACGATGGCTCTGCCGGGACTTGTGGATCCGATTGTCCAACAAACGGAATACGACGTTTTGGGTCGGCGGACACAGATCGCAACGGCTTTCGGCGGGCAGGTGGAGTTCTCCGACCTGTACACCTACACGAAGATCGGGCAGGTGGAGTCGATTTCGCAGGACGGCAAGCAAGTGAATTACCACTATGATGCCGCCGGTATGCGCATTGCCGCGATGACTCCGGTCGTGGACACGCTGTATTCCTACGACGGTATGGGACGCTTGACGCAGATCAAGCATGGCGATATTGCTCAATACGACTATGCGTGGGATGCCGCAAACCGAATCACGTCGATGAACGATGCCCAGTACGGTTACGATGCAACGAGTCAGTTGATTTCGGCAGTGTACGACAAACTTCCGAGCGAGGCGTACGATTACGATGCCAACGGCAATCGCAAAGCATACGAAACCGGCAAGAATAACCAGTTGCTCACAGACGGGGTGTTTGATTATACTTACGACGATGAGGGAAACCGAATTGAAAAGCGGTCAAAGGATTCGCTGACTCGCTATGAATGGGATCACCGCAATCGGCTTGTTAGAGTACTTGACAACGGCAAGTCGGTCGAGTATGATTACGATTATCAGAGTCGCTTGGTGCGCCGGAATAACGAGTTGTTCGTCCACGATGGATGGCAGGTTGTTTGTTCGTTGAAAAATGGTAGACTTGCTCATCGTTACCTTTGGGGAGCGGTGCAGGATGAACTGTTGGCAGTGGACGGCACTTGGGCATTGCGGGATCACCTCAACACGGTGCGGAAGGTTGTGGACGCAAAGGGTGAAGTGATTTCCTCTTTGGAATACAACGCTTTCGGCAAATTGGTTTCATCAACGGGCGATAAACCGCTGTTCCGCTATACAGGCAAGATGTTTGACGATACAACCGGCTTGCAATGGAATATCAACCGGTGGTATGATGCAAATGTCGGAAGATGGGTTTCAGAGGATCCGATAAAATACAGAGGTGGTGATTACAATCTTCTTCGGTATGTTCGCACTTACACAATCGGACTTACGGATGCTATGGGATTGCTTCCGGATCCACCAAGTGAAAAAAGAAAAGAATTTTGTTGTGCTTGGCTAAAGATTTGGAATCAAGGAGATATAGCTGGTACCGTCGTATGTTGCGATGGATATCTAGTTCCATGCAATTGGCATCCTGACAAAAATGAGGCAGGTGTAGTGCAAGATGCAGTGAACAAATGCATTATGGAACACGAAAACGACCATATTCAAAATGATTTCAAAGACCCTCCTTGCCCAGTACTAGTCCCGTCATTTATTCGTCGTTGCCCTCCTTATCGGGCTCGAACGAAATACAATAATAAAGATGACAACAATAAAGCAGAATGTAGAGCTTATCAGACAGAATTAGATTGTCTGCACGCCGAGGTCGATAAGTTGGAGGAAGGGGAGGATAAAGAGAACCTTAAACAGATAATTAAAGACAAAAGAAATGGTGCCAACAAAGACCATAAATGTTTAGACTACAACATAATATTGGCATGAGGATGCATATCCCAAGTTTTGGTATTAACAAGGCAGTAGTACCCCACTACTGCTAATTTTGTGAATGAAAGGCGGGAACGTAGGCGATAGTCGGGGCGACTGGATTCCCAGAGTGGTCCGGTCGCTACATTGCGTTGCGATCTCGGCTTTCATATCAATCCACAATTTTAGGGGTAACGGACTACCACTACCCCATCTCCCTTTAATCTAGTCATCGATGAGTCTTGCTATTCGTCCTGAACCTTTTTTTTGGTGGAGAGGTGTTCTTCACCATTGTCATTGAGATTGCGTCGCCATCGCCGAACGGTGCGGACAGCAACGTCGACGATGTCGGCGATTTCGTCGTTGTCGTAGCCTTTGTGAATCAACTCGATGCCTTGAAGCCACGTGGCGAGAGTTACGTCCTCGTCGTGGGGTGTCGCAGGAAAGGTTGCCGTTGTATGTGGGCTTTTTTTCAGTTTGTCCACAACGTTCGTCGGCGAGGTAAAGCACTACTCCGCTCGCTGGTGGAGGCTCTCGTAGCCACCAACCCGGAAGAGGAATAGAGCCAACCAAAATGAAACAATGATTTTTAGGGGCTCCCTTAACTTTGTGCATTTTTTCTTGACTTGTTTTTCGGGAATGACACATTGATTCAACGGCAACTTTGACAAACTGCGTAATTTTCAGATTTTTTGCGATGCCGTTGCACCACAGTTTCCCGGAAAATACAGAAAAGGAATCTCTGTAAATCAATTTCTGCGATGTTGACGATACGGCGGATATCGGCATTTTCAATGTTTTGCCATTTGGCATTGGTCAGTTTTCGGTATTTTTAGAGGTTCCCGAAATATCATTCAAGGGAATCTATCTCGATTGTCGAAAAACACGTTGGTGTGTTTGGGAGGCTTGCCTGAACAACGTTTCGAAATAACATTAGACTTGTTCGAAAGCGCCAAAAATAACTTGTCTGTTTTGCCAATGAAGCACCGTTTTTGGCAAATTGGGGGGGTTTTGAGGGGGTTCTGAACAAGTCTGTTGACAACTTGTGTGGGATCAGGAATCCAAAACAAATTTTTCATTTTTACCATACCATCTATGTCTCGTATTCTCGTTCCCTCTGCCGTTCTTTTTTGTTGCCTTGCTGACATATGTTCTGCTACTTCATTGTATATTAATTCCATTGTGTCCGTTCGAGTTGGCATCGAAAACCAACAAAACGAAAACGTTCCACAACCCCCACTACCGTTTTCACCAGCCGGTGTGGCGGCTGGATTACGCAAATACGAAGGCATGGTACCCATCACTGTTAAGTGTGTTTCTCGCATCCGACAATTGACTGTTCGAAGTATTAATTCCAAAGGTATTCCAGTCATATACCGCTACAAACCAAATGGAAAGAGTGAAATCACCGTCCTTGTAAAAATGGAGCAAAGAGACAAACCAATACATATCGACGTTGGTGATGCAATTAAATTCAGGTCATTTGTCGCTCCGCAAGCTTCCATCGCAGAGGGGATTATTTACTTAATTCCTGTTCAGGAAGAGTCCGACCAAAAATAGATTTGTCATGTTTCTCTCTTTTCCAAATTTTCACTCTCCCTATCCAGACATCATTGTTTGTGGTCTGGAGTATTTTGAAGCAACGCAAAGAAAAATAGTGAACTTTCGGACTTCTTGACTTTCCACCACAGTCTCCTACAATTCCTGCGACGTTTATGAGGGGGGTAATATGGTTGATACGGAAAATAATCCAGAGTTTCACGATACGCCGTTTGACCGTACCGCGCTGTTACTCCGTCAGGGAAACAAGTTTGCCTCCCAGGAGCAATTTTCCGATGCCGATAGAGCATTTCGCACTGCCGCTTCACTACCCGGCGGGAAACCGATTTGGAGATTCAAATCACTGGGATTCTGTCCGTCCATCTTTCCCGATATACCCAGCATTGATATCTATTGGCAACAACTCGACCAAGGACTCGATCAGGTACTAGCCGAACACCTCGACTTGGATTGGCGAACCCTTCCCGCCGATGGATTTATTCCTCCCTTCAATCTACCGCATCACGGTCGCTGTTACAAGGAGATCCGCGAGAAATTCGCCCGCATTTTTGAACCATCTTTTCCACAAGAACGTCCGGCGCGGAAATCCCGCCACCGCTACCGGATTGGTTTCCTCGTCTTTGCCGGACACGAGGGCGGTTTTCTGCGTGGAACTGCCGGAATTATCGAGCAACTTAACCGGAAACGCTTTGAAGTGCTGGTTCTTTGTCCCGGCAGTCTGGTTGATCGATGTCGCCAGAGTATTCGTTCCGATGACCTTACCATTGTTCCACTTCGCGGCACATTTGAGCAAGTGGTCAGGCAAGTCCGTGATACCGAGTGTGAGTTAATTTATCACCGAAAAACAGGGAGTGATCCTTGGAGTTATTTTCTGCCGTTTACCCGTCCTGCCCCGATACAGTGTACCTCTTACGGTACGCATGGCACCAGCGGCATTCCGGCAGTCGGTTATTTCGTTTCGTCGAGTTTTGTCGAGCCGAGCGATGCCGGACAGTATTATTCTGAAC
>Ga0099364_10009464_pt1 | contig 13514 bp, 10 predicted proteins | sample TergutTh196P3_FD_73070 | JGI IMG/M metagenome (GOLD analysis project Ga0099364, IMG submission 73070) | Microcerotermes parvus P3 segment gut microbial communities from Pointe-Noire, Republic of the Congo - Th196 P3 | ecosystem: Host-associated > Arthropoda: Insects > Digestive system > Gut ...
AGCGGGGTATGAAAGCGTTTTTCTGTTGTCGCAATAGATAGGTGATTTCCAACCCGAAGCCCATGTAAAGGGGTTTGCAGGCTGTAATTTGACCGCTTTGATTTTCAATAATTTTTCGGCAACAATGCGTTCTAATGATTTCATCTTTTCGTTCTCTCTTGTTATACACGACAAAAGTAATGATAATGGATGAAAAAACAAGGGATCAGTTGTATAAGTTTTATGAACAAATAAAGAATAGGGTACTTCTAAAAACGCTGTTTATTCATTTTCCGTCATTACGGATTCGATCCACAATCTCTTGAATGCAAAGGGGATTCTGAAACAAGTTCGGAATGACGCAAGGAGTTTTCAGATGTGTCCAATGGTTGGAATGGTGGCTATGGAATAGGTTTTATAGCCGCCTGAAAGATTTTTCACATTCGTATATCCTCGCTGTATCAATATCCGCGACGCCAAATAGCCGCGTAGTCCTACGCCACAATAGAGAAAAACAGGTTTGTTTGCAGGTATTTCGTTCAGGCGGTCGCGCAGTTCGTCTAATGGGATATTCAACGAACCCCGAATGATCTGCCCTCCTGCCGTTTCGTACCGCGTGCGGACGTCCAATATCGTTATTTCATCGGGATTGGCCGCTTGTATCTCACGCCAGTGGACGACAGGCATTTTTTTGTTTACAATATTGCCCGCCACATATCCTGCTATGGCAATCGGGTCTTTTGCCGACGAAAAAGGCGGCGCGTAAGCGTGTTCCGTTTTCATCAAATCGAATACGTTTCCTCCCGATTTTATCAACAGGGCAATCTGGTCAATGCGTTTATCGACGCCGTCGTATCCAACGCTTTGCGCTCCATACAGTTTCCCTGTTTCAGGGTCGAAGGTCAGTTTGATGCTCAATGGCAGACTTGCAGGATAGTATCCTGCGTGAGAAAACGCATGGGTGTGCGAACTTTGATACGGAATATTGAGTTGTTTCAACCTTTTGGCAGGCAAACCTGTTGTCGCCACAGCCAGATCAAATACCTTGGCAATGGCCGTCCCGATAGCGCCCTCGTATTTTTCGGTATTGCTATTGACCATGTTGTCAGCAACCAAACGTCCCTGCCTGTTGGCGGGATTGGCTAAATAATTCAGCCATGGTTTACCTGTTATGGGGTGCTGAAATTCAATGGCGTCGCCAACGGCATACACATCTTTTGCAGAAGTTTCCAGATATTCATTGACCCAAATACCGCCTGTTTCGCCGATTTTCAGACCTGCCGCCTTGGCTAACGATGTTTCAGGACGAACGCCAATAGACAAAATGACGATATCGGCCGGAATGATTGTCCCGCTTTGCAGACAAACATTGATAACGCCGTCCTTTTGTTCAAATCGTTCAACGGTTTGTTTCAGATAGAGTTTCACACCTTTTTGCAACAGATGGAGTTGGACATGGGCAGCCATTGAAAAATCCATCGGCGCCATTACCTGATTTGCCATCTCAACAATGGATACCTCTGCACCTGTATGGTATAGATTTTCAGCCATTTCAAGGCCGATAAATCCGCCGCCAACCACGACCGCCTTTTTCACGGTGTGTGTATGGAGGTGATTTTTAATGCGGTCGGTATCTGCTACATTACGCAGGGTGAAGATACCTTCCGAATCAATTCCTTCTAATGGCGGTTTTACAGGTGAAGCGCCGGGTGAAAGCAATAACCGATCATACGTCTCGGTATATTCGCTGCCGTCCGTACGTTGAACAGTCACCGTTTTGCCGGTGGTGTTGATACCTGTAACCGTATTTTCAACTCTTACATCAATATTAAACCGTTTTCCGAACGAGGCAGGCGTTTGCAGAAAGAGATCGTTGCGGTTTTCAATGACTCCCCCGATATAATAAGGCAGTCCACAATTGGCATACGATATGTATTTGCCTTTTTCCAACAGGATGATTTCGGCAAATTCGTCCACGCGCCGGATTCTTGCTGCTGCCGTAGCGCCTCCTGCTACTCCTCCAATAATGATATGTTTCATAATGCTGATTTTTTTTATGATTGTTCTTGTATTTACTTTCCGGAAGAATTATATAATATAACGTTTTTTATGTATCTTTGTTGCGTAATTGAAAAGCAATATGTTGTTTTTTATTTGTTAAATTTAATAATCGTATTTGATATGAAAAAGAAATTACTTTTTATGCTCCTGACAGGGGCAATGATGGCCTGTTTCGCTTATCAATCAGAGGCTCAGGTTAATGACGGCCAGATACAGGAATGGCGCATTTACAATTTCCAAATGGGAGGCAGTGCGGCACGGTTAGACAGATTGATGACCGATATCCTTCTTCCACTCTACAAGGATATGGGAATAGAGGTCGGATGTTTCAGGGAGAATAACCAGAATTCGCCTGCTGCGTACTATTATCTCTTCGTGTACCCTTCGTTCGACGCATACTTGAAGGCGAACGATATCTTGTTGCAAAACAGCGCTTTTGTCGATGCCATGAAAGAGGATGCCGCCGGTACCCGTCCGATGTTCTTCCGTTACGACAGTTACCTTTGCCGTCCTTTCGAGGCATGGAAAAAGATAACGCCGGTAGCAGGCAAGACCATTTTCGAATGGCGCAAATATGACAGCGCCAATATTGAAGCTGGCACCCGCAAGGTCGAGATGTTCAATAAGGAAGAGATTGCGGTTTTCGTGGAGTGTGGTGTCAATCCATTAAGTTTTGGTCAGATCATAGCTGGCAAGGATATGCCCGGCCTGATCTATGTGACGCACTTCGACGACATGGCAGATCGCGATGCAAGTTGGAGTAAGTTCAGTAGCCATCCCGAATGGCAACGGATGAGAGTGGCTCCCGAATGGGCTAATGCAACCCTTCCCAATAATCGCATCGTATTCCTTACACCATTACCATACAGCCCTATCAAATAGGATGCGGTTAATGGTTTAGATCTGCTCCGGTTACAATGACGAACCCGCCTACCGTCATTCCGACCGGGAAGTATGCGGAGCGCCAGCGGAGCATGCGTAGTGGAGGAATCTGCAATTGAAAGTGCAATTATACTGTACAGATTTCTCCACTTCACACACTCTCGCTGGCGCTCCGTGTATTCCGGCACCAATGACAAGTTTAAGTAACAGACAGAATTTCTGCAACATAACCAAATTCCGTTAGGGATTAAATATCGGTGGAAAAAATCTTTAAAAATGACGGGGGCTTGTTTTGAAAAAAATATTTTCGAATAAGGTGTAAATACTATTCAATTACATTGTATAAAGACAGGGTTTCCGCTAAGGGTGATTGCTCTTCCGTTTGTTACGGAAGTTGTGCCGTTCCACGATGTGACGTTCAGGCGATTTGCACTGATTGAAGTCGGGAATGAATAAGTAGCCGAAACCGTTTCATTCAAGTCGCGCGATGTCTTTGCCCAAAGGGCATATACGTAGTCGTTTGTGCGGGTTGAATGAAATGCGCCGCCTTCGATCGTGGAAGGAAGGGCTAATTTGGCTGTTTCAGCCGGGTCGTATTTCCGTTCGCGTAACATGGCGCTTACGGTACGCCATCCTATGCCCGACTCGTTGACCCGCAAATTGCCGCTAGTGGGCGTATCGGGCAACATTTGGTAAAAGCCCATGTAGTCAAATTCACGTCCTGTATCCCATGCACTAAAAGGATAAATCCCTCTTATACGGTTTTTCTGTCCGACAACGGCTGCCTTGATTAAATAATTCCGTTGCGCTTCGGGCGAACCGATATTGTCGCCCTCTTGTACTCTAGGAATATTTGTTTCGGTCACAATCACCTCTTTTGCAGGATATTCTCCGCCGTATCCGTATTTTCTCAATACTTCTTCAAACTCGCTTTGCAGGTTGATTAAGGCTTCGGCAGCGGCATCGGAATGCCTGAAATGATTCCATCCTCCGTTACCCCAAGTTCTTAAATAATACATCGGGTAACAATGAAAACTAAGGCAATCGAACCAGGCGCCTCCCTTTTGGGGGTATCTTTCCGTCACCTTTCCGCCGTCGGGATTATCCGTATTACGCAGAATCGCATCTAAGAAACTCGGATAGCCGAGCCCTCCGACACAAACAAAGGCGTCAGGGTCAACGGATTTAATGACCTCGTATGAAATTCTCAACATACGGATATAGCTTTGAATAGGGGCTTTCAAATTTTTAAGTGCTGACGGTGGAGGGTCTCTATCCCACCAATTACAATCATCTCCGGGAGGCCTCCATCCACAATCTGAATTGTCAAGATCAGGCTCACTAAAGATTTCCCAGAATGTGACATAGTCTTTATATCGTATGACAAGGTTATAGACATACCATGCGTAATAATTCCTTTCATTGACGGTTATTCCGTTTTCGTTTTCGACCCAAACAGGCTCATACAGGTTTTTGAATGTTCCTGAATTTCCATCGCGATGCCGGTCGCATGGTTCTTCACCAATAAAGATTACATTATGTTTTGTGTTTAGATCGGTACAATAATACTTAAACGTATTGACTTTGTTATCGAATCCCCATGCTTCGACAAATCCTTCGTGCAGTCTAAGGCGCAGGCTGTTCACGCCAACTCCTTCCCAAGTTTGTCCACGACTTGGTTTGCCTACCAACATATCGGCAATATCTTCATCGCGCCAGTTATTATTCAGCCAGCCCATATTGGATCCATATAAAAAATAGTCGCCGTAATCATTGGAATTGATATTTGCAGAGCCAATATCATCGGGAGTTAGCTCCGGATAATCATTTTCTTTTTCACATCCGATAAACAGAGACAGGATGCAAATAATTAAATAGCAGAGGAGATGTTTTGTTTTCATTTTTATTAACTTTAAAATTAATTCCACAGCTACGCCATCGCAAGTCTGCGGAGACTTGCGCCTAACAATGTACAAAGATACAAAATATATTTTACATAACCGCAAAAATGAATTAATTTTTATTCAAAATGGCATGGATTTGTCACTGCCGTTGCCGGAGATGAAATCGTTGACAGCTGGAGAAATCGGGTCTGGCATATACTCATCCTGTGAACTGATATTAGAAACAAATTCACGTACCGGTATATCTTCATCAAGATTGATAAATTTCGCATATTCGTTCTTGAAACGCAGGCGTAGATCGCCTGTCTTTCCATTACGATGTTTAGCTACAATAATTTCAGCTATACCAACCAATGAATTTCCCTTGTCATCTTCAAAGATTTTATAGTATTCCGGACGATGAATAAAACAGACCATATCGGCATCTTGTTCAATCGCTCCCGACTCTCTTAAATCGGCTAACTGAGGCCTTTTCCCTTCCAACCCCTGTCGGCTGTCTACATTTCTATTTAACTGCGACAATGCGATAATCGGGATATCAAGTTCTTTCGCTAATCCTTTCAATGAGCGGGAAATGGTACTAACTTCCTGTTCCCTGCTTCCGAAGTTCATTCCGCTTGCATTCATTAATTGCAGGTAGTCGATAAAAATACATTGTATCGCATGTTCACGCACAAGCCTGCGTGCTTTTGTCCTAAGCTCGAACACCGAAAGGCTTGGCGTATCGTCCACATAAATACCGGCATCGAATAATTCATTAATCTTATAATCCAATTGTTCCCATTCATAAGGAGCTAATTGTCCGTTTTTGATTTTTTCTCCCGGAATCTCGGTAACGTTCACAATAAGGCGGTTTACCAATTGCACATTACTCATTTCGAGTGAAAAAATTGCGACCGGAATTTTAAAGTTAATCGCCATATTTTTGGCCATAGATAAAACAAAAGCTGTTTTTCCCATCGCCGGACGGGCGGCAATTACAATCAAATCCGAATTTTGCCAACCCGATGTAATCTTGTCTAAACCTGTAAATCCCGATCGTAACCCGCTTAGGCCTTCTTTTTGTGCAGCTGCTTTATGAATCAAATCCAAAGATTCTCTGATAATCGGGTTGATTTGCGTAGCTTCATTTTTGATATTGCGTTGTGAGATTTTAAATAATTCACCTTCTGCCTCTTGCATCAATTCTTCAACATCAATTGTTTCATCGAACGCTTTTCCCTGAATGACGCCTGTATACCGGATCAGTTCTCTTGCTACATATTTTTCGGCAACAATGGTGGCATGATATTCTAAATGTGCCGTACTTGCCACTTTTTCGGTCAACCGCGAGATGTAAAATGGCCCCCCGACAGTTTCTAATTCGCCTGTTTTTCGGAGTTGCTCCGTTACGGTAAGCATATCAATCGGACGCTGACTGATTGCCAGATCTACAATCGCCTGAAAAATCAACTGATGGATTTTTTCGTAAAAACTTTCTGGTTTAAGTATTTCACTAACAATGTAATAAGCGTCTTTTTCAAGCATTAGCGCTCCTAAAACCGCTTCTTCTATTTCTCTTGCCTGCGGTTGAAGTTTCCCAGCATCTGAAACCTGCAATACAACCGGTTTTTTTCTCCCTGGGTTTTTGTTTTGTCCTTCTGCCATTTTAAATATATATTTTTAGGGAAGACAAATATAGCCATTTCCGTTTGCATCTTTTCATCAAACGGAAAAAACTTATCAAGATGTTTTAAACAATTCAATTATTGATCCATCTTTCCCTCCTTTGGGGGGATTGAGGGGGGCTTACTGTTTATTCAAAAAAATCATCCAATTCGAAGAGATAATTGTTTGGTTGATTTTCTCCTGGGGAATCACAGGAGAAAGAGAAATCATTGGGCACATCAAAATCCTCCATCTCGGAATATCCCAACGTTTTGTTTGCAAACACTTTACTCATAAACAAACCAACTACAGGCAACGCCATAGCGGCTCCCTGTCCTTCATCCATTCGGTCGAAACGAATGGATCGTTCATCGCCTCCTACCCAGCATCCGGCAACAAGGCTTGGAGTAAACGCCATAAACCATCCATCCGAATGATTATTCGTTGTACCGGTTTTTCCGCCCATTGGCGCTTTGATGCCATGCCGGAAACGCATACGACCACCTGTACCTCCATCAATCACACTCCGCAGCATGCCTAATGTTTTATAAGTGGCGTCTTCATCCAGCACTTCATTGTATTGGGAGGTAAATGATGCAATCGTATTTCCATTCGAGTTTTCAATCTGCGTGACAAACAGAGGTTCCATCCGGAGGCCTTTATTCGAAAAGACAGAATAGGCGCTTACCATTTCACATACAGAAATATCCGGTGTACCCAGACACATGGCAATAACAGGCTCGATTTGTCCCTTAAATCCGTAAGAACGCAGAAACCTCTCCAAAGTATAGGGCGATAGTTGGCTCATCAGGGTCGCCGTCACCCAGTTGGACGAGTTTTGCAAACCCCATTGTATTGACACCATCTCACCCACTCTGGTTGCTCCGGCATTGGCCGGTTTCCATTCGATTCCGTTTTCATCGTACAGAATGGGTTGCACATTCAATACTTCATCGCAGGGATTAAATCCTTCGGTCATCGCAAAGGAGTACACAAACGGTTTCATGGTCGAACCTATCTGTCGGCGGCCGGTAGTCACCATATCATATTTGAAACTGTTAAAGTCTATTCCTCCTACGTATGCTTTCACATGTCCTGTATGGGGATCCATCGCCATAAAAGCCGAATGCAAGAAACTTTTATAATAATGAATTGAATCCATTGGCGTCATTGTCGTATCAATCTCTCCATTCCAGCTAAATACCCTCATATCGACAGGTTGGTCAAAAGTCTTCCTGATATCGGCATCATTCATACCGCTGTTTTGAAGATTACGATAGCGATCGCTTGAGGTAATTGCTCTGTTTAATATTCCCCGAATCTCTTCTTCCGTTAAACTATTCGAGAAAGGTGCATGCCTTAGTCGTCTTATATTATTGGTAAAACTTGGCTGTACAGTTCCTCCGATATGTTCGGTGACGGCTTCTTCTGCATACTGTTGCATATAAAAATTGACGGTGGTGTATATCCTCAAACCGTCTGTGTATAAATCATATGTATCTCCATTCGGTTTCCTGTTTTTATTACACCAGCCATACAAAGGATTTGTTTCCCATGCCAATGAATCTTCTGAAAATTGCTCACTTCGCCATCCGGTATAGTCGCTACGAACAGGCTTTTTGGCTGTAAGCACACGACGAAGATATTCGCGAAAATAAGGCGCCGATCCTTCTATATGATCCATTCGCGTAAAGTGAAGTTCCAAGGGTAACCGCATCAGTGAGTCACACACTACAGCATCTAAATAGCCTGCTTTCATCATTTGCGAAAGAACCATGTTCCGGCGTTCACGCGTCCGTTCATTATAACGCACAGGATTATAGTACGACGGGTTTTTACACATCCCGATCAGGGTTGCTGCCTCTTCTGTTTTCAGTTCGCCGGGCGAGGCCACTCCGAAATACACACGCGAGGCAGATTTAATTCCTACTGCATTATATAAAAAATCAAATTTATTCAGATAGAGATTAACGATTTCTTCTTTTGTGTAATAACGTTCCAATTGAACAGCAATCACCCATTCGATGGGTTTTTGAAGAAAACGCTCCATTAATGATGATGTTCCGGGAGAATATAACAGTTTGGCTAACTGTTGTGTAATGGTGCTACCGCCTCCCCCGCTTCTTTGCCTCAGCAAACCTGTTTTAATAATAGCGCGCATCAATCCTTTCAGATCAATTCCGCTATGTTTCGTAAAACGAATATCTTCCACAGCAATTAACGCCTTTACTAAATCCGGCGATAATTCATTGTAAGTTACATAGATACGGTTGTCTTTGGCATTCGAAATACTTCCCAGCAATTTTCCGTCGGAGGAAATAATCTGCGAGGCAAATTTGTCAATTGGGTTTTCTAATTGTTCGACAGCCGGCATATATCCGATAAAACCATTGGCGATGGCGACAAATATACAAACTGCGAAGAAAATGCAAGTGAACAAACCTCCCCAAATAGCGCAGTTAATCCTTTTTCGCCATTGAGGGGTTACTTTGAAATTTAATTTCTTTTTCTTTGCTGTCATTTTTTTTAATCATCTACTTCAGGCGGGTCTTTTTTGACCAATAATGCGCTCACTTCATACAATCCGTAAAGCGGGAAAAAGACCACTGCTAATGTAAACGGATCGCCGCTCGGCGTAATAATAGCTGCCGCAACCAATAACCCAACGACAGCATACTTCCGATATTTTCTGAAAAATGATCGTTTTAATAAACCTATCTGGGATAATAACCATGACACCAACGGCAATTCAAATACGATACCCATAATAAAAATCATCAGCAGGAAATTATCCATGTAGGATTCCAACGAAACTTGCTGTATGATTGATTCACTGATTTCATAAGTGGCCAAAAAACGCAATGTCATGGGAAAAACCAAGAAATAGCCAACAGTACATCCGAGAAAAAACATAACGGTACCCCCCAGAAATACGCCTTTTACACTTTTCTTTTCATTCGGATAGAGCGCCGGGCTGACAAATTTCCATACCTCATATACTAAATAGGGAAATGTTAACAGAAGTGCAAGATAGAATGAAGAAGACATGTGTGTGAAAAACTGCGTAGCCAACTTGATATTGACAATATCTACATGATAGTGCTGGTCGCAGAAATCCGGCAAAAACGGCAAAAATGAAGAAACCTTGCACATCATCTGATACGTATAAAAATCGGCGAAACAAGGTTTCATGATAACATTATCAAATAGATAAGGCAAAACGACAAACCCTCCGATCGTAAATATCAGAAGTGCAAAAATGCTACGAAATAGTGTCCAACGAAGTTCTTCCAGGTGATCCCAGAAGGACATCTCATCACTTTTTGGTCGTGACATCCTTACTTATTTTTCCACGTCGTCTAATTTGATATCGTCTTCGATACCTTTTATACCATCCTTGAAATTTCTTACACCTTTTCCGATTCCTTTCATCAATTCAGGTATCTTTTTACCACCGAAAAGCAGCAAAACAACAATGGCAATAATTATAATTTCGCCTGTTCCTAAATTTCCTAAAAACAATAACTGATTCATTTTGTTAATTTTTTAAGTTAATACATCGTTAATTTGAGATGCAAAGATACAAATTGAAATGATATATCATTCATTTTTGCTAAAATTATTACTTTTGCACTGTTTTTAATGAAATAATAATAAATGAGAGCGTATGTATTCCCAGGGCAAGGCGCCCAATTCGCAGGGATGGGCAAAAATCTGTATGATAACAACCCTTCGGCAAAGAAAATGTTTGAACAGGCCAACGAAATTCTCGGTTTTCGAATCACCGACCTGATGTTTGACGGAACAGATGATGACCTGAAACAAACGAAAGTAACTCAGCCCGCTATTTTTTTGCATTCGGTTATATTAGCCAAATCATTGGGCGATAATTTTTGCCCTGGTATGGTAGCCGGACATTCATTAGGCGAGTTTTCCGCATTGGTTGCTGCACAGGCTCTTTCGTTTGAAAGCGGTTTGACATTAGTTTCTAAGCGGGCTATGGCCATGCAGAAAGCATGCGAAAAAACGCCTTCCACCATGGCTGCCGTCATCGGATTGCCCGACGAAGAGGTGGAGAAAATCTGTGCTGGTATTGCAAATGAGGTGGTTGTTTGCGCCAATTACAACTGTCACGGACAAGTCGTTATTTCAGGTACAGAAACCGGCATTGACAAGGCATGTGAACAGTTACTTGCAACCGGCGCCAAACGGGCTTTGAAACTGAAAGTCGGCGGTGCATTTCATTCTCCACTGATGGAGTCGGCGCGTGTCGAACTGGCAGAAGCCATTCAATCGACAATGTTCATTACGCCCATCTGCCCCATCTACCAAAATGTGAATGCGAAGGCAGAAACAAATCCGGCAACCATCAGGGAAAATCTGATTGCCCAATTAACATCTCCCGTACGGTGGACACAAAGCATTCAAAACACGATTGCCGATGGCGCCGATCATTTTATTGAATTAGGCCCGGGCAGCGTATTACAGGGATTGATCAAAAAGATAAATAAAAGCGTCCAAACAGAAGGAATGGAATGAGGCAATACCTTAACCCTAACAGGGTTTATGTTAAAGAAATTATTAAGAAAAAGGAATGAATTACAGCGCATCAATCACAAAGGAAGATATGTCGTCTTTGCCGGTCGAGCAATTTCCGGGTCAGACCGTTATTGTTGATACTCAAGCTGCTGTTCGAAAAGCTATTTTGTATCTTTCTGCCTTTGATTATGTGGGATTTGATACGGAAACACGTCCCAACTTCACAAAAAATCAAAATCACAAGATGGCCTTGATTCAACTCTCAACGTTCGAACGTTGTTATTTATTTCGGTTAAAAAGGTTGGGAGGAATCCCGCAACAGTTGGAAGATTTTCTGAAAAATGGGAAAACGGTCAAAGTTGGTTTATCTTTGTTGGATGATTTTCACAACATCCGTAAATTAATGGATTTTCAACCATGCAATTTTATTGACTTACAAAAAATCGTTCCTTCATTTGGCATACAAGAAACCAGTCTACAGAAGATTTATGCTATTCTGTTCGGGAAAAAAATATCCAAGCGAATGCGCCTTAGTAACTGGGAAGTCGCCGAACTTACCGAAGCCCAGAAACAATATGCGGCGCTTGATGCCTGGGCTTGTTTGCAAATATATAAAAAATTGAATCATACACCAACTATAAAACCCTGTTAGGGTTGAGACATACGCTATGAGTTATTGTGTTGTATTTCTAAAACCCAAAAAAGAAGAATCCTTGCTACGTTTCCATCCCTGGGTGTTTTCGGGGGCTATTGCATCCATCAAAGGCAAACCGGAAGAAGGGGCATTGGTCGAATTGTATAGCGCTGATAATAAGTTCCTTGGAATTGGCCATTATCAAATCGGAAGCATTGCTGTCAGGATTTTAAGTTTTCAACCGGTTGTCATAGATCAGGCTTTCTGGGTAGAAAAGATACGTGTTGCCTACAAATTGCGTTGTACGCTTGGATTAGCTGAATCTGAAAATAATACAATCTACCGGCTGATTCATGGTGAAGGCGATCAGTTGCCCGGATTAATCATTGATATCTATAGCCAGACAGCAGTTATACAAGCGCATTCGGTCGGCATGCATCATGCAAGAAAAACGATTGCAGACGCATTGACAGAAGTGATGGGAAATACCATACAACATATATATTACAAATCGGAAGGTACTTTGCCATATAATGCCATGTTGGAAAACGAAAATGAATACCTGCTCGGTGGAAATAGGGGAAACGATCACATTGCCATTGAAAAAGGACTACGATTTCATATAGATTGGATAAAAGGACAGAAGACGGGTTTTTATATTGACCAGCGGGACAATCGAATGTTGCTCGAACAATATGCGTCGAATCGTTCGGTATTGAACATGTTTTGTTATACCGGCGGTTTTTCTGCTTATGCCATGCGGGGAGGCGCCCGGATGGTTCATTCCGTAGACAGTTCGGCGAAAGCGGTTTTGCTTACTCAAAAGAATATCGAAATGAATTTCTCCGGTGATCTGCGTCACAAGGCTATTGCCGAAGATGCGTTTGGTTTTCTGGATAAAATGGATAGTTCATACGATTTGATTATCCTTGACCCGCCTGCGTTTGCCAAACATAAAAATGTGATTCGCAATGCGTTGTTGGGATACCGTAAATTAAATGCGATCGCCTTTGAAAAAATCAAGCCGGGAGGCATTATATTTACGTTTTCCTGTTCGCAGGTAGTCAGTAAAAACGATTTCCGTTTGACAGTGTTCAGTGCAGCCACCCAATCCGGACGTCATGTCCGTATCCTGCACCAACTGACCCAACCAGTTGATCATCCCATTAATATCTATCACCCCGAAGGGGAATACCTGAAAGGATTGGTTTTGTATGTGGAATGATCATGAATAATTTTCATTGTTATATTAACAATCCGACAAAAAAACTCCTACCTTTGCATTGTAATTTTTAATTCATAAAGATTTGTGACCCATTTTTTTCTTATTCTGATCTGTATTACGGTGGGCATTATTATATCTCGGTTGCGAATATTACCGGATGGTGCTCACAAAAGTGTGAATGCCTGGGTTATCAATGTGGCTTTACCAGCGCTTTCTCTTCGATATCTTTCTGAAATCGAATGGGGTAGTCAATGGTTGTTGCCTGTGATTGGTCCGGCGCTTATCTGGATTGGGGCTTGGCTGTTTGTCCGGATATATAGCAGGAAAAACCAGCTTACAGCAGGTTCACGAGCAGCATTATTAGTGACATGCGGATTAGGAAATACGTCTTTTCTCGGATTACCTATGGTTTCAGCCTATTTCGGAGAATCTGAAATTCTTTACGCCGTTGTCTTTGACCAAGTCACTTTTATTATTTTTTCCATTTTAGGCGTAATTGTTATACTGAAAGCTTCTTCCGAAAAAAATGAAACGTTGAATTTTACATATCTTTTTAAAAAAATCTTACGCTTTCCGCCATTTATTGCTTGTGTAGTTGCTTTAATTTTCTCGCGTTTTATTGATTTCTCTCCGACTTATCCGC
>Ga0099364_10009465_pt1 | contig 13514 bp, 20 predicted proteins | sample TergutTh196P3_FD_73070 | JGI IMG/M metagenome (GOLD analysis project Ga0099364, IMG submission 73070) | Microcerotermes parvus P3 segment gut microbial communities from Pointe-Noire, Republic of the Congo - Th196 P3 | ecosystem: Host-associated > Arthropoda: Insects > Digestive system > Gut ...
TCCAGAGTTACCTAAATTGTGAAATAGACTCCGCCTGACACGGATTTTGTTTTGCCTATCTTGACAATTTTGCCACAAAAACATGTGGGGTACAACGAGGTCGGGTGACACCCTCTTGCCATGTACTGCAAACGGGTTAAAATGACCGTTACAATGGTCATTTCCGTTAGGTGGAGTGAACTAATCAAACATTTACCATGAAACCTGAAACCTCACAATTACTTGACGACACTCGGCGCAGGTTATTTGAGTCCGATGAGTTCCGAGTATCTCGTGAACTTGTCCAGTGGGTAGAGACTAACTCTGGCGAACCTGATGACGTGGACGAGATACTTGACCGCATAGAACGATTTGCGCCTGCGATGCAGCAGTGGGCGGATTCATTTAATGGTTCACATAGAAAAATCACAGACTAATGCCTCCATTACCTTACACGCCAACTGACCTTTTAGGTGTCGGGTGACACCCTACTTGGAATTTGCAAGATTTCTGTTAGAATGGGAAAAGTTTCAAACTTCTCACACCAATGACAATTCAAGAATTAATTGAAAGCCTAACGTTTCGTGTCGTGTTCATTACGCAAGTCGATATGGATAGTGACATGTGCATTGAAAAAGTAAACGTAAAGTATTTTGCGGAACAGCGGCAAAAATCAATCCAACTCCGACGCAGAGATGTTATTTCTTTGTTAGATAATGAAATCCTTATTCTTACGGCGGGAGGTAATTCAAAAGACGTGGATTTTGCGGAAGTACTCGGTTATCCTGAAAATAACCCGAAGTTCATTAAAACGAAACCTAACGACGAATTGCACGATAATTTGGGCAATCTTCCGAGAATCCCTCGCTAGATTTTATGTTCATCGGCAATTTGCCTGTATATTTGATATGCATTGTGGCAACGTCGGCAAGTCTACCTAGCATGACGACATGATTTTTGCAAAGTTCAGGGGCGACTTTAAAAGTATCTCCTATTTCAGTCGCTTGTAAACCATATTCGTAATCCGAAGTTCTGAATATCCGGTAACTGTACTTTCGATAATGGTTACGACTGCCCCTAACATAGTCGGAAATCCATACTTTGAAATTTGGAGGATTGCCAGTGTATTGTCGTGACCTAATAGCACTTAACTCAACGTAATCGATGTCAAAATTGTCCACCAGTTTATCTGCTAATGGCAGATACTGCAATTCTTGTCGAATTAACAGTGACAGACGATTCAGGGTTCGCTGAAGCATATTACATGCTTCACTATAACTCAAGTTATGCGAGCGGAAGAGGCGTAGTAGCGATTCGGGGGTTAACTCGTGCGAGTCGATAATCTCTTCTACCGGTTCGTCTAAAATAATCTCTACATCAGATTTTACATTTTCAAGTATCGTATTGTCACTCATAATGGAAACAAGGGTTAAGGTTTCATTGTTATAGAAAATATGAAAAGAGTTAGGGTGACACCCTAACTGATTTTCTATAACACAGTGGCGGGGCTGTGTTTTCGGTGCGGTACTTTTGACGAACTCGTCGTGCAGGAATCCTGCCCCGTTTTATTATGACCGAAGCACTGGTGTTTTTGAAGATGACACAACGTCAAATTTTCACACCATGTTAGACCAAGTCTGTGTCGAGGCAAAAATGAATGAAATACCGGATACCATAAATTGGGACGATCTTCAAAGGTTATTTAAGTCTTGGTCAGAGAAAACACTTGACAATATCCCGGATGAGCGTAAAATGTTTTATTGTGCTAAATGCGGTCGTCGTCTTTTAAATCGCTATGTACCGTTAGTCGAGACGTATCTGGCATTATGTGAGTATTGCGATATGGAACTGATGTCGAAATGGTACTGTCAAGATTGCGGCGCGTCGGTTCATGGACGTGATTTTTTCGGAAAGAAATGTACAGTATGCACGGCGAAGGCAAGAGGGTTGATGTGATAAAATATTTAGAACTTCAAAAGGCAAAGAAAATTTTAGGGAGGGTGTCACCCGACACCCTAGATGAAAATGGACAAAGTAATTTTAAATAACATAGACAAGCATGTTTTATTACAACTTCAAGAAGCCGTGCGTGGTGAACCTGGAGTTGTTCACTGTAGTTTTGCTCGTTCAGGTGACACAGGAAATCGATGTCTTTGTGTCCAGTTTGATACTCTAGAAAGGTCGCTAAATTCCGACATCCCTGATAGATTTGCAGGCTACGAGTTACGTCGTTCTTATTTATGACGGGTGACATCCACCCCTAACACTTAATAACCATGAAATCAATTCAAGAATACACAGACTTTCCTAAAAAATACACGGGGTGTAATGTCGAGTGGGCTGAAGAATTCAGACCGGTCGTGAATCAATTGGCACGAGAATCGATTGCTCAATTGAGCGGGACTTCCTCACCAGATGACCCCTTGCTTGAAAAAAGCATTTTGGAGTTTTCTATAAAAGATTTCTCCATGATAATGGCACATGTGATGTTGCGGGTACTTCTTTATACAGGCTGGCGTGACGTTTTACACATTAAATCTGCGCTTGCTGATATCGTTCAAGATATTCATAACCCTGAACCGTCAACGTGTAGTTCATCAGAAACTTCGGCAGGGATTCAAACCAAAAAGCAGCAGGGTCGTATGAATAATCCTTTCCCGCAAAACTTTGCAGAGTTTCAGCGTCAACCTGTGGAAAAATTAAACCCGAATGTGACAGAACAAGTAGATGGGCTAGAAGATCATCTACGGAAATACGTTCGTGACGTCGTTCAGGAATGTATTCAAGAAGTCTTAACGGCGGGTCGAAAAGTCTCGGACGTGTAAGAACTTGCACTGGAAAACTGGCAAGTATTTCAAGTACGGTTACGGCAGTTTCTCTATTGAATTTCATTTTATTCAGAACAAGGACATGTTGTAAAGTTCATTTTACCCTGTATTTCAAAGATTCCAAGTAGTGCCGTCAAACCTCTCTTGCATTTTGTGGTCTTTTTTATCAAATATAGCGAAAGCCTATTGACTTCAGTACAGGAGTATGGTAAGATTTGGGCAAAGAAACCTTAACCAGATTTTGATACGATGCCAGTTTACAATAATTTCAACGAGATGGCGGCTGACAATATGAGCCAGCCAAACCTTCAATCCCAGATGTCGGCGTTTACGGAGCAGCCGTCGATGAGAGGCACATCGATATGTGTCGAAAATCAACCTCGCTGGAGTTTTGCCGATGGTAGTGGAGGCGTGGATTTTCGTACCGAGTTTTATGCCAGAGATGGAGTAGTTCCTACAAAAGCAAAACAAGATGAGATTGCTCTTGAAGTGGAACGTAATCCATTTTATGGAGAAATACCTTCAGGGTTTGCCGGACTTGGTAACCGTGCAGGTGAGATATTAGTGTACGATAATAATGGGCTTCGGATTTGTAATAAATCCGACGTGCCGGGTTTGAGCAGTTATAAAAAACTTCCAGTAGGCTGGGAAACAACAATAGAATATGTACCTTACTAATTGAGAGGCGAACAGTGGGACAAAAATGGGATTGGGGAAATGACAATCTATTCTTCTTAACAAGAACTCCAATGGTGGAGATAACCACCGTCGGAGGCGGTTATGATGACGTGGATTTTTATCATGATGGTTGTTTGTACTTATTTGCCGACCAGCATGTAGGTGGTACACATGTACCAGACCGTTGGGGACGAAATTTCATTGACCAGCAGTTTCTAGCATTGTGTTCAAAATTATATGTTCTTTTCACATGTGTAACTCCAAAGAAAGTTTTCAAATCGCTTACCGCACACAAAGATGGCGACAAATACATGGTGCGAGTTCAATACGATGATGTGGACTTGGAAATGGAAGTGGTTGAAATGTGTCATTATTTCACAGAGAAATTGAAGGAAATCTAACCTCTCTTGCACTTTATAGTTTATTTTACCAGATATGAGCGGAAGCCTATTGACTTTTGGTTAGGAGTATGATAGAATGCGGGTAAATGATTCTCTAACAAACGGTAGAAAATGAAAACCTATGGTTCATTTGGAGAGATGGCGGCTGACAATATGAGTCAGCCTGTTCAGCATTCGGGAAATGAGTTGTTTAATGATACCACGTTGAATCGGGGGCAAGATGCGGTGGTTGTTCATAATTACTACGGTGATGGCGTTCAGCCTACGAATGATGCGCTGTCGCAGATTTTCGTTAGTTTAGATGCGCAAGAGACGGGTGATGCAGTAGGAGAACGTGAACTCGATGACCCTAATACGTGGAAATGGTTGAAAACCCAGCCATCCGAAATTCTCACACGAATAGGCGTGTCGGTGAAAGAAGATGGTCAGAATGGTGGAAGTCGTAAGATATTTCCCATGTTTAATACACAAACGGGTAAGTTAATACTGGAAGGAGTTGAAATAGCCGACCTGTCTGGAAATCATCCCATCAATGCTATGATAGATGCTTGTGGCAGTGGTAAGAAGAAACTGGTAGAAGCAGAACGCGTGATTTGGGAATATATCGATGCTAACCCTGAAAAGTTCATCGGAGGATGAAAGAATTTATGACTAAAATAGGCAATACCGATAGTTGGGTACTCACATGTCTACATCAATACGTAACATTCATTGCGTGGGGTGGTGAGGTAAAGATGTCTGCGCCTCATCCTGACATCCGAAAAGCAGAGCATGCTCATGCTTCTACGTTTAGCGTTGTTTCGGAGCATGGAGACATCAAGCCATGTCCCGATGCTGTAGAAGCACTCAACTTAATGGCACGCCTGTCTTCAACGGTGGGTGATGGACGACACGTTTCTGTTGAAAAAGTACCTGCACCGGTTGACGAAGAGACGTATATTGTTAGGATTAAAAAACGGTAGGGTGTCACCCGACACCCTCGACCGCCGCAATCTCCTCATCGGTCAACCCGTACAGTTTGTAAATTTCGCTATTTAACGCAGCGTCTTTGTTTTTAAATAGGGTTTCGATGTGCTGGCGTTGTGCGGGCGGTGGATTTATGACGGGCAGGTTCAGTAGCGAGTGTTTATTGTTATAATACCCGTTGCCTAACGTGGTGAGTGTATAAAAATGTTTGAGGGCGTATTCGTTCAACGGTGAAGCGAGTAACGCACACAGGTAGTGCGGGTATAGTGTAATAATCATCGCACAGGAGGTATTACAGTACATGCCGTTTTCGTCTATGTGGAAGTACGCACCCTGTGTGATTAGCGGAAATAGTATTTTTGTCTTTGCAAAATCCCGCCAGTATGTGGTGGGGTTCTGTGTCTCGTACCATTTATGAGTTGTTCCGCATCCTGCCCGTTTTTTAAGCCGGTCGTGAAATTGAAGTAGATGTGCTTTTATGGCGGGGTACTCGTCGATGTTTATGTTGAGGCTGGGAAACGTTGCAATCATGTATACGTCGTTGAACGTGAAACCGTTACGGTCGAAGTCTTTACCCCGCAGTAGTGGCTTTATGAGTTTATGGGATCGAGTATCTGCGTCGATTAATTTATGCCGTGTAAGTTCGTCAATGACGAATGCGGCATCGTAGCCCGTCTTTACACCTTGTTGCAGTTTAACGCCCCATCTGCTTAACGGCATGCCCTGTGTTTCGATTTTTGTTTTTATCGACTGGTCGATGGGCGATAGTAGCGTCCACTGTGCCGAAGTCGGGGGTGGTTGTATTATCGACAATTCAACGTTTAAATCAAAAGCGTTTTGTATGCGATGGGCGAATAGGTTATTTTGATTTGCTTCTTTTGCAAAAAGGAGTATATTTGTATGAATGGCGGCGGATTTAAATACTTCTGCTGTAAAGTCAAGTAGTTTTATAGGGTTGGTCTGGGTGGTAATGAACTGGCGAAGTTTATGTCCGTATTTCGCCCGCATCCATTTGTTGGACGTGATATAGCAGAGCAAGCCGTGTGGCTTGAGTAACTGCCAGCCCCGTTCGTAAAATAGCATATAAACGTCACCGCCGTCTGATTGCACCTTATAGCGAAACGGGGCGTATTTCTTTGCCAGAAACCCTTTGTTAGTTTGCAGTTGAAGGTATGGCGGGTTGCCTATGACTATGTCATATTGTACAGCATGTTGTTCTTTTATCAAGGCATCCCCACAAACAAAATTAGCAGAGAGGTCGGGAATCGCTACTGGTTTATCTTGGATAAGCATCAAGAGCAGACGGGCTTGCGTGATGCGAAGAGCAAGCGGTTGAATGTCGATGCCATGCAGGTTATTCAGAATTTGTCGTTTAGTTTGATAGTCGGGGTTCGTGCGACGTATGATTTCTTTAAATAGTCTGACGGGGAATTCGCCACAGCCGACTGCCGGATCAAGTATTTTACAGGTAAGCAAATCACCACCCCGCTTTTGAAATTCGTCCAAAGTTAGGGTGACCATGTAGTCGGTTATTTCGGGCGGTGTGTAATAACTGCCCGTTTCCTTGCGAGCGTTTTGATTAGTAGCATCGACATGGAATAGTAACGTTTCATGTACCAGCCCCATGAAATCGGGGGTTATCATATCAGCCTCATCTAGTGAATACAGATGACGGTCTAGAATAGGAATAAGTCCTTTTACAGCATCGTAGTAATATTCATCGAGTACACTGCATGGATTGCGAAATCTATCTGAATTGTACATTTGATAGATGTCAAGGCTATTCTCATGTTTTCTAACAAATCGCCAAAACAGTTCGTTGATTATGACTCGGATGGCAATAAGGTGCGGCATTCCCGTCGTGGCAGTTGTCCACAGAAACCATTCTTTAAGTTCATTAAGCAGAGAGTTCATGCATAATTATAGAAAATACGTTTCCTATAAAACATAGAAATTTACCCTTATTTGTAAATTTCTATTTGAACAGTAGAAAATTTTATGGTATGATATTAAACGTCGTACTTCGACGGCGATACTCTGTGTCGTCTAGGCACGAGAACATATCTCGTGCTTTACTTTTCATAAGTAGCGCTGTTAGGTTTTTTTTCTGTAGAATGGGGTGGCGGAGGTTTCATGCCTCCGCCATTTTTATATTATGCACCGAATCTCGTCTTCTTAAAAACTGCTAGGGTGTCACCCGACACCCTAGCCTTCGTTGCTTTTTGGCAGGGCGGTCGTCAGGTAACGGTTGTTAGGGTGTCACCCGACACCCTGCCGTAGTTTTAACCCTATTTTACAGGAGGTTTTACCATGACGACGCAAGAGTTGGATTACATCGAGCAGGTGCTGAACAGCCCGTTCAGCGTAGACGACAGTCCTTTTGACAGTGAGTTCAACGTCGATGCCGCAATCGATGCCTACATCGACCAGTGCATGACGACACGGCGAAACGCAGACTTCTAGTCTATAATCAAATAAGCAGTTGCCGACTGGTCATAGATGGTTACACGCCAGAGTCTCATCCTCTCTGGCATACGTTAACCACAGAGGAAATCTCGGCTAACTGCTTTTCAGCAGGTAGATGTCTGGCTGGTGCTAGGCTGGATGTGTAAAAACTTCCAAACCATCAGGTTCGATTCCTGTACCTGCTACTGGCTTTTTGATGGAGTATTACTCATGATTCAGGAAACAGAACTTATTGCTAATGTAACCGCCCGCACCAAAGACGGCAGTCTCGTCTGGGATACAGAACGATTAAAATCAAAAATTTTGTTTTCAAATGGCATCATGTACCACTGTCGGTCAAAGCATGCACCTGCTTTGCAGATAACTATCAGACGTTTTGGTCTGTTTCACCGCTTTGAACTCTACGTTGATACAGAATGCGTTTGCACTGACAAAATGTTACTTAAGCCGTTGTTTGAACTCATACATTCCACATATGTGCGAGTTGACCGTAAAAAAGCCCACCGTTTGAATTTACTTGAACAGGCGATTCAGACACTTACGAAATCCGACATACTTCCGGCAAGATAGTAAATTTTCAATCTGTACCTGTTCGTTGATTATCTGGGACTATGGCAATAAATTTAAAAAACAGAAATTTTAATGAACATTTTATCTTCTACTTGACTTTTCCATTTTATGTGGTATAATGCACAGTGCCTAATGAATGGAGGTATTCTAATGTTCAATAATTTTGATGATGTTGTGGCTAATGGTCAGTTTGTGGAGAATGCGCCGGAGTGGACGGTGGGCGGTACACCGCCTGTCCAGCCTACAAGTGCTGTATCGCAACAACTACCACCCAAAATACCAGAATGGGGAAAAACACTCGGCAATAGAGTGACCACGCTCGAAACAGACGTAAAAGAAATCAAACAAACCATACCGAATCTGGCGACGAAGGCAGATGTGCGACAAATTGATACACAACTCGCAGAAGTAACCTCAAAATTAAATCAGTTGTTGCAGCGGTAGAGGGCAGGGGTGTCGGGTGACACCCTACTTCTGGACAAATTTGAGATTTTCCCGGTCAATGGCTTAACAACGTAGAGGCGTTCATGACTGTTCTAGCCTACCTTACGACAACCGTGTGTGATTTTTGTGCAAATTGTTGTAGAATTTTAACATCAAATGAGCATAATGCCTATAAAATATTTACAGGGTAAGGTTTTATGTGCTATATTGTCTATCGCATTTCATAAAACTCGCAAGATTTCCTATTCATGTCAAAAAAGTGGCTAGACGACGCACAATTAGGGCGGTTGCTTTCTAGCCTGTCGGCATGGGAGCGTAACGTTGTATCCAAGTTAGCCGCTGGAATTTATGATGATTCAGATAATTCGTGGCAAATATTTGAATATAATAGCAACGGGCTGGCGAATTTTGATAAATTGTTAGACGTTGACGTTGTATTACCTTGTGGAAGTCGGCAACCTCACATTGAAATACCGGTGCTTGTGCAAAAAATCGGCGATTCAGTGATTGCTGCTCCGTTTTGTATGAGCCATCCGGTTAACACTATGTGCAAGTGCCATCAGGTTGACACTACATGTGTTCCAGTTACAGCAATAAGTTGTAATGTTGGCGGTTTAATATCACCCACAGACATTGACTTCCCCGTTACATTAGAGGGAACTATCACGCCTCCTAATGCTACGCATCAGAATATAATCTGGTCGGTTGTAATGGAACCTCTGCCCAAAGGTTACTTCTCTAACTATGTAAGCGTTTTTGATGGCAAACTAGAATATGTGAATGTTGATCCTGCTTTCCACCCCGGAGTAATAGCAGTGTCTGACGGATATAGGGACGCAACAATCATCGCTACGGTAATTAACGGCAAATGCGATGAAGACTATGTCCAACATTTCCCAGTAACGCTAAAACGACATAGGTTTGCAACAGATGCAGTTGTATTTCCTATGGGGTATCCTACTAGCGCAGCAAATATTGCCGCAGGAAATTTTACGTTACAACTACACATAGAGGAAGATGGAATAGTAGGTGCGAGCATTTCTGGACTGACTGTTCCGATTGGAAATATAACAACGGGCAGTACAGCGTTTACAATAACAGCTCCTGTTGAATTTTCCATGACATCTGGGCAAACGATTGTACAAGATATGACATGGAAAATGCCAGCACCAGGATACCCGTATTGGCAATATACAGGGCATACAGGAAGCAGTTCTGTATTTACACATATCATGGACAATTCAACCAGAACCGCTAAATTTGTTAAGCCGGACGGTACTCCAGATGATGTAATTACCGGTGTTTCGCTAACCGGGGGGCGTGCATATCATATTCACGTTTCCTATCAGTCAGAGCCCATTGTTTTTGAACCTGATAATTGGAATTATGATAGTGCGCAGGCAACGTATGACGTGATTTTTAACGTTTAATTTCTATTTACATTAACTATTTACACTAAACTTTTTTTGATGTATAATGACTTAAAGTGTTTTAACCTTTTAGGAGAACTTATTATGAAAATAATGCTGATTTTTGCTTTTTGTGTTGTTATCCTCTGTGCTTCGTTTACAGTCGCACAAACTCCGTCAACGCCTGCGCAACCGTACCGCAATATTGAAATGTGGTTCGCCACGCAGTCAGCTCCAGATATGCTTGAAAAAGCGCAATGGGCGTTGGACGACATCAATGCGTACAGGTCGGCAGTAGGACTGCCGGAATATCCCGAAATGATTATTACGGCAAAGGAAACCTTCCAAAAGCCCGTACAGCCCCGCAGATTTTTGTCCCGATTTAGGAGATAACAATGACCGATACAGATTTTAACGAAGCCGATGCTCCGTATAGAGACAAGGATGCCTTTATCGGTATATGGAACAGCATGTCACCCGAACGCCGACGATATAACGTTGGTATTTTCGTTGACATACTTGACCGTACACCGACCGAAGATGAAATTGAACATGGCGTACCTGTACGCAAGAACAACAACAAATAGGAGAATAATATGAAAATCAGAGATTTGATTACTTTATGCTGCGTTTTTGCAGTGTTGTCAAGCCTTACTGCAAAAGCCCTGCAAATCGGCACAGAAGATGCGAGAAAGGCACAGTGCGTACAGAACTTGGCAAAACAAGCGGCTGGTGTAATCGCCTATAACGATGCCGTCGGGTATCTACCGCCGCTTGCAACGGTGAATAACCATCCCGGCTGGAACTTGCAGATATTGCCGTACATTGAGCATCAAGCCGTTCATAACGTGCTACTCAAGAACCGCTTGTATGATAAGGATTATCAAGGGATATTGTTAAGAGGGGTTATCCCGGTTAACCCTTACGACATCGGCGATACGAACATTGCTGGCAGCCGGTCTACCTTTTCCGGGGCTCATCGGGACTGGTATCGTTTTACGACTGCCACAAGTGGTACTATTATAGATGCTTTTACACAGAATGACGGCGACGGTATTGTGTGGGAAGACGTTAATAATGCTCTTGCCGGTGTGTCCGAATACCGATGCCCTACACGACAGCCTAGCCAACGTATAAAGAAAATCACCGCAGATAAGGTATACTCAAACTCGCTGACCACTGCACGTTTTAACAATAACCTGTATGAGCAGAGTTGTATGCGTGGTGCTGTCGGCGATTATGCTGCGGGTATCTGGTATAAAGGGGCATCCGTACAAGAGACGTTCTTTTCGGTGTATGCTTCAGGAGAGGACGGTGAGTTCATTAAAACGAAATCGTATAATGCCGGGAACTCTTCGTTTAGATGGATGTTCGGCGAAAAGTATATTCCGCAATTTGCCATTGAAGGCGATACTCCTATTGCAAATATGTGGAACGGCGGTGTACACCGTACCTATATTGAGCCCAACAACCGTATCCCTGCTTTGAACTCTTCGTTCCGTGCTGTAGGCGAGTCTAATACGCCTATTGCGGTAACGGGGGACGAGGTAGAGAGCGAAGTCGATTTCCTGACAGGTAACGGGATAATCCGGTTTCCTGAAACTTTTGAGACCGGCGATTACCTCTGGGGTTCGACACATCCAAGTATTTTCAATATGGCAAGAGGTGACGGCAGTGTACAGACCGTTAACGCTGCAATTAGTCCGTTGATTTTCAATAACGGATGGCGTGTGATAGGAGCAGTTGACGGCAATGTAACCCCTTTGTAGATCATTAACCTTAACGGCATTTATGCCAGAAACACTATGAAATTAACAGAATTGATTGTATTGACCGGCACTGTTTTAGTGCTGTTTGCACTGGGCGTGAAGGCATTACAGAATGGACATGAGACCGCCGATGTTATCGCTTGTAAGGCAAATCTGGCGGGACTTGCACAAGCAGTTGTGCAGTACGAGGAAGCACAAGGCTTTCTACCGCCTATGTACGTAACGAATTTTTCAGGTCTGCCCGGCTGGAATATCCGACTGCTGCCCTTTATGGGGCATACGGCTGTTCATGAACTATTGATGGAATCTGGTGTCTACTCCATTCCTGACGTACCGGTAACGGCAGAAACTGTCGGAACTAACGGATGGTGGACGGTTGCGGTAGATACAAAACAACAGACCGTAGACCGCTGGCTACAGCATGGTGTTATTTTTGAGGCACTGGCTGGGGTAGCAGAATACCGATGCCCTACACGGCAGCCGAATGCTATCATTAAAGGGGACAGTTGGGCTGGTGTATGTACAGATTACGCAACCCCGCTCATTTTTACGGACTTCAACTTCAGGACGGATGTTACATTTAGATTCTCTAGTTGGGAATTAGAATCTCCGTTGAAGCCGTATGAACTGAATCCGTCCGAAAATATATGGTGGTCAGTACGCAAATCGGATGATTGGCAGAGCGGTAAAGCAAATACGCTGCTAATTAGCGAAAAGTATATTCCCGATTGGGCACTCGAAGAGGACGATTTTGCCGCCAATGTGTTCAATGGCGGGTTACATATTAACGTCACAGGTCAATCTGGTGTAGATCCTTTTTCATTACGTGGAGCGTGTTACCGTCCCCAATCGACGGCTGCCGGATATTTAACTGCCACAAATCCTATTGTAGCGGACAATACTTCGCCGATTACAAGGGAAACGCTCCTTCATTCGAGGCGTACTACTGCTCCCGAACTGGTTGATAGTTACAACTGGCATGGTGATTATGCGTGGGGGAGCCATCATGCCGGTGTTATTGTTGCGGCGATGGGAGACGGCAGCGTCCGCACCATCAATAAGAATATGAACGCTTCTACGTTTTATAATCTGATGGCATCTAATGTATTACCCGGCCCGACGGACGAGGAATTGGCATTATGGGCGGAAGAGGCAGAGGCAATCGCAATTTTGGCCGGACGAACACCCGAAGATTGGCTTGTGTTGGAAATACAGCAACATGAAAAGGATTTAGCGGCGGTTACAGCGACACTTCAGGAGACTGCAAAACTTACAGTGGAACTGGCATCGGCGGTAACGGTTGCCGAACAGGAACTACAAGAGGCGTTAGCAGTTAGAAATGCGGCTGCACTTACAGCCAGTCAAACTCCGTCTGAAGAGACAAATGCGTTGTTACTTGTGGCGACCGAGCAGATTGTTATTAAACAGGCGGCTGTCAGTGTTGCTAGGCAGAATGTTCGAGATAACGATGCGGTAATGGTTGGGGCGTTAGAGCGGCGCAGAGGTATCGAAAGTAGTCTGGCTGATGCAAAAGGTAGACTAGAGCAGTTGAAAAACCCTCTGCCCGTAGAGGAGACAGACGAGAATTTAGAAGAGGAGGTAGAATGAGAGCATTATTTGCAATATCATTATTGGTACTGACATCCCCGCTTGTATTAGGGCAGGGATTCCCCAAAGAATACATCGAGGGACTTCCTGACCGGAAGACAAGCGAAGTTCCGCCCGCTCACGCTTACATCCTGGAGCAACACGCTAGAATGTGTGTGGCAACGGCGGTAATCCGTGCGGGGGAACGTATGTTAGAATTGGATGGATTCCCTGAAACTAGATACGTGGTCTCGTGGACGCATTTCTCTGGGCGTAATATCAGTGATGTTTATAGCGAGGAAGATATTGGCATGTATGGTAGCGATGCTGCTCTTGCTATATCTGAAATCGGCTTTTTGCGATGGGATTCGCTTCCGCCGTATATGCAACGGCAACTTGAGGCTGATCCGCTTGCAA
>Ga0099364_10009466_pt1 | contig 13513 bp, 11 predicted proteins | sample TergutTh196P3_FD_73070 | JGI IMG/M metagenome (GOLD analysis project Ga0099364, IMG submission 73070) | Microcerotermes parvus P3 segment gut microbial communities from Pointe-Noire, Republic of the Congo - Th196 P3 | ecosystem: Host-associated > Arthropoda: Insects > Digestive system > Gut ...
CAGTCGAAGATCAGCCGAATCGAAAACGGAGTTTGCAGTCCGACAATCGCCACCTTACAGCAGATCGCGGACGGCATAGGTAAAACGCTATATATTGAGTTCAGGTAGACTAATGGCACACCGGCGCCAACATTTGGCGGTATCGTTACGCCCTGCTGCGCTTTCCCGCATACGCTATCAGCATAAGTATGAGGATAATGCCGAAGCCCGTCCATTTTCCGGCGTCTCCCCAGCCGAGGGCGACGAAAACATTGGTGAGCGTTTGCAGCATTAGCGCACCGATAATAACGCCTATATAATTCCCCTCTCCGCCGCTCAGCGAGACGCCGCCGACGACAACGGCCGCTATGCTGGGCATGACGTAGATTGATCCCATATCCTTGAAAGCCTGTCCCATGTAACCTACCAACAGCAATCCGACAAACCCCGCAAGCGCCCCACAGGCGACGAATGCAAAAAATCTCACGTTTTTGACGTTTACGCCCGACAGATAAGCCACGTTTTCATTGGCGCCTACCCCCAACAATTTTGTTCCCCATCGGGTCTTATAGATGATCAGCATAATCAGTATCGCCAAGATTGCCAGGACAAATAAAATATTCGCGACCCGTCCCGTCGATCTGGCGGCTATCTGAACCAATATCGGCGCGGGCCTGCCGGTGATATTTCTGCCCGCCGTATATACGTTGATTATCCCCTGAATGACGTTCGACATAGCCATGGTCACGATCAGCGGCGGAAGGAGCATATAGGCCGAAAAAATGCCGTTCACCGCGCCTATCAGAGCGCCCACGCCGACAGCTACGAGGACGGCAAGCAGCAGGTTTTCGTTCTGCCCGTCGCAAATCCTCGCTATCAATATCGCCGTCAGTGTCGCGTTAAACCCGACCGACAGGTCGAGCCCTCCGCCGCCGGAGGCGATAACGATCATCTGGCAAAGGCCGAAGAGCGCGATAAACGACGCCACCCTTGCCGTAAGAAGCACCTGGTTTACGGAAAAAAAGGTTCCGACGATCATCTCCCCGACGGCGAACAACAGCACCACCATCCCGGCGGCTATGATTATCTTCTTGTGATTACCGTAAAAATTCAACAGTGCGCTCATGCTTCCCTTTCCCCCTTCAGAGCCGTCCTCTCGGTGATTACATTGTAAACAAAAGAGATAGATATGGCGAACAGAACGATCAAACCCGAAACCAGCGTTTGATACGCGCTTGAGATATTTGCGAAAAAGATTATTTTATTCACCAGGTTCAGTATCAGAGCCCCGCATATCGCAAAATAAACGCTGCCCCGCCCTCCCGAGAGAGCAATCCCGCCGACAGCGGCGGCGGCAATGGCCCTTAGCGTGAGCGGATTTCCCAGCCTCGCGTCGCCCGATTGATTCTGGGCGGCAAAATATAACGCGCACAGGAAGATGAAAAAAGCGTTGATCATATATGCTTTGATATATGTAATGGAGGTATTGATCCCGCTCGCGTAAGCGTTGTCCCTGTTCGAGCCGACGGCATAAATATGGCGTCCGGTTCTTGTCCGGCTGACTATAAACCACAGCGCGGAGCCGATAATTATCAGCCAAAAAGCGGGCGGCAGCAAAGTACCGATCGATTTAATGAAATCCGGCATACCCTCCACCTCGTTGAACGTATAGAACATCCTCATCCAGTTGACGCACTGTCCGCCCGGCGTCGGGCGGATGAAGAGCGCTACGCCGAGCCATATGTAGGAAGTAGCGAATGTCGCGATAATCGAAGGAAGCCTGAGATAGCCGATACACAACCCGTTTATCAATCCCATCGCAAACATGGCGGCAAGAGCTATAAGCAGCGCGTACAACCCCGTGATTGGCTGGTCTCTCACCATCACTCTTGTAAGGATGACCAGAAGTAAGGACATGGAATTGCCCGATGAGAGATCGAGGCCGCCCGCGATGAGCACAACGGCCTGTCCCATCGCCAGCAGGATAACCGGGGCAAAAGCGTTGATGTTGCTGACGATGGACCTGGGTTCGAAGAAATTCGTTTGCAGGCGAGCCGTCAGCGCCAGCATGATAATCATAATGACAAACACGGAAGATTCCGGTTTGAGTATTATTTTTCGGAAGCGCGTTTTCAAAGCCATTCTCTCCTTTAGCGTTACCCTCGGTTATCCCGACGCCTGCTGCCGCGAGATATGCATCGAAGCGGCGACAATGTTATCCTCGGTTATCTCGCTGCCCTTGAGTTCGGATACGATACTTCCCTCATACATGATCAGCACGCGGTCGCAATGGGCGATAAGTTCATCGGCGTCGCTCGCGTACAATATGATACTCATCTGCCGTTCCCTTACCATATTTTCCATGAAACTATATAAATCGTACTTTGCCCCAACGTCGATGCCCTTAGCGGGATCCGCCAGCAGCAATACATTCATGTCAAACGAAAGCCATTTTCCGACGAGAACTTTTTGCTGATTCCCGCCCGAAAGATTATTGACGGGCATGTTGACGCTCTCCGCTTTGATGGATAGAACGTCCACGATCTGTTCCGACTCGTCGCGGTATTTCACCCTTGGCGTGAATATCGGCGGATTTTTCAGGGCGAGTTTGGGATATATCATATTCATGTAGATGGTATTCTCCATGAACAATCCTTCGTTCTGCCGGTCGCCCGGCACGAGCATTATTCCGTTACGGATGGCGTGTTGAGGGGAGGCGAGCCTTACAGGTTTGCCATTGACGGTCACTTTCATGGCAGCGCCGCTCGCGGCGCCGGCCAACGCGTGAAGCAGTTCGTTCTGCCCTTGGCCGTGAAGCCCGCCAATCCCCAAAATCTCGCCCTTAATCAGCTTAAACGAAACATCCACAAGATACTTGCCGTAATTGAGATTTTGAACTTCCATTACATAGTCTTCCGAACCCTTTGTATATTCCCTTTTGGTTTGTTCGGCGGCTTTTTCTCCGGTGATCATACGCACGATAAGGTCCATATCCTTCTCCTGCGTCGCGAAATCGATCTCGCCGACATTCGCGCCATTTCGGAATACAACTACGTCATCACAGATTTCCATTATTTCCAGAAGCCTGTGGGAGGTAAAGATCATGCCCACGCCGTCTGCGGCAAGCTCGCGCATATAGCGGAACAGATTCTTTACCTGCACTTGCTCCAGCGCCGCCGTCGGCTCATCGAGTATCAAAAGCCGCGGGCGCGCGGCAATAGCTTTGGCTATCTCGACGATTTGCATTTCTCCGGGGCTGAGCCCGCAGACATTTTTATCGATATCCAATCCGGGTGACAGCTTTTCGATAATTGCCTCGGCTTTCGCCTTATCGTTCCTGTTATCTATGAAAAGCCCCTTTTTTTGTTCCATGCCCAATACGACGTTCTGCCAGGCATTCAAGTCGGGCACGATGCTGAGGTTTTGGAATACCATGGCAATTCCGTTTCTTTTGGCGTCATTCGGATTTTTAAACGACGCCTCCCGCCCCTGATAGATGATTTTTCCGCCGTCTTTGCCATAGATCCCCGTAATTATCTTGGAGATCGTGCTCTTTCCGCTGCCATTCGCGCCGAGCAATCCCGTCACCTTACCCTCCTCGCAGGTAAGGTTCGCGCCGCTCAACGCTATGACCCCGCCAAAATGTTTTTTTACCCCGATAGCCTCCAGGATTATCAAGAAGTATCACCGCTTCCCAAACAAAAATACAACACGCTCAATTCGAACTGTCCGGATGTACAGTTCGAAGATTACTCCTACGAGCGGTTTTTGTCTATTCAATCCCCCGGCGTCAGTATCCCGAGGTCAACTCCTTGACTGAATCGGGAATTCGTAAAGTCCCTTCCCGCTCTCTCGCAAACGCCTCTTCCATAATCTTCTGCGTAGCCGTAGCTCCGAAGCGCGTACCCCCTACCGCCCTCACTGCCAAAGCGCCGTCGAGCGTTCGCACGCCGCCGGCGGCTTTCACGCGGACTTTAGCCGAACATGCCGCGCGCATTATCTTGAGATCATGGATGGTCGCCCCGCTCTTTGCGTAGCCGGTCGATGTTTTGACGAAATCCGCGCCGGCGCGCTCACAAATCTCACAGGCCCTCCGCTTCTCCTCATCGGTCAGGTAAGCGTTCTCCAAAATGACCTTCACTATTACGCCGCGCCGGTGCGACGCCTGGCAGACCCTGCGTATATCCTCTTCGACAAGGTCGTAATCTCCCGATTTCAGGCGCCCGATATTTTGAACCAGATCCAATTCCTTACAACCCTGGCTGATCGCTTTTTCCGCCTCAAGGAGTTTTACTTCGGTGAGATGATGCCCGTGAGGGAAGCCAATAACGGTAGTGACCAGAACGTCAGACCCACGTAAAACATCCCTTGCCACAGTAACGTCGCAGGGCTTTACGCATACCGTCGCGCAGTCGAACTCCTTTGCTATCAGGCATCCGTCGACGACTTCCTGCCTGGTCATATCCGGCCTGAGAAGCGAATGGTCTATCATCTTCGCTATCTCTTTTGCCGTCACCTTCGTGCCCGCCGGGACAACCATTCCGTCTCCCGGAGAAGCGGGGGAGGGAACGCCCAGTTTTGCGATAACTTCCCTGGTGATCTGCTCTACTAGTTTCTCGATATTCATATCCATTATTTTCGCCTGTCCTTTCCGCTTGGCTGCTTGGGTTCTATTTTACGTCTATACTCCTGTTAAACTCGATTCCTTTGTTTTTGAGCTTAACGACGAACTTGGTCCTGTCTCCCCGCATGATCGATTGTGTCCATTCAAACACCGTTCCGTCCTGCATTCGCGTCTTTCTCTCGATGTAAAAACCGCTTGCGTTCTGTTTGCAGCGCAATAGGTTCGCTGTTTCCTTGCGGAGAATTATGGACTCATAGGATTCTTCGGCCTCATACGGCGTATTGCCCGTGTTGGCGTCGATTACCTCGTACAGGGATTTGTTTTCCAACATCTCTCTGGTGAGGCCGGGAACGATTTCAACCGGGATGAATGTCGTCTCGACGAGAAGGGGTTCATCATTCGCCAGCCTCACGCGCACGATCTTGTAAGCGTCGTCACGGTCTTTCATCTCAAGGCTCTTGCCCAAGTCCATCTGCGCCGCTATTATCTGGAAATCCAAAATCTTCGAACTCGGTTCAAGCCCCAGGTTCCTCATCTCTTTAGAGAAGCTGTACACCTCGTCCATCTTGCGGTTGAGCTTGGGTTCGGAAATAAAGGTACCCTTCCCGCGCCGCCGCACCACCAAGCCCTCCCTTTCCAACTCTCCAACGGCGTGGCGGACGGTGGAGCGGCTTATATTGTAACTCGCGCACAGCTCCGCCTCAGAGGGCAGAATATCGCCGGTTTTTATTACTCCAACCTTTATTCCCCTCTTAATGATACTCAGCAGTTGATAGTAGAGCGGAATATCGCTGCTTTGAACGATATTCCCAAAAAAAATTTTTTTTTCGGAGTTTCTCATCCATACAGAGCGCGCGGATTACACGCTGGCCCACTTCTCATTCCGGGCCGAGTTTACGACGCTTTCGCACAGATCAAGCTCGCGCAGCCCGGCTTCAAACGTCGGAAATTCCGGAGCGTTGCCCTTTTTGAAGCCTTCCTCGATTATATAGCGGTAAAATTTGGAGAAGAATTGTTTTGAGGTATCGGGGAAGCCCTCGTTGTGCCCGCCGGGGAACGACACGATGTCGCGCGCGCCCGCGTAAAGCAGCGACGGATCGCGCATCAGAACCTCGTTATTCTTTTCGCGGTAGCCTATCCAAATCTCGTTCGGTGACTCGGTGTTATACTGGATTCCCGCCTTGCTTCCGTATATCTCGAAAAAGATGCGGTTTTTGCGCCCGGCGGCGACTTGGTTTACGGTGAGGGAACCGTGCGCGCCGTTGTCGAAGCGCAGCAGTATGGTGGCATAGTCTTCCGTATCAATCTTCATATCACTGTAATCCTCGGGCGTGAGCATCTTGCCGGAGTACGTTTCGATCGGCTTGAGCGGTTTTTTGCGAATGGGATGGAACGTCGCGAAGTCGGCGCACACCTTGACCACCTTGACGCCGGTCATGAACTCGACCGAATCCAGCCAGTGCGAGCCAATATCGGCCACAGCGCGCGAATCGCCGCTGAATTCCGGTTCGAGCCGCCAATTATAATCGGTGTCCAGGAACAGCCAATCCTGCTGGTAAGAGCCGTTGACGGCGAATATCATGCCCAGGTCGCCGTTTTTGATCATATCCCGGACGTGGTGAATGATCGGGTAGAATCTTATATTGAAATGCACGGCGTTAGCCAGCCCTTTTTCTTTCGCGATTCCTATCAGGTCCTTCGCCTCCGCGCTGTTCATGGCGAGAGGCTTTTCACACACCACATGCTTTCCGGCGAGCAACGCTTCCTTCGACATGGGATAGTGTAAGTTGTTCGGCGTGCAGACATGCACGACCTCTATCCCCTTGTCTTCAAGCAGTTGTTTGTAATCGCCGTAAGCCGTGGGCACGCTCAGGGCGTCCGCTTTCTGCTTCGCGACTTCTTCATTTACGTCCGCCAGCGCCACCACGTCGATATGTCCCAACCTGCGCATCGCCTCTATATGAGCCGGGCCGATAAAACCGGTGCCGATTACGCCTACTTTTACCTTTCTCATCAGTGTCCCCTCCTTTACTTACAGAACGTACTGATTCATGAACTGTTTCGACAGCCGTATCGCCGTGAGCTTATCCTCGAATGTATTTTCGAAGGCGCGGTCCTCGACCTCTATCACCATCGGGCCATTATAACCCACGTCCGTCAGCGCCGATACGACTTTGCCCCAATCGACGTCGCCGAGACCCGGAAGTTTGGGCGCATGGTACTCAAGGGGCGCGGCAAAGATGCCGACGTCGTCATATTTTTCCTTGTACAGTTTGGCGTCCTTGATGTGGAAATGGAACAATTTTTCCTTGAATTCGTAGATGGGCTTCACGTAATCCATCATCTGCCACACGAGATGGGAGGGATCGTAATTCAAGCCGAAGCAGTCGCTGTCGATGAGAGAGAACATCTCGCGCCATATTTTGGGCGACGCCGCAAGGTTCTTTCCGCCCGGCCATTCGTCCTTGAAATACATCGGGCAATTTTCGATGCCGACCTTCACGCCGTGATCCTCGGCGAATTTAATGACGTCGGGCCAGACTTTTTTGAACTGCTCCATGTTTTCGGAAATAGGGGAGAGGGGGTCTTTGCCGATAAACGTGTTCATGTTCGACAGCCCGAGCAGCTTGGCCGCTTGAATGCATTTTTTGATGTGCTCTATGAATACGGCGCGCTGTTCGAGGTTTGGATCCAACGGATTGGGATAATATCCTATGGCCGAGATCGAAACGTTCTTCTTCGCCAGATATTCGTTAATCTCATCCGCTTTTCGCTTATCCAGCGTCTCGACGTCGATGTGCGTCACACCCGCGTATCTTCGCTCCGATTTCCCTCGCGGCCAACACGCCATCTCGACGCAGGCAATGCCGTTTTCCGAGGCGAAGCCGACTACTTGCTCAAAGGTATATTCATCCAGTATCGCGCTCACAAACCCAAGTTTCATCAGTGAATACCTCCTCTTTATTATATGAATTCGGTGTACTTTGGCATACACAATCGCAAAGTGAAATCGGGAAAAATATATCAAACATTACATACATTCATGATAGTACGTTGAAAAATGCTTGTCAATACATTTTCAGTTCACATATATCTTTCGCCGAAGCTCAAATACCCCGTCTTGACATAACATGTTAAGACGTGATAAAAGCTTGATGAAGTATAAGGCGTTACCCCGCATATGGTCAATGATTTCAGATTCAAAGGAGGAAGCGATGTTTAAAGATCAAGCGACCGAAAAACTCTACAACGAGCGATTAAGCCGCTATGTCACAGCGATGCGCGGCGGGACTCCCGACAGGGTGCCGATTCGCTTTCTGTATCAGGAGGCGGCGGCGCGGTATTGCGGATTGACAAACCAGCGCGTCGGCTGTGATTATAACGCGGCTTTCGACGTGACTCGAAAAATGGCCCGGGACATGGGCAACGACGCCGTCATGCTGAACGCGATTTGGAGCAATTACGGCGTCGCAAAGGCGGCGAGCTGGCGATACCTGGCGGTTCCCGGAGTTGACATAGGAATCGAAAGCGTGAATCAGTTTTCCGAACCGAAAGGCGAGGAGGACGCCTTCCTAAAGGCCGACGAATACGATGAGTTCACCGGCGACCCGACGGCTTTCCTTTTCAACAAGTGGCTGGCGCGCGCGACGACGAGAGTCCGCGAGGCGGGAGAACGCGTCGGCTTCGATCATAACCACGCGCTGATCTCGGGCGCGATCGCTTACGCCAACTACATGAACTCGTTCGGGCCGGCCGCGTTTAAGCTCAAGTACGAGGCTGGCGTCGTCAGCGCGAACTCCGGCATGATCAAAGCGCCGCTCGATATCATAGCCGATAAGTTCAGGGGCTATATGAATGTTTGTTTCGACGCGCACGAACGCCGGGAAAAATTACTCAAGGCCTGCGAAGCCCTCATGCCTCACATTCTGGCGAACGCCCTCGCCGGCGCGGACCCCGACAAAAATGTGCCGGTCACAATTTGGGCGCACAGGGGATGCGTTCCTTTTATCTCCCAGGATATGTTCGACGGGATATTCTGGCCGACGGTAAAACCGATCTTCGAGGAAATTATCCGCCACGGGCATCAGATTCTCTTCTACGGCGAGGGGAACTGGGAGCGTCACTATGACAATCTGCTCGAACTGCCCGCCGGAGGAATAATCTACCATATAGACAAGGGTGAGCCGGCCCTCGCCGCAAGAAAGCTGAAACCAAAATTCGCCTTAAGCGGCGGGCTATCATACGACGTTTTAGCGCGCGGCACGCCGGACGACGTGCGCCGTCACATGAAAGACCTGTTCGCCGCCGTAAAGGACGGCGGGGGTTACATTCTTGACGCAACCGCGCTTATGCTGTCCGATATTCGGCCCGAAAATATAAAAGCCGCCGTCGATTACACGATGGAGCACGGCGTTTACAGCCGCGCCTCCGCGGCGAAGCCCATCGAAACGCCCGGGCGGGCGCCTGAATTTCCTTCCGCCGCGCGGGAACCGCACGTCTGCCGCTCGTGGGAGACCGAAAGCGCGGCTTACGGACGCCTTGAGGGCGACGTGGAGTTAGTCCGCTCGGAATGGAAGAAGAACGACGCCGCCGCGTACAATTACCTTTGGACGACGGTTTTGTGGTGAGAATAACAAGAAGAACCTGATAAAAAATCTGAACGATTACTGGGGTGAGCATAATGTACTGCACGAAAAAAATCACTGACGACCTGACCTGGGTGGGCGTAAACGACAGGCGGCTTGCTATGTTCGAGGGCGTTTATTCCGTTCCGGACGGCGTTTCGTATAATTCGTACCTTTTGCGCGACGAAAAAAACGTATTGTTCGATACCGTCGACAAGGCCGTGACCCGCAGATTCATCGAAAACGTCGTCCACGCGCTGGACGGAGAGAACCTAGATTATCTCATTGTGCAGCATATGGAGCCCGACCATTCGGCGGCAATGCTGGAGATTATGAACCTCTACCCCGGATTGAAAGTCGTCTGCAATCGGAAAATCGCGGACATGATAGGGCAGTTTTACGGCATAACCGACTTATCGCGCTTTTTGCTCGTGACGGAAGTAGATACGCTCGACACCGGTAAGCACACTCTGCATTTCGTCATGGCGCCTATGGTTCATTGGCCCGAGGTTATGGTCACATACGATTCCGCGGATAAGATACTCTTTTCGGCTGACGCATACGGCAGCTTCGGAGCGCTGAACGGCGCCCTCTTCGCGGATGAAGTGGATTTCGGGCGGGATTACATGGACGAGGCGAGGCGCTATTATACCAACATAGTAGGTAAGTACGGCCCGCAGGTGCAGTCGCTTCTAAATAAAGCGGAGCCTCTGGAAATAAAAATGATATGCCCGCTGCACGGATTCGTATGGCGAAAGAATATAAACGAAATCGTTTCGAAATACGAATTATGGAGCGCGTATCAGCCGGAGGAAAGCGGCGTTATGATAGCTTACGCTTCGGTATACGGAAACACGGAGAACGCGGCGGAAATACTTGCCTGCCGCCTGCGCGACAAAGGAGCGAAGACGGAGATGTTCGACGTTTCCGTCACTGCGGCCTCCGAGATAGTATCATCGGCGTTCAGGTGGAGCCATCTGGTTTTCGCGTCCACGACCTACAACGCGGGAATCTTCGTGTCCATGGAAGCCCTCGTCAGCGACCTCGTCGCGCATAATATCCAAAACCGCACAGTCGCCGTTATCGAAAACGGTTCGTGGGCGCCGACGAGCGGAAACCTTATCGCAGCGAAACTCGGCGAATGCAAAAATATCAAAATCCTCGACAATAGAATCAGCGTAAGATCAAGCCTGAAGGAAGAACAGCTCAAAGAAATAGACGCGCTCGCGGACGAGCTCGCCGGAACCGTCCGCGCCGAGGCAAAGGAGTCGCCGGCGCCGGGTGGGAAAGCGGCTTCGGCCCTCGTGGATTCCGCCGCTGCGCGCAAGCTGTCTTACGGCCTTTTTATCCTGACGGCGAAAGAGGGCGGGAAGGATAACGGCTGCGTTATCAATACCGCCGCGCAGGTAACCGATTCGCCGCTCCGCATATCGGTCACGGTGAATAAACTCAACTGCACCTGCGACATGATATCCAGGAGCGGGGAATTCAACGTTTCGGTCCTAACGGAAAGCGCGCCCTTTGATATTTTCAAGCAATTCGGCTTCACGTGCGGAAAAGACTCCGATAAATTCGCGGGCGCGGCCTATAACGCGCGAACCGAAAACGGCATAAGGTTTGTTCCCGAATATACCAACAGCGTTATCTCCGCGAAAGTTACCCAAACGCTCGACTGCGGAACGCATATCCTGTTTATCGCGGACGTTACGCAGGCGTTTGTGCTATCCGAGGAGAGAAGCGCGACATATCAGTATTACTATGACCACATAAAGCCGAAGCCTCAGCTCCCGAAAGAAATGAAAAAAGGCTTTGTCTGCAAAATATGCGGATATATCCACGAGGGCGATGATTTGCCCGCCGACATTATCTGCCCGTTATGCAAGCACGGCGCGGATGATTTTGAAAGAATATAAAGCCGCCGCGTCCGTTATCTGAACGCGCCGTCCGGCAGATAGGGCCTGTTTGCTTCAAGCATCTCGTCGAGCGCGCCCTTCGCCCGGTCGTAATCGCCGACGAGGGGGTGGGCGAGCAACGCCGAGAGAGCCGTTTCGTATCTGCCGGACATCGCGGCTTTCACCGTCAGGTGTTCGAATGATTTAACCGCGCTCATCAGAGCTATGATGTATTCGTTATTAAAATCGCCGAGGCAGACCGGAGTGGCGCCGTTTTTATTTATCACGCATTTCACCTCGACCACGTCGTCATAATCCATAAAAGGATAAGCGCGGCGGTTTTTGACGTTGACCACCTGGATGTCGTTTTTGTCGTTTTCGATGGCGTCGACAACGGATACGGCGGCTTCCGAATATAGCGCGCCGCCCCTCTGCGAAAGCTCCTCCGGTTTTTCGCGCAAAGACTCATCCCCGTACAGAGTGAAAAGCCCGGCTTCAATCTCCTTGCAGATTTCGCCCCTTGTCTTTTCCGCCTCCTTGCACTTTTTCAACTGCTCCTCGCGGCGGAGGTAATAACTGAGATAAGCCACGGGTATACCGCCGATCGTTTTCATCAGTTCCGCCGGTATGTCTGTCGCGGGGATATTTTTAAATTCGAGGCTGCCCGCGCCCGAATCTATCAGTTTGTGAATTATCTCCTCACCGTCGGCGTAAATACCCGTGAGAAAAGACAGGTGATTGAGCCCGACGTAATCGTAGTCGAATGTTCGAGTGCCCTCGGGCAGCATTTTTTTGGCGTCGTTTATCATATTGATAGGATTGTTGCATAATCCGATAGTTTTCACCGAGGTATGCTGAAGCGCCTGAGTAACAATACCAGCCGGGTTCGTAAAATTAATATACCAGGCATCCTTCGCGCGCGTTTCGATTGACTTAGCTATCTTCAAGACTTCGGGGATTGTTCGCAGGGCGTTCATAAATCCGCCCGCTCCCGTTGTCTCCTGTCCGATCAGATCGTGGCGCGGGGGGATTTTCTCGTCGAGTATCCGCGCGTCTAGCCCGCCGACGCGAATCTGTCCCAACACATAGTTGGCTCCGCTCACGGCTTCGTCGAGATCGCCTGTCAGTATGACCTTCGACTGCAAACCACTCGCTTCGAGCATTCGTTCCGCAAGACGCGCGATAACGCCCGCCTTTTCGAGATTTATATCCATAAAGAAAAAACTTCCCGCGTTCAGTCTCTCGGCCCTCGCGATAAAACCCTCAATCAATTCCGGCGTATAAGAACTCCCCGCGCCTATGACGGCGATTTTTAATTTCCGTGAAGCCAGCGAAACCAGCATATAGATCACTCCTGTCCACAAATGTTTTCATATCGCCTCGCTAATGAAAGTTCGAATAATTTACTCGAAAGGACCTAAAAAATTTGCACCATCAAAATGAATAAGGTGTGTAGGCGAATCCGCAACCCATACTTCCGTCTCCCAGGCAATTTCATTAAGGTAGCGAGCCATTACAGATCTGTCTGGAAAAGCCGTAACATAAACCTTGCCGGGTTTTGCGCCGGAAAAAAGCGACGCCAACTCCTCATGGCGTTTACTGTCCATAGGGCCGTGACTGGAAACAGACTCAATCAACAACAACCAATCTTTCTCTTTGTAATACAGTACCACATCAGGCATTTTGCCGTGACAATCGACCCTAACTCCCAAATCTGACAAGAGGACTTCGTCAAAAAATCCCCACTTATCACCGGTATCCCCGATATAGACAAGGACGCTTCCCGGTGCAAAGCGCGGAGCAAATTCCTCGACAATTGCTTTTATAAGTTTATTGTGCGTGCCGGGGCTGAGTAAAACTACGGCGCCTTCCGGAAGGACTACTGATATTTTACGCATTTTTCGCGCTTTCGCATACCGTTGCGCAAGCCCTTCTTGTTTACGTAAAAAGTCTTGCAGCTTATTTTCCCATTTTGCCGTACTGTATAAGCGAACCAAGGACAAAGCTTCCGGTGATATTTGATAAACAGCCTTGGGACTGTTAACCGGCCTCTGTGGATCATCTGGATTATAAAGCGCTATGCCGGCTGCCATAAATTGGTGCATGGTCTGGCGACGAAAAGTCTCTCTTGTGTTCGGCGCGTAATTTTTCCCATAATGCGCACGTGCCCAATCCATTATCGGCGTTATTCCCATATACGGATTCTCCGCCGATTTCCATTCCTGTCCCTGCGTCATATTACACAACGCAAGCAGACATAGTGCGGAACGCTCATTTTGTTGAGCGCGAGGCAGTCCCAACGCTTGTACTGTTTCGGCCCGTTCTCTTGGGCCGTCGTCGTCTCGCGAAAAATGGCCAGATGAGCTAAATTAGATGGAGAAAGGAGAGTCCCC
>Ga0099364_10009467_pt1 | contig 13512 bp, 10 predicted proteins | sample TergutTh196P3_FD_73070 | JGI IMG/M metagenome (GOLD analysis project Ga0099364, IMG submission 73070) | Microcerotermes parvus P3 segment gut microbial communities from Pointe-Noire, Republic of the Congo - Th196 P3 | ecosystem: Host-associated > Arthropoda: Insects > Digestive system > Gut ...
AAGACGATTTATACGCTATACATATGTACGTACAGCACAACGGTAATGCTGCAGGCGTTGTGCTGATTGGCCTTGGCAGTGAATCTCAGAGCGTTCTTACAACTGAAAATTCCGAATTTATCGCCGTAGAAGCTATAATTGAGAATGGTGTAATACGTTTTAACAATATGCCTACAATACAGTTTAATATGAGCGTACATTCAATCATCCGAATAGGCGCACACGGAGGCGGCGCAGCCGGGCAAATATATGAGTTAGAGCGCTGGACGTTCTGGGCGGCTTCTTTGACATACGTAGGCTGGCGCAGGACAGACGGCGTCGATTTGGACGAAAACGGCACATACACGCTCAAAGGCTCGTATTGGGGAGACCCATTCACCACCACGATTGAGGACGGTCACGGCGATTTGCCTAACGGTCAAGGCGTATATATTACCAATCGCAGCGGCATAGTCCACATAGAGGGTGGCGATGTAAACAATTACCAAGGTATTGAGATATACACCGCCGCAGAACCCGGAGCTGTAGAACCGCCGAAAGCCAACACCGACGTAATGGCGACATTCTGGCACAGCAACCGCTTAAAGATTGAACTAAACGACGCTTTATACTCCATGACAGGTCAGGAGCGGCTTGAGCTAACCTTTATCGAAGTGATGAACTCGGCAAACATCGAAATGTATTCCCACATAGCGTTGACGGAAAAGCTGTTTGAACCCATAGATGAGCTTTTCGGCACGAACCCCGGCGAGATGTTCTCCATGCTGGAAGACCCTATCCGCAGGATAGGGGACTACTGCCAGCAATACGGCGAATTTGACATGGAGAACCCCTATGATTGGGACGTTTACAACGACGTTGACGAGCTGTTAAACGGTTTGAACATGATTGACATGATTGACCCGAAGCTTATGTCTCTTAAAATGGACTTCAAGTACCTAACGGAAAACGGCAGGGAATTAACGCTGATGCCGATGGGCATATCAGGCAGTAAGGGCGCAAACGAGGTAATAGTGCCGTATATCAGGAATAAGGAGAGCGTACAATAATGAAACATTTTTACGACAAGATAAAAGGCACAAGACTAGCCATGCGGTGCTTGCGCGAGGGCAACGAACTTCTTGAAGCCCAAGACACCGAAGCCAAAGACTTTGACGGGCAGTGGCTTATAGAATCTAAGGATTTGAAATGGTCATTTCCGATGGTGGCAAGGGCGATACGCCATAAACAAACTAAACTGGTTGTCTATGAACCCCAGAAATCAGAGGTGTTCACTGGCATACAGGGCGATTACATTGACCGTGAGTATTGCCAAAAGAACAAGATTGAAGTAGTGCCATTTCCGACGCAGGGCGGCGCGGCAGTGATGAACAAAGGCGACCTGATGTTTATCTACATTCGCCCGAACAAAAAAGGCGTATACCATTTCCTAGACCACATCAAGCCTTTAATCGCCGCTTACATTGCTGAACACGTCAAAGACGCTGAGGTGACAATGCCGGGCAACGATATTGAGGTGAACGGCAAGAAACTGTCAGGCTCTTCAATCTCGTATAAAATGGGCTCAGTCACCGAAGGCATCTTCATCACAGGCGTAAACGGCAAGAAAACGCTTGACGCAATCGGTCACAAAAAAGGAAAGCGAGAAGTCACAAGCCTAAAAGAACTTGGCATTGATAGGCGAGATTTCCGGGATTGGTTAGTTGCTACTGTGGAAAATGCGTATAAGCAACAGGAATAAGTTAGAGTATAATATTAGTAGGCAACAACCGACAGGATCAATACAGCCCACTTCACGTAACTAGCTTTTAATTATTTTCTATCTGTATCATCGCCCCTGCGAGGGGATTGCCGTTACCACGTGCTCAAAGTGAGCCGGAGAGTTTTCCACGCCGTGTGGCAAACTCGTCCCCCGCAAGAGTTTTCCATGCGGTGTGGTAAACTCGGAGCAAACGGCCAACCGCGACGCTCCGTCGGCGCGGCGGTAGGGCTACCGTGTCGGTCCCCCGTCCCCGCCCGTGGCGGCCATCAAATACCGCCGCCGCAACGGACACCGGTGCCGTCCGGCGTCCCGCCCCATCCGGTAGCCGGCAGGCCATATTCCTCAGCGCCCCACCCGCCCTGCGGGACGCCTGTCCACCCATTTCCGAATACGCCCGCAGACACGGTTGCGGGGGAAAAAGAAGGGAAGAGGCCGCAAGCCTCTTCCCAAACACACCAATCCCGTTTAAGATGTAGTTGCTATACCAACATCGAAAGGGGTAGTGTGTTTATGAAAAACATAACAGAAGGGCAGCAGGATTTCAAGACCTTTGAGAGGGAATTGTTTGAAACTATGTGCAGGATTGCCTGCGGCTTGATTCAGCAATACCTTGCATGGCGCGACTTGGGCATCATGAGCCTACGGGATAAATCGAGGTACCGCCTCATCGACAAGGCACGGGGGTCGGCAATCAAAACGATATTCGGCGAGGTCAGGTACAGCCGGCGTTACTATTACGACATAGAGGAAAACAGGTATGTGTTTTTGCTGGACGAGGCTATGGGCATTTTCAGCGGTTTTGGCCTTGTCAGCGAGAACCTGGCGGCGCAGATCGTCAACGAGTGCGCGGACAAGCCGTTCCGAAAGGCGGCGGCCAGCATTGCCGCCCTCACGGGCCAAAGCATCAGCGCGATGGGCGCATGGAACATCGTGCAAGGGTACGGAAAGGCCATTGACGGGCAGCAGGCGCGGCTGGCGGAGCTTTACGACAGCGGCTCGGTGGGCCATCTGGGCGGCATTTCCAGCCGCGTCCTCTTCGAGGAGTACGACGATGTATGGATAAACCGCCAGAGGGCGCAGCGCAGGAAGCCCGGCACCGCAGCAAAGGGCGCCAAAAAGATAGGCCCGAAGCTTGGCAAGCTGCCCATGCACGCAGGCATAGCGTATACGGGGTGGACGCAGCAGAAAGATGGCCGCTACAGCACGGTGGACAAGATTGCGTACGCGTCGTTTGGAAAGACGTCCGAATTCAGGGAAACATTCGGGGTGCTGCTGAACCAGCGTTTTGACATGGACGGCGTCGAACGCCGGATCACGAACGGCGACGGGGAGGCGTGGATCAGGGCAACGGCGGAAGAGAACGATTCTATTTTGCAGTTGGACCCATTCCACAGGAGCAGGGCAATCGTAAAGGCGGTCAGCGACAAAAGCGACAGGAAACTTCTGTTCGACGCGATCGGCGAGAAAGATGCGGATAAGGTCCTGGCCTCCATATGCGAAATGGCCATGGACGCCAAAGACGGACCCGCACAGGACAAGCTCAGCAAGCTATATGGCTATTTTCAAAGCAACAGGGACAGCCTCCTGACGTGGCAGGAGCGCGGCATAGGGCTGCCAGCCCCGCCGGAAGGCATTGTCTACCGGGAGATGGGCGTCCAGGAATCAAGCAACTGCCTGATAACGCAGCGCATGAAAAACCGCAGGGGGAGCTGGTCGGACGGCGGTGCCAGCAACATGGCGAGGATACTGTGCTTCAGGGGCACAACCGGCCTTGACGCCATTTTGTGCGGATTGCCGGAGCCGGAGCCGATTGAAGTATTTGCAGAGCCGCTGTCGGCAGCCAAGGCCCCGTTGCACGACGGCAAGGGCTACGGGGCCGACTGGCTGTTTGCGCCGATGCCCTTTGACGAGGCATTTAAGACGAATGGACGGGAAGCCATCCGGGGGATGCTGAGGATGAAGCCGGTTTCTGCCCTGCACTTCATCTAAGGCGGTGGATACATATGGAAACCGCCATTAATCAGGGCAATGCCCGCAAAAATGCGAAGCTTACGCAGGTCAAGGTATCCGTCGACCCTGAGATAGCGGCCGCCTTCAAGCAAGCTTGCGCCGCATCGAACGTGTCCATGACAGCCGAACTTTCCCGCTTTATGGCCGATTACGCTAATGGCACGGTGAAACGCAAAGCCGCGCCCAACTATTCGACAAGGCGGCACAGGCGCACTGCCGCAAAAACGATGATAAAAGAGTTGTTGATAATGAGGGCTTGCGAGGAGGGGGTGCTCGACAATTGCCCTGAAAATCTCCAAGGTTCAGGTGTTTACGAAGCCACCGAAGAGGCTATATCTGCGCTCGATGCAGCTATCGACGCCCTGTGCGAATACTAAAAGGTACCATAAATGTCGACCCGAAACACCTCCGCTAAAGCGGATGGTACTATGAATGTCGACCCGGATTCGAAATGATTTACAAATGGATATAGGGAGGCGAATACCGGCCTTTGCACTGAAAACAAGCAAAAATTACATATTTTCGAGATTGGTAAAAAATATACCTACTTTTACTTGACAGCAACTTTGTGAAATTATCCTTTGAAATTACTGTAGAAATGATGTATAGTGTGTATAGCACTTCGGAGATAGTTTTTCATGATTAAGGATTGCATAATTACCGCAGGTGAGTGAAAGAAGTGATGGCTTGACTTTATCTGATATTACATCGCCTATTCCCAGAAAAGAGCTTATGAAACTGCTCGACAGGATTTCTGCGAAGCGTTTGATATATATTCATGCTCCGGCGGGGTTCGGCAAAACGTTTTCTGTGCGCTTGTGGCTTGAGCACCGGGGCGGGGCTTCGGCATGGGTCGCAGTCAACGAAATTATGGGGAACAGGCCGGCGGATTTTTTCCGGCGCTGCGCTGCTGGTTTTCTGACCCTTCAACCGGACAATTCCGCCCTGCGGGAGATTTTGGCGCATGAGTCATTTGACGCCGCGCCTTTTGAATTTATGATGCGGGCGCTTTCGGCGCTGAACACCCCGGGACATGACAATAGTAAGCACTATACCTATGTCATCGACGATCTCCATTTGGTCGAAAATCAGAACATACTGCGTTTTTTGTCCGAACATGCCCTGAGTCCCCCAAACAACGTGACATTGTGCATCCTCAGCCGTAATGCTCCCCCCGACAGCTTTTCCGAGCATGTGGTCAAGGACTCTATGAGCATTGTAGGGGTGGAAAACTTGGTTTTTTCCGAGGAGGAGATAAAATCCCTTTTTACTGCAAGGGGGCGCAGTTTGACGCCAAAGCAAGCGCGTGAGGTCATGGAGTCTACCGGCGGATGGGCGATCGGCCTCAACGCCCTGCTGCTGTCGAGCAGCGAGCAAACATTCCAAAAGCTGCCGTCACGCTATTGGGAGACCTTTATCAAGGAACAGCTTTGGGACAAATGGGACGACAACAGGCGCGGCTTTATGCTCCGTACGTCGGTCATAGATGAGTTGGCGCCGGATTTTTGCAATGCCATAACCGGTAGGCGAGACAGCGCCGATATGCTCGACGATCTTGTCCGGGAAAATGTTTTTATCAGCGTTGATAGCGAGAATGTCTATCGGTTCCACCACCTGTTCCGTGATTTCCTAAGGCACATTCTTGAGCGCGAGAATGAAAGGCTTAGGAATGATCTTTATAAAGAGGCCGGCAACTGGTTTTTTGATCATGCTGACTACTACCGCGCAGCAGAGTTTTTCATAAAATGCGGAAGCAAGGGCGGAATAGCCAAAAGCATCCGGCAAATGTACAACTATAACTCTCCGTATGCGTCCATAGAGGATACGATGACGATCATACACCGCTCACTTGATAATCACGCAGTGGTAGACACATATCCGTTTTTGCTGGAGCCGCTTGCTTGGACGGCCTACTGCGAGGGGCGCGGCACGGATATGGAAGAGTATATCGACCGGTATTTCCTGAAACTGCCCAGGGTTATTCTGCAAAACCCGGCGTCCATGAAAACGTCGATTTTGCTTCGTTGTATGGACTACCGCAACAACTTGTCCGATGTGTCAAAGCATTTAAAAGTAATGCCCATTATAGAGTTAAAGCAAGCGCCGACGCCGTCGCTGAGCCAGAATATGCCTCTTTTTCACCGTTCCGGAAGGGATTTTGCCTCTGAGTACGCTCTTTTGGGTGAAGACAGCTTTGCGCTGCTCGGAAAAACCGTGGGCGCTCTGATTGGGGATGAATATGCCATACTTGAATATCTGATTCGTGCCGGAATCGCATATGAGCGCGGGGACTTGGATGTGGCGCATAAGCTCGCCGTCGATGCTAATGCCGCTGTTATGGAGCACTTCGCACCCGAGATCAAGTTCTGCGCCCTTATGCAGCTTGCGTCTATTCTGGACGCGCAGGGTCAGGAGTCCGACTGTCAGAAAGTCCTCAGCAGTGTTTCTGAGATGATCGAGCGGCATAAAGCTTATTATCTGTTTGTTAATTTCCAAGCTTTTTTATTCCGTATGAAGCTCTGTGACGGTGATAAGGAAGCGGCGCGGAACTGGCTTAAGCTCCACGCCGCCTCGCCGTATGACAGGCTGGCTTTTTATAAGCTGTATCAGCATTTCACCACCACCCGTGCGCACATTACTTCCGGGGACTACACCACGGCTATCTTGTTTTTGAAAAAGCTGCTGCTGCTGTGCGAGCAATACCGAAGGCCGATAGACGCCATTGAGGTTAATGTCCTGCTAGCCATAGCTCTTTGGAAAAAAGGTCGCAGCGCGCAAAATGAGGCTTTTGAGTCGCTGGAAAACGCATTGTTGTCCGCGCAGGCATACGGTTTTACCCAAGTTTTCGCAAATGAAGGCCCGGAGCTTTCCAATATGCTGCATAAGCTTCTCAAACGCGTCATACAAAAAGATTATGACGGCAGGATTTCTGCGCCGCATCTCAGAGTGCTCCATGCACATACGCTGGCGCAGGCGAAGTTTAATAGAGGGTTGACCGGGGGAATCATGCAAAGCGACGTGCAGTTCACAGAGCGGCAGAAGGAAATCATGAGGCATCTTTGCGACGGGTTAACGCAAAAGGAAATCGGCGAGATCGTCGGGCTTAAGCCGTCTACCGTAAAATCGCATATGATACTCATCTACAACAAGCTAGATGTAACAAACCGCGTCGATGCTGTGCTGAAGATTAATGAGCTCAAAGCGCTGGATAGTTTCTGAGTTGCGCGGAGGTGATGCGGTATTGTTTCCACGATACTGCGTTGCTCATCGCTGAAAAACGCTATTGACAAAATAAATAAAAGACATCATAATGACACTATGTTAGCATTTAGTATGTCAGAAAACACCCTTGGTAGTGAGCGTCTCCATGATTGAATCCCAAGGGTATAGTTATCTTAAAGAGCAAAGTTTTAGAAAGGGTGATAGAGCGTGGCAACGAAAAGCATACTGAAGGCCGTTCATATTAAAGATGCACGTTCCGCGCGGAATCTTGTCGATGCACTTGAGAATTCTCAAAAAAGACCTGCTATGAAAGCACAGAGGAGTGCGAAAGTGACGAATGCTTCGCGGAGCGAAATCAGAGATATGTTCGGCAAAAGCGAATGACGGAAATAAAACTTGTGAATCTCAATACGCTTGTTGAGGAAATAGGAGAGGAATCTGCAAAACAGTACCTTTCCCTTTATTCGTGCCCAATCAATCCGGATGTCGAGAGCTTTCTGAGATTTAAAGCGATTGAATTTGCAAAGCAGGGATTATCGCAAACGCATATAGCAATGGCAACATTCAAAAAATCGCCTATTATGGTGGGTTACTTCACTTTGGCAAACAAGTATATAACCGTTTCATCAAAGAGACTCAATAGTGACTTGAAGCGCAGATTAAGTAAGTTTACCATATATGACAATAAAATTAAATCATATTGTTTATCTGCCCCACTTATTGCGCAATTGGGAAAGAATTATACTGATGGCTATAACAAACTTATAGATGGTAATGTTTTACTTGAAATTGCTTGCGAGAAGATAAAAGGCATACAGTTTGACTTAGGTGGAAGATTCGCTTATTTAGAATGTGAGGAAAAACAAAAACTAATTGAGTTTTACAGAGAGAATGGGTTCTATGAGTTTGACAGTAGACGCTTAGATCGTGATGAAACAGACCTTGAAGGAACAAGGCTCATCCAGATGCTAAAGTACATGAAAGCATAGAAAAGCGGACGCCAAAATGGTAGCCCGCTCTATTCTTATCACTGTTAGTCGTAACAAAACGATTTCATTGGAGCCAAGGCTCATTATATGAGGGGAAGACAGGCAATAAGACAGGGGACGGCTCTGTTTTTTGCGTCGTGCAAGATGAAGCCGTCCCTCCGTCGCCCCTGTCCTACCCCCGTCTTAATATACTTCGCGTATCTCTTTCGTATCCGGATCGCGGGCAAAACGCTTCATAAAATCCCACGCAAGCTCTGCCATCGACGCCGGCGGCCAGTGCGGCATATTGTCAATACCGATGATTCTCAAATAGCTGTTTCCGCGGCTGTTTATAAAACTCGCAACATAATGCTCAACTCCCAGCACTTTAACGATTTCCGTATTATCGCTAGGGAAACCGAGCCGACGGGTGACCTTGTCGCTGCTCGTCCGAGCCGCCTCACATGCCTCCGGGGTCACATCACGGCAAGACGCGGATTTCAGCCTGCGGCGGAGCAGCTCAATTTTCTCTGCCGCTGTGCCCGGAACAACACCCGTGTTCATATCTCCGAGCGTCGGGTCATCTGGGTCGAGTGCGGGACCGCGCGGCCGTTCACCCTGCGGCATCGGAGAATCATTGGAAACGGGGAAGATATAGAGGCCCTCCTCGCAGCCTGAGATAGATATCACAGGTAACTCGCATTTCGCCGCTTCGGATAACTGCACATCAGAAAGCACAGAGGACGGAAGGCAGAGATGCATTCCACAAGGCGCGGCGGCTGCAAAAATCTCAGGATAGAGCAGTGTTATATGATTGGTTTTCATACCTCCCTGCGAATAGCCGGTAGAGTATATCCGGCCTTTGTCAACAGGGTACTTAGCACATACCTCTCCTAGAATCCGCAAAAGATTATCCACATTGTGGTTTTGTGGAGATACAACAATAACCTCATCCCTTGCCGCCAGCGGCAGAAACCCGCTGCATTCTTCCCAGTCGATGGGCATAGTGGCACCATGCAGGACAAATAGGAGTGGGTATACCCTGCCACTGCCAACCGCTTCATAAAGCGACAGCGGGGTATAAAGAGACCAGCGGGTATAAAGGCTTTCTGTCTCAAACATTTCCTTTTTCAACCCGATATTCCGGTATTTTTCGACTAACTCCGGATCCATCGGGTTCTCGTGCAGTATATAGTTTTCCATTAGTGCGGCTTGTTTCTCCCCATATGGGCTGTTGATGAACAAATCCAAATCGAAATCAGGCGTTCCCACCATCGAAATCCGTTCCCGCATAGGCAGCTTTTGGCTACCGATATTCCAAACTCTTTCAATGTTCCATAAGTACTTTTTTGTGTAGTCGTACATCATATTGTCCTCCTATATTCACCGCGCTTTACTGTGCTAAAGCTCACGCAACAAGACCAACCCCCGCTCAGTTTCATGGGAGAGGACGGTAACTGCTCCCGGAGCCTTGCGCACGGACAGATGTTTACATGTCAGCGCAAAACGCCGCCTCCAGCTGCAATGCGACCATGCCATCTGTAATCCTGTCGCCGGACATATCTTTCGGTTTTATTTCGCGCTCGCTTAGATACATGGTAACAGGTGCGTCATTTGTAAACGCCGGCCATTTGGGTACTGTAATGCCGTTTGGATCACCGGTTTTAGCGAAATTTGCCCAGTAGTCGGACATAGCGCGGGAGAGCGCATAATCCCCCATGACAAAACCAGGCTCCATAGAGCGCCAACAGCGATCCAGCGTCCCGAATATGTACCAAAGCTCAGCCGCATGGAACGCGCCCGAATCGTCACCCGGCATCTTTCTGTCGAAGTAGTATATGTAAAGAGGCTTACGGTCGTTTTTGATTTCCGCGAAAGCCCAGCCGCGCGGAGATATCATACTTCCTGCCTTTTTTCTTGCATCAGACAAGGCGGGGAGGTCATCCGCGCTCTTCACATTAAACAACTCAAGATATTTGTCTGCATAGATGCCGTACGTAGACCGCATCTCCTGCTCCAGTTCGGCGATAGACTTCACAGGTTGCCCGCCGAATAAGCCGCCATCTCCACTGACAGAACCTGTTATTATATCAACATCATGATGATCTCCAGCCGCAATGGTCGTACCTGCCGCTTTAAGTTGATAACAGCCGTCAATGACAGGAGAAAAATGCAAACCGGGGCCTTTTATCTCAGATAGAGCTCTGCTTATGGCTGCATTCACATCTGCTCCGCCCAACGCAAAGAGTTGAGCTACTGATTTGCCAAGCTTTTCGCAGACTTCGATGCCAAGCTTTTCCGCTTCTCTTAATGTCTGCGCATTTCCAAGGGTATTTATTCCTCCTGCCGACTGTACGATAGCCCGGGCGAAAAGGCTCTTGGACTGCGGGGCAGTCAGTAAAGATTGCACCATAGCGCCGCCCGCCGATTGGCCGAATATAGTAATTTTGGACGGGTCACCCCCGAACTTTACGATATTGGAGCGAATCCATTTCAATGCTTGAATACAATCGGTTATGGCATAATTACCACTTACTTTTATAGGGCAGCGAGCCGACAATTCCGGATGGGCAAAGAAACCGAGCGCACCCAGCCTATATCCGATTGTAACGAGTATAACCCCTCTCTGGCAAAAAGCCTCACCATCAAACTCGCGTTCATGGCTGTACCCGCCAATAAAAGCTCCGCCATGTATCCAAAACATGACCGGCAGTTTTTGCATACCGCTCGTGTCGGGAGTCCAAATGTTCAAGTAGAGGCAGTCTTCGCTCATAGGAACTGCACCAGGAAAAAACTCCTTTTGATAGAAACTCCCCATGGGATGTGCGTTTTGAATTGAAATATCCGGGAAAACATCACATTTCCTTATACCTTTCCACTTTTCAGCAGGGACGGCTTCCCGCCAACGGTACTGCCCGACGGGAGCTTTTGCGTAAGGGATACTTTTAAAAACTGTAAAAGCCGGATCGCCTGCCGGAACACCCTCCAGAATTCCTTCTTCAACGCTTATGGTTCGATTGATTGGGTTGAATTCCATGTTTTCTCATCTCCTGCTTACTAACGTGAGGCTCCGCCCCACAACCCAGACGCCGAGCGCTGCGGCTAAATTCGCTTTACGGCGGAAATGAATTCCGCCTACGAATTTCTGCCTCCGTGTCGGCGCACCGCGCATTCGCGCGGTGATAGTAACTGACGGACTAAAAATAACTTGTTTTTTATTAACGTTGCGAGTCTGTCAGTTACTAATAAAGACTGCATCGCTTGTATATTGATTCTTCAATGGCAAACTGTCTGTTAATTGGGGGCCATATCCACATAAGGTTTAACAGCCACGACAAGGAAAACCCAAACAGCAGGATTATTGGAACAAACAGCAGTGAAACTGGGAGAAACATGACGAACGCGACCCAAATAATGCTGCTTGTCAACACCCCCATGAAAATGCGAGGTGCATTGACTAAAGATATCAGTATACTGTTTTTGATTATTTGCCGTAACCTTAACTCAATATATGCAATCTGAATGAAAGTACACGGCACTATCATCCCGAACACAAGAAGAGAAATGGCTTCGAGAACTGCTGCCACGAATCCTATTGTAAAATCTCCGAACAATATGGAGTTCCACAAATAAATCTGTGCATAGATAAACGCTGTGGAAAATACCCCGGGGAGTGCTGCTTGTTTGACGTTTTCCTTGTATTTTCGTTTAAAATCATGCCAGATGAAGCTTGGATCGTCACATAACATCTTAGTAATGCAGAACATAGTGGCACACACCGCCCCTCCTGTTGGGAGAGCGACAATCAAGGACAGTATTAAGGCAAGGCTTTCAAAATAACCGAAAAGGCCGGCTAAGAATACTGCCGCAGAGGGGAAAACAGAGATGCTAAAAAGCAGGTTCACTTTTATTAGATTCCCAAATCCCCCCGTAAAAACCTCAATAAAGCGCAGAGCGCCCTTTTTGCGCGGCTCGTTTTTTAAGACGCCCGGACCCGGCTTGTCGAAGTTAAACCTGAAAACCCCCAAATCATATACCCTCGCTTCAGCTTAGAATAGCCTCTTCGGTTTCAGCATTGAATAAATGCAGTTTCTGTGTTTTTATTGCAAGCCTTATATCTTCGCCAGCATTGCATGTGGTGTCTGGTGCTGTTCGTGCAGTAATGATTTCCCCTTTGTAGTTCAATGTCAAGTGTACCTCGCTGCCCATTAACTCACGTACCTCCACAGTTGCGGTGATGACTGAATAAGACTGGCAATCAGACTCGTTGGTCGTTACAGACAGGTCTTCGGGACGTAGACCTATTATTAGAGTCTTGCCAATATAAGCTTGCAGAGCATCGTTTTGCATAGCGGAGTCTATGAGTATTATATCGCCATACATATCAACATAGAAACCGTCACTGCTTTTCTGTAAAACACCTTTGATGAAGTTCATTTGAGGGGTTCCGATAAAACCCCCTACAAACATATTTACAGGTCGGTCATACAGACGCTGCGGTGTATCTACCTGTTGAATAAGCCCGTCTTTCATCACAACAATGTGGTCGCCCATTGTCATGGCTTCTATTTGGTCGTGTGTGACATATACAAAAGTAGTGCCAAGATTTTTGTGTAATTTGATTAACTCAGTACGCATTGACGAGCGCAGCTTGGCGTCAAGGTTTGAAAGTGGCTCATCCAACAAAAACACTGCAGGATTTCGTACCATGGCTCGTCCCAGAGCTACGCGTTGGCGTTGACCGCCAGAAAGGGCTTTAGGTTTGCGGTTCATCAGATGCTCGATATCAAGAATCCGTGCCGCTTCTAGTACGCGTTGCTTTATTTCATCCTTTGGGAGCTTGCGTAATTCAAGACCAAAGGCCATGTTTTTGTAAACGGTCATATGTGGATACAGCGCGTAATTCTGAAATACCATTGCTATGTTGCGGTCTTTTGGTGGTTCATTGTTCACCAATTGGTCACCTATGTACAGCTCGCCTTCGCTTATCTCCTCTAATCCAGCTATCATACGCAGGGTGGTAGACTTACCGCATCCAGACGGTCCAACTAATACTACAAATTCCTTATCCATAATGTCCAGAGTGAAGTCACTTACGGCTACGACGTTTTCCGGATAAACTTTGAATATATTTTTAAGCGTGATGCTAGCCATAGTAGCCCTCCATAATACAGCCAACAAGCGACCGGCCTAAGCCGGCCGCTTGTCGCGATTTTATTGCCTACCCTGCATTTAGCTCATCCAGAACCGGTTGTACCAACTGCATCCTTTCTCTGACCCATGTTTCCCAGTTCGTACGCAAATCCCCGCTTTGCAGTATTAGTTGGCAATACTCGTCAAAATATGTAAACTGAACCATCCTGTTCGCATCGGAGTTATGGAATCTTACATGCCAGTCGATTGGCGCCAGAGTGTTGGAATCAGACAGATTGTACTTGTCGATATATTGTTCCACCTGTTTCTGTCTGTACTGAGCAGGCATGCTCGGATCAATAAGTCCGAAGTCATCGGTGCGGGCGGCCATTTCCGAAAAGAAAGCAATAGATGGGT
>Ga0099364_10009468_pt1 | contig 13510 bp, 9 predicted proteins | sample TergutTh196P3_FD_73070 | JGI IMG/M metagenome (GOLD analysis project Ga0099364, IMG submission 73070) | Microcerotermes parvus P3 segment gut microbial communities from Pointe-Noire, Republic of the Congo - Th196 P3 | ecosystem: Host-associated > Arthropoda: Insects > Digestive system > Gut ...
ACTTTGCCGCCGACTTCCTTCAGATTCCATCTCACGATGGACACCCTTGTCTTAAGCTAACAGTTCCTACTACCAAGCCTGTAATGGACTTACACCATCAAGCTGATGTTCATGTCGGGCACACAAATAGAGGGAGCCTTTTCTGGCTCCCTCTTTTAGTGTTAACCTTGTACCGTTAATTTGAGATATATTAAAGATGGTATATAAAATTAAGAAATTCGAAAAATACCACGAAGTTGTTATTTTTAATCATCCCGTGACGAGTTTAGGTATCAAAGATTACATTGATTATCGCAGATTTTAGCTATTTTTTCTAAAAAAAAGATTTAAAAATAAAAAAAGCATACCCGATTTTTTTTATTTTTGTTGACAAAAATAAATAGATTTTAAACTTTTACCTTATAAGTAAAGTTAGGGTAAAAAGGGAGATATTTTATTATGTTTTATGATGGCAAAAAATTAAGAGAAGTGTTCTTAAAAGCGAAAAAAAATCGTTATGGCATCATCGCATCGAATGTAGCGTTTGATTTTATCATCAGACCATTGGTCTGGGGTTATGAGCGTCAAAACTCAGATGGACTATTGCAGATGAGTTCAGGAGCGTGTAAATATGCAGCAGGCGAATCACAGGATATTTATGGAGGAGCAAAGATAATATCAGCAATGGTTAAAAATATCGCCTCCTTGACAAATAATTCAGGAGTCGGTTTACATATCGACCATGCTACACCAAATTATTTTGAGTTTATCAAGTTTTGTATCGAAAATGAATTAGTCAGTAGCGTAATGATCGATGCAAGTAAAGAAAATTTAGCAGAAAATATCAGAATCACTAAAGAAGTAGTTGAGTTAGCCCACCGACATGGCATCCTTGTAGAAGGCGAAATCGGTTATATCAAAGGTTCTGAGGATGAAATAATCTCTGAAGATGAGCTTTATACGCATCCGGAAGAAGCTCTTGAGTATGTCACAAAGACAAAAGTAGATCTATTTGCAGCATCAGTAGGCACCAATCATGGTGTTAGCAAAGGTAAAGCAATAGTTTTAAGATTTGATTTAGTCAAAGAAATAGACGAATTACTCATAAAAAATGGAGTAGAAACAGGCTTGGTATTGCATGGAGCTTCTGGTTTGACATTGGAACAGCATAGAGAAGCTATTAAAAATGGCGTTGTCAAAATAAACAAAGACACCCAATATCAAATGGATGCAGCAGAAGCAGTCCAAGCATTTTGGGAAAAAGAAAAATATGCTATAGTTTGCCCTGAAGGGACAAATCATGAAGATTATATCCCGGATAAAAACAAATTTGACCCTCGTAAATGGCTGGTAAAAGCCGAAAATGCAATAGGCAAATCGGTAGAGGAAATGATAATGATGGTCAAAAGCAATGGACAAGCCGTAGGTAAATCCTAAAAAAAGAGAAAAAGGAGATATATTATGCTGAGACTAGCAATTAATGGTTTTGGTCGTATAGGTCGTTTGGTTTTTCGAGCAGCCTTTGAAAAAGCAGATGTTGAGGTGGTCGCAATAAATGATTTGACCAATGCTCACACATTAGCACATCTATTGAAATATGATTCCATCCATAAAAAATTTAATGGAAAAGTGGAATATGCAGACAATATCCTAAAAGTTGATGGAAAAGAAGTGAAAATTTATTCAGCAAAAGACCCTGAAGATTTGCCTTGGAAAGAACTAAATATAGACATCGTGATAGAATCAACAGGAATATTTACCTCTCGTGAGCAGGCAATGAAACATGTCAAAGCGGGTGCGAAAAAAGTAATAATTTCAGCCCCAGCAAAAGACAAAGTTGATGCCACAATCGTGATAGGGGTAAACTGTAAATCACTGAAAAAAGAAGATATCATCGTCTCAAACGCTTCTTGCACGACAAATTGCCTCGCTCCAGTAGCAAAGGTATTGAATGATAATTTCGGTATAAAAAAAGGTTTTATGACCACTATACATTCTTATACCAATGATCAAAATATTCTTGATTTGCCTCATAAAGACCTCAGAAGAGCGAGAGCCGCAGCAATGAGTATGATACCTACTTCCACAGGAGCTGCCAAAGCAATAGGTCTTGTTATACCAGATCTTAATGGTAAACTCGATGGTATGGCTATCAGAGTTCCAACTCCTGATGGTTCATTAGTCGATTTGACTGTAGAAGTTGAAAAAATCCCAACTAAAGAAGAAGTTAATAATGCCATGAAAAAAGCGGCTGAGACAAGTTTAAAAGGTATACTCGAATATACTGATGAGCCTATAGTTTCTGCTGATATAATTGGCAATGAAGCATCTTCAGTATTTGATTCCTCTTTGACAATGGTTCGTGATAACCTGGTGAAGATTCAAAGCTGGTATGATAATGAATGGGCATATTCAGTGAGAGTAGTAGACTTGGCTTTGATGATGGGGTGAAGTTGAGATTTTAATCCCCCCCCTTGATAAATGTGGGGGGGTAGTGACACGGAGATTGCTGCGGGGGGAGTTTCATGGGAGGGACCTCGCAACGACGGGCTGGGGGTAGTGGCACGGAGATTGCTTCGGGGGGAGTTTCATGGGAGGGACCTCGCAACGACGGGGAGGGGGGATCGCAAGAAGGGACCTCGCAAGGACAGGGAGGGGATAGTGGCACGGAGATTGCTTCGGGGGGAGTTTCATGGGAGGGACCTCGCAAGGACGGACTGGTGGGATAGTGGCACGGAGATTGCTTCGTGAGGAGTTTCATGGGAGGGACCTCGCAAGGACGGGGAGGGGATAGTGACACGGAGATTGCTTCGGGGGGATAGCAAGAAGTGACCTCGCAAGGACGGGGAGGGGGGTAGTGACACGGAGATTGCTTCGGGGGGAGTTTCATGGAAGGGACCTCGCAACGACGGGCGGGGAGTAGTGGCACGGAGATTGCTGCTACGGATTTATGGCAATCGGAGATTGCTGCTACGGGAAAATAAGAAAAAGGAAAAAAGGTAGATGAAGGGAAAAAAGTCAAATTTTTATTTCGCTGCTATTTGCAAGGGCAGCTTTTTTGTGATTTACATTTTATTAGTAAATTTATTGCTGATAAGTTGTAAAAAGCAGGAGACAGTTTTGCGTGTTGCAGTCAGTTATATGAATGAAAATTTTGATCCAATCAAGGTCTATGACGAATATTTTTGTCATATCAAGAGAAATGTCTTTGAGACCTTACTTGATATAGAAAATGGCAACCCAGTTCCTCTACTTGCTGACAATTGGATTTGGTATGGTGACAGCTTGTTGGTAGTCAATATCAAAGAAAATGTCCGATTTAGCAACAATGTTCTGATGATTTCCGATGATATTTATAAATCATTTGAAAGAGCCTTAAATCATCCTTTATCAGTTTTAAATATTTACAAACCCTTTATAGATAGTCTATATGTTCAGAACAATCAATTATACCTTTATTACAATACAATCGATGTTGTTTTTGAGTTGTTGAGCAAGGTTCCTATATACAGTTCATCAGTGATAACCTTTTTTGATGATACCACAATAAGTGAATATCCGCTCTCCACAGGTCGATATTTTCTTTATTCACGAGCCCAAGAAAAAATAGTTTTACGGAAAAATCTTTATCATAGGGATCATTCGAAACATTGTGTCTATTTTGATGTCGTGGAAATATATTATGAGCCCGATATTGAAAAACAATATCAGATGTTATTGAATAATGAGATTGATTTTATTTTTCAGCTCCCGATTTCTTCATACAACGAAGTCTTTAGAAATCCAGACTTAGTAATAACAGAAGTTGAGAGCAATAGCATGCTTTTGATGATGCTTGATAGTGAGAGCACTAATTTATTTAATGAAAACAATCGACAAGAAAATCTAAGTGCCAATCCGCTTCGAGATCGTAGAGTTCGAAGGGCAATAGCCCATTCATTGGATACAGAGAGCTTTATCCAAAATGTATTGGCAGGGAGAGCGAATTTATTGTCTATACCATGTTTTTTAAGCATACAAGGTTATCCATTGAACACAAAATATTATGAATATGATGTATCATTGAGTAAAGATTTGTTGAAACAAGCAGGTTTCGAAAACGGATTTGAGATGAGAATCAAAGCATTTGAATCAATGTATACTGATGCAATTGCAGAATTTATAGAAAAAAGCCTGAAAGACATAAACATTGATGTGGTCATGGAAATAGTTCCACATCCAGCTTCAAAAACAGATATAAGTATGAATACCAGTCTAAAGCCCTCTTTCTCCTTATCTTCAATGGAAGGCGTTTCTGCCTTGATAGTAAAAAAGGAAACAAGGGCTAACGCATCTATAGAAGATATATTGGGTGATATATTATATTTTCCTCAAACTGACAAACGCGGAACATATAATATTATGAATTATGCAAACCCTGCTATAGTATCGCTTCTTGACTCTTTATACACTATGCGATTTTATGATCTTGCTCGAATCAATATCAGCGAAACTCTAGCAGATTTAGTTTATGAAGAGGTCTATGTGATTCCTTTTTTTCAACCGATAGAACTATTCGTTTCGAACAAACGAGTTTCTTTTCAATACAATGAAAATTTTCGTTTTACAGATTTTTGCTTGAGATGATGGGATATGAGTTACAAATTACAAATTACAAATTACAAATTACAAATTACAAATTACAAATTGCAAATTGCAAATTGCAAATTGCAGGATAGGGTTTTAGGGAGATGAAAGCAAAGTTTTTGATTTTTTCAATATTTTTACTTTTTCTGATTGGATGCAGTCAAAAAGAAACAGTTTTTCGGACTGTTTATACAGAAAAACCGAAAAATTTTGACCCTTTGACATTGGATGCATATGCGAATTTGATAAATAGAAATATTTATGAAACCTTAGTAAGATTTGAGAATAATCAATATTTACCAGTAATAGCAAATTACTGGAGTTTACAAGAAGGTTTGATGATATTAAATATAAATAAAAACATTAGATTTAGTGATGGGACTTTTTTGACGATAGAAGATGTGAAAAAATCACTTGAAAGGAATATGTGGCATCCCGAAAGATATTTTCTCAATACCGAATCATTGATAGATTCTCTTGTCATCCATGACGATAATTTTCTTCATATCCATTTCAATACAATTACGAATATGTTGCATTATCTGACGCTTTTGCCGATATACAAAATAGTTGACCATGAATATAGCATGGAAAATCTCTTTACCATACCTCCAATTGCTACAGGAGAATATGTTTTTGATGAATTTATTCACGACAAAATAGTTTTATCGAAAAATAAATTTCATAGAGATTTTAACAAAAATAGACGAAGTCCAGATATAGTCGAAATATTTATAGAATCAAATTTTGAGACACAATATCAAATGTTTATTGCACAAGAAATAGATTTTTTAATGAATGTCCCGATAGCAGCGTATAAGGATATTTTTTATATGCCTGATATCACTATCATAGAAAGACCGAGTGATAATATTTTATTAATGTTTTTCAATCTTAGTGATGGTGAATTTTCCAGCTCTGGATCATCATCACAAACAAACTTCAGTAATAATCCCTTAAAAGATAGAAGGGTTCGACAGGCAATGGCTTCCTCAATTGATATTAAAGGCTATATTCAAAACGAACTCGCAGGAAAAGCCAATCTCTTAGTATTACCAGTTTTGCAAAGATTGTATGGCTATCCCGTTCATTTAGAACCTTATAACTATGATGTAAGACATGGCAAAAATCTGATGTCAGAAGCTGGACAATCATCAGGATTTAAATTAAATTTAGCATATTTAGATGGGAGGTTGACAAGTTCAGCAGCCAACTTAATAAAAGAAAGTTTAAAAGAAATAAATATCGATGTAAATTTATCTCCGTATTCAGTAGTAGATTATGGAACAACGGTTAGAGAAAGCAAATATCAATTATATTTACAAGGATGGTCTCAACGGGAGTATTCATCAGTTCGGCATGCAATAAATGCCTTTTTTAGTATAACTCTACATAATTATGTATATTTTTATCAATCAGAAGCAAACTATCCATATATGAGGTATTTATTGTCTAGATTGTATAGCATGAATGAATATGATCCTTTATTAGCAGATGTATATATAGAGCTATCAGATTTACTTTACGAAGAAGTATATATCTTGCCATTTTATGAACCATTGGATATATACATCCTCTATGAACGATTTACTTTAGACTTTACTGAGCGTTATAGATTTATTGATTTTAAGGTGAAAAGATGAAACTCGCACCAGATAATGTATTCAAATTAGCAGTATTTGCATTTTTACTCTGTATATTTATCCTAGTATATTATCAATTTAGGATCATCCAAAGGGAAACAGAGGCAATGTGGCGAACCATCGTTTCTGGATTTACAGAAGAAAAGAATACTCATTTAAATAATACCTTCTTCTATACCGCAAACAATCTTCAAGCTATAGATAGCTTGAATTGGCATTATTTCAGGTCTATGATAGAAAGTGATACAACTCTCCGAAATCTACAGCTTGTCAGATTGAATGTTTTTGACACCAATGAAACTCTTCGCTATTCTTATACAAGAAATACATTAGATGAGTATATCTCTGATGAAAATATATATGAACTTGTTCAAGGCAATATACGAGGCAATGAAACCACGATAATGATAGAAGAGCATCTCGGGACAAACTTGGGAATCGTGATTACCCCTCTTATCAGAAGAAATAACATGCATTTTTTAACCATAGTCTATGTATTTGATGTCGATCAAACAAGGCTAAGAGGGCTGCATTTTTATGATGTATTTTTGATAGGATTTATAGCATTTCTGACCTTTTTCATATTCATGTATCTTTATAAACTTGCGATAGAGAAAAGTGTTGATAATATAACTAAATACATGGAAATAAGCATCTCTGAAAAGAATAAATCGAATGTATTCCAACTAAGCAACGATAAACCTTTCCAACATTTGATACAAAAGATTTCCTATCTGATCTCACAGAAAAAAGAATCGGAGAAGAAATATCTTGATTACAGCGATAAATTTTATTATTTTATTAATTTAACAGGCGAAGGTTTAGTCATGGAAGACGAGACAGGATATATATATTTCTGCAACAAAAAATTTGTAGAAATATTGGGCTATGAGGATGAATCTGAACTTCTCGGCATCAAACTGGTAGATTTGTTTTTTAACCCAGATGAGATAGACAATTATGAAAGTAGCATCAATGTCTCAGCGATAAATTTTCAATCGACGAATAAGGTCGATTTTCTGACCAAAAATGGTATGAAAAAAGAATGTTTGTTGTCCAAAAAGGTTATCACAGATAATAATAATAGTTTGATTGGATATTATTGTGCTGTTACAGATATAGTCGGAGTTTCTACATATCATCACAGCCAGTCTGAAATACAATATCTCAGGTCAAATATTTTTGAACAATATACAAATCCTTTGATTATTTTGGACCAAAACGAGAAAATTGTTGATGTGAATGAAGCATTTATCAATATAGTAAAAAACAGCAGAAATGAAGTCATCTCTCGTCCATTTATAGATACTATCAAAGGTTTCGAGCTTGAACAAGTCTGGCATCCAAATATAAAAGAACTTGAGGTATTTGAACCGGAAGTGAATAAATGGTTTCAAATAATCGTAAAAAATATGCAAATTAATGATAAACATTTAAAACTGGTTCATGCCTTTGCAATAGATCAATTTAAGAAACAGCATAAGTATAACAAGCTGATACTAAATGATTTCAGAGGATTTTACTTTATTACAGATCGAGACAATCAAGTATTGTATGTGTCTCAGTCTTTTACTAATATCACCAATAATACAGAAGCATGGTTCATGGATTATTATAAAGCTCTTATAAATCTCTCCTTGAGTAAATCTCAGAACTTATTGGAAACTATGACTGTATCGAACCAAAAGAAAAAATTTGAATTTAGGATAACACAACTTTACACTTACAACGAAACAATGATCCTTTATCAAGCTGTGTTGAAATAGAATATCATGAAAAAATATATATTAGTTATTGGGATTTATTTACTTATTCTTGGTATGTTACCAAGTCTTCTTAAATATAAGTCAATTCAACAAAATGACCTCGTAATAGATGGTTTTTTTGAGGCATATTATCATTATTTTGATATGTATGAGTTTTTTTTAAGAAAATACTTGTCCATGGAAATTTCCGAAAATGATTTCGATAGCTTTCTGGAGACAAGTAGGGGTAGCAATTATGATATTTTGATACTAAGTCCAGAAGGTAATGCATTAAACGATATTTCTCGTTTTAGCAATTCCATTTCTGCCTCAGCCATAGATAGCATCATTATCATATCTCTTCAAAACCCATTGATGTATTTTGCAGAAAATTTTGTAGACAGCGACAAGACATTTATTTTTACTGCAAAAAAAATAAATACAGATAACAATGAAATATGGACTTTGATAGTCATTTCTGATATTTCTGTATTTACAACCTCTTGGGCAACAATGAACAGAAAAATTTTAGCTGTTTATATGCTCCTCTGGACTTTGTTTTACTTAGTTATTTTATATTTTTATAACAAAGAGAAATTATCATTTAATAATAGGAAATTTGCTAACGATTTAATAAATTTTGTCCATAACATCATAAAAAACGATGAAAAATCTTATGCAATATTTTTAAACAACGAATCACAAATCCAATTTATAAGTGCAAGTTTGGCTAGTTTGTTAGACTACAAGGAAGAATATCTCTCCGGCAGAAATATCAGTTTTCTAATAAATGATTTTAATCTCTCTGACCAGATACAACCAAATAAAACAGGCGAGCCAGAAAATAATGAGGTCGTCATTCGAGATAAAAGAGGAACAAAATATGTCTTTTTAATGGCGTTAATACCTCATTATTTAAATACTACAGAACTAGAAAGCTGTGTCTTGATTTTATATGACATCACTTACTTAAAAGAAAATGTCAATCAACTTGGTTTTGAAGTCAAAAAGAATGTAGCCTTGAATACAATAGCCCAATTGGTGATGAGTGTAAGCGAACCGGCATCTATTATGAAAATGGTCATTGAAGAATCCAGAAATCTAATTGATTTTGATAGCGGAACAACATTATTACTGAAAAAAGACCGATTAACCCTATTTTATACTGATGACCCGCATTTAAAAAACAAAATGGATAGTTTTTCTCTCAAATTAGGTGAAGGCCTTTCAGGTGTGGTTGCAAAAACAGGGAAAGCTCAAATAATCAACGATGCTACGAATAATCCTTTTACGCTATTTGTTCCTGGCACTCCAGAAATAGTCGAATGTATTATGTCAGCTCCTTTGATCAATAATGAAGGTAGAATGATTGGGGTCATCACCTTTTCCAGAAAAAGTCTTGATGGTTTTACCGAATCTGATTTACAAATACTTGAGATATTGGCTTCACATGCGGCAAACATCTTTGATAAAACTGAGTTATTAAACAAAATCTTGGAAGACGAAAAAAGGCATAATACGCTGATAAATGAGTCTGCTTTAGCGATCTTGATAATCTATGATAAAAATATTATATTCTGCAATAGAAAATTTTGTGAGTTGATAAAATATAACAAAGAATACTTAACAGGTAGAAATATTATCGAATTTATCTCTGAAAAAGATCGTTCTTTCTTTATTTCGCAGCTCACAACCTTTACTTTAGTAGGAAAAACAGAAGTATTTGAATATGAATTTGTGTCTTCAGACGATAAGACCATTATTTTGGAATTTTCATTATCATCGATTTCATGGGATGGGAAAACTTCAATACTAGCCTCTGCAAGCGATGTGACAGAAAAAATAGAACTCAACAAAAGAATGCTTCAGACACAGAAACTGGAGTCTATAGGAACACTGACATCAGGTATCGCACATGACTTCAAAAATATCATGTCTGGGATTGTTGGAGCGGTTGAGTTGATTTTATTAAGTGCTGAAGAAGGCACGCGTGTCAAAAATATGGCAAAAGTCATCAAATTGTCAGCCGATAGAGCAGTAAAACTATCTCAAAGATTATTAGGTTTCAGTCGAAAAGTAGAAGATGAAATTGCGGTTTTTGATATCAATAATCTTATTCGAGAAACTCTCGAAATGGTCTCTTATACATTTGATAAAAATATTGAATTAAAGCTCGATTTGACGCATGACCCACTCTTTTTTGAAGGTGACTCGGTAAAAATTCAACAATGCGTGATGAATATTTGTGTCAATGCGAGAGATGTGATGCCTCAAGGGGGGACATTAACAGTTCGCACTATGTTCTTGAACAATTTTGAACAAATCAAGAAAATCTGGAGCCAAGCTGAAAATAGAAATTATACCTGCATTGAGATAGCAGATACAGGACCTGGTATCCCAGAACATATACAGAATATGCTTTTTGAGCCGTTTTTTACTACCAAAAGCAAAGAAAAAGGGACAGGTTTAGGATTATCCACAAGCCGATCAATAATCGGCGAATACAAAGGAACCATAAGTTTAAAATCAAAAATAAATCATGGAACATCATTTTATATCCTATTACCCTGGTTACAAGGCATAAAAGAAACAGAGGAAGAAAAAACAAATGAAGGCGATATCAAATCCCACACTGTTCTTCTGGTCGATGATGAAGAAATAGTCCTTGATATAGCTAAAGATCTCTTAGAAGAATTGGGAAGCACTGTTTATGCTTCTAACAACGGTTATGATGCCTTAAAAATGGTTGAAGATCACCCTGAAATCACAATGGCTCTAATAGACCGAATGATGCCAAAATTAGATGGACTGGCATTGTTAAAAAAGTTGAAAGAGATCAAACCAGAAATAATAGTTATAATAGCTAGTGGTTTTTTACAAGATAATATTGTAAAAGAATTTACAGAAAATGGTGCTTATGAATGCATCACTAAACCGTATAGATTGGAACAACTTGCAAGAATATTGAGAGAGGTGTGATAAAATCTCATAATTGATGTAGATAAGCTCACATATTCTTTTTTTCTTGATAAAAATATAGGAGATACAAAAAATGTTAAAAAAAACACTTTTCGTTATTTTGATAGCTCTTGTTCTTTTTGCTTGTAAACCTAAAGCAGACAATCAAGAGGGAGCTGTCGTTTACACAGAAACAAGGTTTTTTCCTGTTCCTGAATTTGCTGATTTATTTGCTTCTTTGGACTATGTTCAAACAGCAAATTTTGACATGGTTATACCGGACACATATTTAACAGATATAACCAATGTCTATGTTGGAGCTTTTTATTTAGGTAATTTGACGGCTGATGCTATCGTAGCAACAAAAGCCAGAAACAAAACGAAGCTCACTTCAATTGCGATGACTATGATTGATTATTCAAGGATGATAGGAATCAATCAAGAAGTCCTAATGATGGCAGACGAAATCATGACCCTCTTACATGATGACAGTTGGGAAAACCTTCTTTTAGCCCTTGATGACTACAAAAAAGAGATAGAATTTGCCCTCTATGCTTCAAGGCAGATTGATCTGATGACATTAGTTCAAGCAGGTGGCTGGACTGAAGGTGTTTACATCATGACTACTCTTTTGTTGCAAGATTTTAATATGCAATATACTGCTATTTTAAATCAAAAGGGTATAGTTGATAATCTTGTCAACAACCTTTCACAGATGGAAAATCAAGCACTTTATGAACTGGAATGGTTCCAAAATCTCGTAGTAGGATTCAGTAGAATACACGCAATCATCAATGTTCAAGGTAAAGAACTTTTCACAATTGAAGAAGTCAGAGAATTGCAGGCTGTTACTAGATCGATAAAGGAAGGTATTGGTTTTTAAATCAACGAAAATATATGTCTTCCTAAGCAACAATGCTATAACAAGTCAAGGATTACCCACGATACCGTAGGGGCGACCCCACAAGTGACAACTTTTCTTGGTGTTGTCTGTAGTGGCGGAGCTTGCCTCCGTCCAAAAATATTATACAATGGTAAATTAGACGGAGGCAAGCTCCGCCACTACAATCACAAACTACTGAAAGTTGACACTAATGGGGTTACCCCTACAAAGGGGTGTATGGGGACAGGAAATTTAGATGATTAAAGGATAATAGGTATTGTAGAAAACTATGAAAAAATTAATCTTTTTATGGTCAGTAATTATAATAGTCTTTTCATTGACAAGTTGTTCAAACACTGATCCACACAGCCCTCGCGTGAATAGCGTAAGTGTTGGACCTAGTGTAGTATATTTAACAAGGGGTCTGACACGTCAATTTTATGCTCATGTTATAACAGAGAATAATCCTGAAGGGACAGTAATGTGGTCAGTTTTAGGCGGTAGCCCCGATACAAGTATCAATTCACAAGGGATTTTAACAATCTCTAAAGATGAAACTGCTGAGATATTGTATGTTGAGGCAGTCTACTCTTTCGACAAAAATAAAAAAGGGATTTCTACGGTTCACATTATCCATGATGGAGCTGTTGATATGCCTTTTTTCGAATCAGAATATGAGGTGGAAATTATTTTTTTATTGGGGATAATTGCGGGTTATATTTACTACAACTCCCCTAATGACACAAAACCTGAGTCTGACCCAATTATCCTTATGAGAATAGGATTTCATGAAATTCCTTTGCGAGTTACTTGGTATGGGTCTTATTATTTTTTTTCAGCTGATGGACCACAACAATACCCTGTAGGAGAAAACATGTCAATTTTTCTCACTACTTATAGTGGAGAAGCTGAAGTAAAAATGGTAATACCTCATTTTCCAGAAATATTGAATTTTTACGATGATTATAATTTTTACACTAATGAAGATATTGTTATCGAATGGCTGCCTGCAAAAGATACAGATTATCAATCTCTAAGTTTTCGTATTGGAAACATTTCTGTAGAATTAAATTTAGACCCTTTTGTAAATACTTTTGTTATTCCAGCAGATCAAATAGATCTCTATAAATTCGATGGTAGTTGGAGTTTAGAGATAATTAATTATTTTTATCAAATTGATAACAATACAGCTTTTGTAATTCAACAATTTGATTTTCGAGCTATGAGTACCACTGATGATACATTTTAAATGAATTATGGAAAGGGACTTAGTAAACTGTTTTCAAAATCAAAAGAGTCGAAAATGGTTTATTATAACACTGTAGGTTGGGTCTGGGAAGAATATTACTATTTGTAATTGATTAAGAGGTAACAATGGAAAAAATAAAAACAATTCAATATGGTATTTCGAGTTTTGCTGATATTTCAGAAAGAAATGCTTATTATGTGGATAAGACGATGTTTATCCCGGAGATTGAGAAAACTCCTTTCAATTTCCTCATCCGACCTCGTAGATTTGGTAAGTCAATGTTTTTGACTATGCTTGCCCTATACTATGACATAGCCAATAAAAATAATTTTAACACCTTATTCAAGGAGACTTGGATTCATGAGCATCCAACAGAGGAAATGGGAAAATATCTCATTTTATACCTCGATTTTTCAATGGTTATTCA
>Ga0099364_10009469_pt1 | contig 13510 bp, 13 predicted proteins | sample TergutTh196P3_FD_73070 | JGI IMG/M metagenome (GOLD analysis project Ga0099364, IMG submission 73070) | Microcerotermes parvus P3 segment gut microbial communities from Pointe-Noire, Republic of the Congo - Th196 P3 | ecosystem: Host-associated > Arthropoda: Insects > Digestive system > Gut ...
TACATTCAGACCGGTTAACGCGGGTACTAGAACTGTTGCTCCAAACATCGCAAACATGTGCTGGGCGCCCAGTAGCGCCATTTTTGGCTTTCCGAGCTCCCGGGCATCCATCACACCGTCGGGGAAATCGGACATATTCAGTTTTTTACTCATACCTCTCCTCCTCGTGTTTTGTTTTTGTTTTCTATCTTATGTTAATGAAAAATGGGGGGATAGTCAAGGATTTTCCTTGTGTATTTTTAGAAACGGAAAAATGTTGGGGAGAGCATGTGATTTATGATATAATAACTATATTCCATTCGCGTGAATCAACACTGCCAGACCCACACGGAGATCCTACCCACCACCACAGAAAGGCCAAACCATGAACATACTCCTGATTACCCTCGCCGCCCTCATCATCATCTTCCTCGCCACCCTCTTAATCCGCACCCTCATCGCCCGCCCCCGCCCCCTGCCGCAGGCGGACAGCGCCGCCGTCAATTTCGACCGCGAAAAGGCCGTCTCCGACATGGCGGCCCTGCTGAGCATGAAAACCGTCTCCAGCCGTGACGAAGCACTGACCGACCCGGCCGAATTCGAAAAATTCTACGCCCTGCTGGGCGAACTCTACCCCCAAGTCCACGCCCACTGCAAGCTCACAAAAATCGGTCCGGCCGGCCTGCTCTACCACTGGCCCGGCAAGGACAATAGCGCCCCCATCGTGCTGATGTCGCATTTTGACGTCGTCCCCGCCGATGCCGAATCCTGGGAAGTGCCGCCCTTTGGCGGCATCGTCGCCGACGGATATGTCCATGGCCGAGGCGCCCTGGATAACAAAGCCACCCTCTGCGGCATATTGAATGCCGCCGAGACCCTGATCGCAGACGGCCACATGCCCGCCCAGGACATCTACTTTTCCTTCGGCGGCGATGAGGAAATCCACGGAGCCAGTGCCGTGGCCATTGTCTCGTGGCTGGAAGAAAACGGCATCCGCCCGGCCATGGTCGTGGACGAGGGCGGGATGATAGCCGAGGGGATCTTCCCCGGCGTCTCCATCCCCTGCGCCCTGGTCGGTATCGCCGAAAAAGGCGTCCTGGACGTGGAAATGAGCCTGGAAAGCAAGGGCGGCCACGCCTCCACTCCCCCGCCCCATACCATCCTCGGCGAAATGGCCCAGGCCATCCGCCGTATCGAAAAAAAGCCCCCGAAGGCTGAATTGACCAGTTCGGTCAATGCGATGTTCGACACCCTCGGCCGCCATGCCAGTTTTGGCTACCGCCTCGTGTTCGCTAATCTGTGGTGCTTTTTACCTGTCCTGAAAATGATGGGTCGCATGAAGGGCGGTGGCTTGAACGCCATGCTACGGACCACCCGCGCCTGTACGCGCATGGAAGGCAGCAAGGCCTTCAACATCCTGCCGACCAAGGTGGTGGCGGGCCTGAACATCCGCCTGCTGGGCCAGACGACGATGGACGCGGGCGTTGCCCAGTTGAAAAAATCCGTGAAAAACGATGCCATCCGCTTCCACGTTGTCAGTGGCTCCGACCCCTCGCCCGCCTCGCGGATAGACGGCCCCGAATACGCGACCCTTAGCCGGGTCATCCGCAGCGTCTGGCCCGAGGTCCCCGTCTCACCCTGGCTGATGGTGGCGGCCACCGATTCCCGCCATTTCTGCCGCATATGCCCCTGCGTCTACCGCTTCCTGCCAATTCCCGTCACGGACGCGGAACGGGCGACCGTCCACGGCCACAACGAACGCATCGCGGTGGAAAAGCTATATAAGGTGGTGGAGTTTTACCTGCGGCTGATGCAGGAGCCCTTGACTGCATCCCATAATTAAGTCTACTTGTCACCACATAAACACGAATTTACAGGCGTGACTGGTAATGGCATCTTGCATCAGGACCCGACGTATACCGAGCATAAGATAAATGAACTGCTTACTGCTCGGTAAATGTCAACTTACCCCCACTCACCACCGCCCTATATATGGCCGTCTCGACCGGGGGTTCTTCCTCCTCCCATGGCCGCAGATAAGAAAAGAGCAGTTCAGATTCTCCATCGCCCACGGCCTCGAAGGTAAAGACAAACATCCCGCCGGCTCCGTCACTGTTGCGGACATACTCGTTCGACAGCTCGCGGACTATGCCCTCCACCGTCATTTCATAGACCCAGCTATAACCGGTCGCCTCATGACCCGCCAGCTCGATGGTCGCCGTGTTAGACTGCGCCGCCCCGCAACCGATGAAAAGCGTGGCGGTCAAAACGGACAATACTAAAACCAGATACTTTTTCATGACTCCTCCTGCGCATCAACTGTTTTCGCTCCCCAGACTGTGCGGGCGCGATGCCTATGCCGTTGTTTTATTCTAATCCAACTGGCAAAAGTATGTCAACTGTGCGGGAAAAAAACCGCTTGACACAGGCCGCCTTTATCGCTATCATTAACTCATTGAAAGGCATCGTCCTTTCACGGCACCGCATCGGTGCATCCGGCAGCTTCTGCCAAACATTTCACGAAAGACTTTGCAGGGGCCGGATCAAAGCCACGGCAATCCTGCCCCAAAGGGCGCGAAACGCCCGGAAACGGAGGATTGCATGGAAAAAGAAAAACTGGATGCCGCCATCGTCCTGAAAGACTACTGGCGGAACAACGACCGCTTCGCCGACTTGTTTAACCAGGCCCTGTTCGGCGGGCGGGAGGTGATAACGGCCAATGGCCTGACCGAAGGGGATTCCGACGAGTCGACGGTCATCGGCCACCGGGACGGCATCCCGGAAACGGTCGGGAGATACCGCGATGTCGTCAAGACCCACGATGACCAGATTGACCTCGTCGTGTATGGGATCGAGAACCAGAAAAACGTGCATCTGGCGATGCCCGTCCGTGGCATGGTGTACGACGGCCTGAACTACGCCAAGCAATGCAAGGCGCTCGCGGCGAGCCACAAGGCGGCGGGCGACGCAACGGACATGGACTCCGACGAGTTCCTGTCGGGCATGAAGCGAGGTGACAGGCTGCTCCCGGCGGTGAACCTGGTCATTTATTACGGCGAGGAACACGACTGGGACGGGCCGACGTGCCTGGGTGAGATGATGGACGTGCCGGAACACGTAAGGCCGTATTTCAACGACTACCGACTGAACATCCTGAACGTCCGCAGCGCCGACGGGCTGGATTTCAAGAACGCCGACAACCGGAGCTTCTTCTCGGTCGCCAAATATCTGTATGAAAAAGGGAAGAATTTTAACGTAAAGGACTTCGACGCAGCGTTCCCTGACATGCGGCTGGGCCATGAGACAGCCACGGCCATCGCCGCCGCGACGGGCTCGGTTAGGCTACTGGAGAGCATGAAGGGAAAAACCAAAAAGGAGGAAATCGTCATGTGCAAAGCATTGGAAGCATTGGAACAAAGGGGTGAAGAGCGGGGCATGGAGAAACTTGACCAGCTTTATGATTATCTGCTCAGCAACAACATGCACGACGAGCTGAGACGCTCCGTGTCCGACAAGAAGTATAGACGGGAACTTTTGCATACGTATGGCTTTTGCGATTCCGCCGTGATGGAAATATCGCTTTGATATCAGGCAGGGGGATAGGTTGATGCTTTTCATCAGAAACGGCGGACTCCCCCTCGCCTCTCTTGCCGCTTGTGTTCTTCTGCCTTTGTTCCTTTCGGAGGTACATAATATGATGCTGTACGAATATGACGAAGCCAAACACTACGAGTCGTTGCGCCGGGAGGGTGAGAGACGGGGCGAGGCGCGTTCCGACGAGAAGTGGGAGGGAATCGTGGCCGAGAAGGACGCGCACATTTCCAAGCAAGACGCACGCCTCTCCAAGCTGGGTGCCGACATCCGCAGATTGCAAAAAGAACTGGCGATAGCCCGCGGAACGGGTGCCTGATGCGCTGGGATTTAGGTGAGATTCCGGGCAGAGTGGACGGCGGGTGGTATCGTTCGTTGGTTTGACGGCGACGGTTTAGCCGTATTGGAAATTACATACTCCCATTATTTTGTCCCATTCTTACATTAACGATTGAACTTTGCATCGTAAATACCTACTTTTGGAGGCCACCCGGCAAATGATATAGCACCGTAACCCGGAATTGATAATTTGAAATCACGGCCATCTGGCGGCAAGTCCACATTGATGCTTATTTAGAAATGAGTTGTTGCTAATATACATAAATCAATATATAATTTAAGTAGAACATGGAGGTAACGAAATGACACTTAAAAACATCATGATAAACCTATTCTTTGAGAAAGAGAATGCACCGAGAAGAAGAATAGATGATATTGAAAGAGAGCTGTCAGATTACTTTGTTTGTCCATTTACTATAGTAACAATTCCGAATGAAGCACCTTCAACGATTCCAAGAATAACTGCACGAAATAGCTTGGGCAATGAAATGTTAAATATATCTCAGATTAATCTGCAATATATAATTTCGTTTTCAGATCATGGAGCAACTAATGCTATTGATTTTATTGATAACTATTATAATGTGATATTAAAATTATATAATATAGTAAAAAATACATTGAAAAAAGAAACGTACTATTTCGGTATAACATGCACCATTGAAAAAGAAGAGATAGACCCAATTAAATATATTAAAGATAAACATTTGAGAAGTTTGAAAGAAAATATTGATGAAATAAACCTTCGTTATGCGTTAGTTGAAGGCGATAAGTACTATGTTAACACATTGATTAATAATGCCAAAGAAGCGGAAATTGATTTGGCAATAAAACCAGACGGAAATAATGAAATTAATTTAGAGATTCTATCTACATCGAAGCTTAAAGTGATAAAACACGCAATTCAAGCGTCTATTGATGTTAATGATAGGTATTCCTTTAACCTTGACGAAAAGTACAGAACAAGTGAGGAGGAGATTTTATTAATAATAAAAAGGCAAAAGAAAAAATCAATGAATTTGAGAAGGAGATAACAAAAGATGAATAATTATCTTATCCCCCCAATAATTGCTATCTCCTCATTGACTCTTTCTTTTAGTCAACCAGCGCAGCTCGATATTATAGAAAAAAAAGTCGTTCCGATTAATTATGTTGCAGGTAGTTTTATAAGTAACAACCTTTACAATTTGAATGTAACGCTTGTAAACAGTTACGATATAAGAAGCTTAGAAGATATTTTTGGCAAAATGAGCTCTTATACCAAAGAGGAAAATGAACACTTTTGGAGTGACTTGAAAAGCCAATGTACGACATTAAAAGGAATAATTGTGACATGAATGATGTGATTAATAGTAAATTTATTGATTTCGTTAAAGGTGCTCTTCCTAGTGTGAGCAAAGAAATTGCGGATGAAATCAAAGATTTGATAAATAAATTTCCTCCAAATACAAACTTAAAATCTTGGCATACAGCACATGAACAGGATTTATTACAAGGAGATGTAGTTGATGGAATTAATTTTATCTTTAGGGATGATGCTGGTAGCATACTAATTACGCCTATCATGAAGGGAATGATTCTTTCGTGTTCATGCGATATTGAAAATGATGATGATATTATTGCGCCAGTTTTTCCAACAGTTCGTTGAAACCGTCAACTATAAATGAAGTGAAACTTAATAGAAAATATGATACTCTCTATATTGATACAGCAGAAACTTCAGAGTATCATATTAGGTTTAACTTAGTTAATACATTTAAGACAAAAAGAGTTAAAGAACTATTATCGGAAGGTGCAATTAAAAAGATACTCTCGTTAAATACAATAGGGTATTATCTTTTCATCATTAAGCTTACAATTCATTTTATGAGAGCGGAGGGGGAGGAGGTAGTAAGCTTAAGATAGTTATAATGATTACCCATAAATATCGCCTTTTTCATTGTCATTGTTTATTCTCATTCTATTCTTTGTTCTTTTCTGAGTAATCCGGCGCGGATTACACCGCCTGACCGGACTATGGAAACCGGACTACCGGAAAAATGGGAACCGTCATTCCGGTGATGGAAACCCTATATACGAATTCCTTATAATGTATCCATGCGCCAAATCGGCGTAAATACATTTTAAGGATGGTCATCAAATGACCAAATACCGTGAAATCCTACGGCTTCACAGCCTGGGATTAACCCAGCAAAACATTGCTTATGGTTGCCAGGCGAACAGCTTCTTTACCCTGATAAGCGACACTTATGAAACTTCGTCCATGATCTTTACCACCAACAAGGAAATCACCGACTGGACGGAGATGCTGGGCGACCCGGTACTCACGACGGCGCTGCTCGACCGCATACTCCACCATGCCCGGTGTTTCTCATTGAAAGGGGAGTCTTACCGGCTGAAGCACCCGGAGATGTTTACCTGACCAACGCACGAGAAGAATAATGGGCGTTATGATTGTGTAAAAAACTGCTTACCTAACAATGTAAAAAGTGCTTGACATTTGCACCCTCATGCAGGCCTCCCTTCCGAAAGCCGACAGGAGATATGTCTTGCCCACGCCGGTCGCACCGGTTATGATGAGGTTCGCCCCGTCCCTGATCCATCCGCAGTCCGAAAGTTGCGCCACCCTGCCCTTCGCGAGGTTGCGTTTTTTTTCGTAATCAAGGTGTTCAAGGCAGGCGGTCGGCTCCCTCAGGTCCGCCGCCCTGCACAGGCGCTTGATTTTCGCCTCCTTTCTTGCGTTGTGCTGATGGGTGACGATGATCCCGAAGCGGTCATCGAACGAAAGGCCGCCCATCGCCGGCAGTTCCTGTTGGCGCTGGTATTCGAGCTTCATCGCGTGCAGCTTGAGCTCGGACAGCTGCTCCATTGTCTGGTACTTCATTGTTTTTTCCTCCTATCTCCATTCCCCGGTGCGGAGATTGCCGTGGTGCGGGGTCGGCGTGTCCGCTGCGGGCTCAAATGGCTCTTGCAATGTGCAAATGTCAAGCACTTTTTTACATTGTTAGGTAAGCAGTTTTTTACATACTCCGGTAAGGAGAATTTTACATGGTATGGTAAACACTTTTTTACATGGTATGGTAAGCACTTTTTTACATGGCGCGGTAAGCAGTTTTTTACACAATTATAACGCCCGTCATCCTTCTCGCGCTTTGGTCAGGTAAACCTCTCCGGGTGCTTAAGCCGGTAAGACTCCCCTTTCAACGAGAAACACCGGGCATGGTGGAGTATCCTGTCGAGCAGGGCCGTGGTGAGTACCGGATCGCCCAGCATCTCCGTCCAGTCGGTGATTTCCTTGTTGGTGGTAAAGATCATGGACGAGGTTTCATAAGTGTCGCTTATCAGGGTAAAGAAGCTGTTCGCCTGGCTGCGTGATATTGGCGTGTAGCCTATTTCGTCAATGATGATCAGCTGTGCTTTCCTGATGTTCCTGAGCCGGAATCCCGCCGAACGCTCGGCGGGGGCATTGTCCAATATCTTGACAAGGCTCGTCATCTTCTCAAAACAGACGGTATAGCCGCTGTCCACCGCATGAAGTCCCAGTCCGGCGGCAATCATCGTCTTGCCCAGCCCCGGGGGGCCGGCCAGGACGATGTTTCCGCGGGTGTCCAGCCAATTGAGTTCCTTGAGCTGGTTTATCTGACCCGACGTGATTCCTGATTCAAGCTCTTTGGGGTCAAACTCCTCCAGACTCCGGACATTCGGCGGGAAGTGGGCGGCGGACAGGCTCCGTTTTCTGCGCCGTTCATTACGCCCACCCACCTCGACCTCCAATAAGCTGAGCAGGAAGCGGCGGTATGAATCCTCCCGTTCTTCCGCTTCGTCCAACAATCCGGCCAGGGCTTTCGCCGTGTGTTTCAGCGTGAAAGTGGTCAGCAGGGCCGACAGGCGCTCGATCGGGATGTGGTCGGTGTCCATGTTCCCCAGAATTTTCCGGTTCATTCGGCCACCTCCGTTTCCGCAATGCGCATCTGGTAAGCTTTCGCATACACGTCGAGATCCTTATATTCCACACTGGGATAAAGGGCCGTGTCATCAATGGAAACCCGCCCGGCTTTTTGCAGGAGGAACACCGTCTTAAACTGCGAAAACTGGTAACGGTATTTGGCGCAGCATTCCTTGAGTACCGCCGCAACTAGCGCCCGGTCGGGATTCTCTGCTTCGAGGAACTGCTCCACGGCCCGCAGTTGCTTATATACGTGCCGGGGGTTTTCTTTTTTGACGCCGTTTATGAAATGCTGGAAATCGTAGCAGTTCCACCGCCTGCGCATCCTCTCGATGAGCCCGGTCACCCCGTCGTTGCCCCTGTCGGCATGCCCGGGAAGCGTGTTCACGCTGCCCTTGCACTCGCTCAGGTCGTGACTGCAAATCAGGACACGCCCCGGGTCATATATGTGTATTTTCCCGGCGGCGACTTTATACAGCACGTCTTTGAAAGCATACTCGCGCGGAACGGAATATTTGTTGGACTTATAAAGCACGTATGGCAGGGCGGCTATGCCATAGGTTTTGAAGCTGTTCGGTGAGTTTTCATACACGGACGGCAACAGCGGGCGCAGGCTCGCCTTCTCCGTGACACCAAACACCTCCCGGGGAATCATCAGTGTCGTCCGGTGGATGCGGTTGTTTTTCCTCTCAAGCCAACCGGGAAGCGAGCGCCAGACATCGTCGATGCAGGTGATGTCGCGGGCGCTGAAAAAGTTCTTCTTCACGAAGCCGACCGCATTCTCCACCGGCCCCTTGCTTTCGGGATCGGACTTGTTGCAGACCCAAAGCGTAAGCTCCTGCTCAGTGCAAAACTCTTCAAAAAGCCTTGTTTTTATCACCTCGCCATAAATCTCGCTGCTCACGAACACAGCATCCTGGTCGATGACCAACTGACGCACCCGCCCGCCCAGCCTTTGGAAAGCACGGTATATGGCCGAGCACGCTTCGGTGGCATTATACCCATGATCCTGGGCATACACGATCAGCAGGCGGCTGTGGCGCAGTAAAAGACATATGAAATGGATGGCATTGTTGCGCCCGAGCGTGACCTCGCCAAAATCAATGAGCATCTGTTCGCCGGGAGGGGTGTCGGGAACATAATAATAGGTGCGTCGCTTACCCCCGTCCATGTCTGTCTGGCCGCTGCTTTCAAGATAATGGACATAGTTCCTGAGTGTCTGCTCATTACCGGGCAGGGTTTCATGATCACCCTCTTCAACGAACTTCTCCATCAGGACATCATAAATTGACGAGACATGGCAGTTCCTGTTGGCTTCGGTGCTGATGATGGATATGATCGTGCTTTTGAACGGTTCCCGGTCGAAGGCTTTGTCCTTCGTGAGCTTTTCGCCGGGATTGTCCGGCACGGCATCCATCTTGTAATACTTGTTGATGGTCGGGCGGCTGGGCGGTTTGAGCCCCTGCCCTTTGTAGTACGCGGCGATTTCGCTTTGCGTGAAACCGCGCAGTTTCAATTCCTGGATCTCTTGCATTTGCTTTTTGTCGAGCATCGGTGATTTTCTCCCTTCGTATAGTTGTTGTCATTATACCAAGGAATGGTGCCCGACATTCTCCTTCCGATTTACTCGCCCTGCGGTTAGAAGGATGGGTTGTGTAAAAAAGTGCTTACCGCTACTTGAAAAAACTGCTTACCGTTGGATGAAAAAAGTGCTTACCGGGCCGTGTAAAAAAGTGCTTACCATCAGATGAAAAAACTCCTTACCGTGGGCTGTAAAATCATCTTACCACCCACACATACATATCCAACAGTTCCTTTTCATACTCCGGTTTCAAAGCGTCCTCATATTTTATGAGTTCGTTTAGGCAGAATTTTTCAAAGCCCCTTTCACTGTGTGTCCGTGCAAGCAATGAATCAAACAGCTCTCCTTTCATTCCTTCGGCAGCCAACAGATGCTTGATGTCCACTCTCTTGGCAGACAAAGCCTCGAATATTTCCTCGCGCCTTTGATGCCACAAATCGGATTCCGTATTCTGCTTCAACTCATTAAAGGCATCGATATTGCCCTGGCTATACTCCGTAACATACGCAAATAATTCTTCCTTTGCTTTCTCGGGCTGCTGTTCCTTAAAATAGCAATCAATAAGCTTTCTTGAATGCCTACTGACCAAGCCGAAAGAATGGCCATCTCACAAGTATTTGGCAAATGCCATTATTACTTGCGAAATTTTTTCATTTCACCTTCACTACTGTACTTGTGATTATATTTTACTAAGATTATCCAAAAAGCCGACTGCTTGGTGTTTGTAATATTTACCCCAGCCATAGGAGTAATCACCGTTTGCATCCTAAATTACGCCGTTTTTGGACAACTTGACCGTTATGGCGTAATCGTCGCTGCCTTCGAGGTCGTAAACCCATTCTTCCCATAAACTTCCAACGAAACAACATTGCAAACTTATAGTAGTCAAGTCCGCATATTAGGATTTTTTGCCGATATGGGTTTCAAAACTTTACAAAGGGACTCACGATGCTCCTCATTCAATTCCATAAATAACGATAATATACTTTCATATCTATTAATTCATTGTATTTGTGTTCTTCATAAAACATCTCTTTACTATTTTGGGAGGTCGTTCCCATTTACACGAGCGTTAATGCGCCGCCGTTAAATCAAATCATATTGCTGCTCTATGCGTTCTTTTATCATTTCAAATCGCTTTTCAATAAATTGATAATAAGAAGATTGAAAGTCATCTTTACCTAACGTGAAATCATTGATCCATTCTAAATCTGTTTTATTTGTGAAAGTAAAATGATCTTCTAAATCCCTCAGAGACAGCTTTGATTTCTTCAAATATTCTGTATCACTATAAATGGTCTTATCTTTTTTCGACCTATTTTCGCTTAGAGGTAATAAGCATAAATTACCGATTGAACTTATTGGTAACCTTAATTCACCATCAAACCGATCTAAGTGATTTTTCATAAACCCCTTTGTCGCCAAATGTTCAATATCGTAAAGCGAATTATCAATTTGAGCCTTGGCACTGAACTCATGGATATATAAAAGGTTGAGGATCATCTTTTCAGGTTCTTTCGGCATGGCTACTCGTGTATGTTCACGCCTTTCATTTTTCATTGTTTCAAACCATGTTTGCAACGCATTGGAAAATTCTGTTTTAGGCACTGTTCTTGAATAATAGGTCATTCCAGATAAAATGCTGTCCATTTTTTTGTCGCCAGAACCCATCCAACGTTGTTGAATAATCTCCATTGCATATATTTTTGCAACATTGCTCTTGAATACTTTTTCATTTTGCTGCCATTCCGCATTCGGCTTGTTATAGTTCAACGAATAAGATATAACATTTCCATCTGGGCTAATATCCGTATTTGCATATTTACCAATAAATAAATAGGCAATAATAGAACATATCTGTAGTTCTGTGTGTAACGGTTGAACTGTCGTTGCTCTTTGCGAATTTCCCTTGAATTTGTTGTATTTTCCAATTAGATTATCTGTATATTCAATGCAGCTTATGAGTTTTTCAATAAACATATTTAGGGAAGTATCATTTTTTATCATTTCTTTTATTCTTTTGTTAAGCGATTTCATATCAGCACTCTTACCGCCCAAACAGGCGTTAAACAACGTAAATCCTGCACTATTTACTTCGCTTGCGTCTTTTTTGGTTTCGAAAAGTGCTGGGAATTTTTCTGACATCATTTTTCCAAAACCAAAAGCAATCTCGAATACATTCAATTCCTTCAAACGGATAAATTCCGTTGAATCATAGTCCTCAAGCTCGAGCTTACTATCTCCGAGCATTTCGTCATATCTGTCGCGATTTTTCTTGACAATATCAAATAGTTTCTCGGACGAAACAACATATTTGTCATCAGCCCAAGTAGCGGCATAAATTTGATATTTAGTTAATTTTGTTCCTTCCGAGTTTATTCTTTCAAAAACTTCAGGGAGAACATCCTCATCACCTTCAACAATGATAGCGGGAATTTTTATATCCATTAAGGCAGTACACACTGTTTGATATGACTTTAAACTTGGTTTAATAATTTCAATTATTTCGCGTTCTTTTCCACGTGCTGTCGGAAAACACTCTGCAAGGACTACCGTAAAATTATAATACTGCATTAACTCAACATCCTGCATAGTTGGATGATCCTTATAGACCCATTTTAACAAACAGGTCTTTATCTCAGTTTCTATACGATTTTGATTGCCCCCAAGACATAAAATTTCTCGCACTTTTTTTATTGCGGCATCATCAATATCCGCTTCACAATAGTATTTTGCGGGATTCCGCATAAATTCAAAAATCGTTGAACACCTTTGAAGTCCATCTACTATTCGCTCATTTCCATTCGGGGCTCGATATAACAATATTGTGCCGAATGGCAACCCTCTTTTTATTGTGTCGATCAGCCTATCTTTTTGCTTATCGCTCCATACTAAACCCCTTTGATATTTGGGAACATTTATTCGTTGTGAATTAATTTTGTTTTCAAGTTCTTTTGCAGAAAAAGTGTCCGGTTTCCAAGTATTCATAGTATTGACCTCCAATATTGTATTGATGTACACCCCCTCACTCCCACTCCACCGTCCCCGGCGGCTTCGGACTCAAATCATAGCACACCCTATTAACCCCATCCACTTCCGCCAATATCCGCTCCGTGATCCTCGCCAGCAGCGGCCACTCGACCTGCTCTATGCTGGCCGTCATGGCATCGGTAGAATTTATGGCGCGGATGATGACGGGCCAACCCATGCAGCGGGCATCGTTTTTCACGCCGACGGACTTAAAATCGGGGATGGCGGTGAAGTACTGCCACACTGTTCGGTCCAGTCCAGCCAGGTAAAACTCCTCACGGAGGATGGCATCGGATTCACGGACGGCTTCGAGACGATCCCTGGTGATGGCACCGAGACAACGGACACCGAGACCGGGGCCGGGGAAGGGCTGGCGGAATACTAGCTCGTCCGGCAGGCCAAGGTGCAAGCCGAGGGCGCGGACCTCGTCCTTATAGAGCTGGCGGAGCGGCTCGACCAGTTCGAACTGCATGTCTGCCGGCAGACCGCCGACATTGTGGTGGGCCTTGACCGCTTTTGCGCCCCCCGCGCCGCTTTCGATGATGTCGGGGTATATCGTGCCCTGGGCGAGGAAAGGGATGGCTGCACTGCCGCCGAGGCGCTTGGCCTCTTCCTCAAAGACGCGGATAAACTCACCGCCGATGATTTTTCGCTTTTCTTCCGGATCGGCTATACCGGCCAGCTTCGCGAGAAAGCGTTCGGAGGCATCGACATAGACCAGGCCATCCCCCAGCCGCTTTCTGAACACCCGGACCACTTCTGCGGACTCGTCTTTTCGCATCAGGCCGGTATTTACATGGACGCAGACCAACTGCTCAGCGATGGCTTCGATAAGCAGGGCCGCGACCACGGAACTATCGACACCGCCGGACAGGGCCAGCAGGACTTTTCCCTCGCCGACTTGCTGGCGTATCAACTCTATCTGTTCGGCGGCGAAAGCCGCCATGTCGCGTGTTACGTTACTGTCTCGGATCATATATATCTCCTAATTTGCTTCTGCGGCGACAACCAATGGACGGCGGGGGCAAGCCCCCCCCCCCCCG
>Ga0099364_10009470_pt1 | contig 13510 bp, 11 predicted proteins | sample TergutTh196P3_FD_73070 | JGI IMG/M metagenome (GOLD analysis project Ga0099364, IMG submission 73070) | Microcerotermes parvus P3 segment gut microbial communities from Pointe-Noire, Republic of the Congo - Th196 P3 | ecosystem: Host-associated > Arthropoda: Insects > Digestive system > Gut ...
GCCAATTATATTTTGTCTCATTTAGGAACCGATAGAACACGTCTTTGCTGGGAAGAGATTCCGCATGCTTGCTTTCCAGTGATCGAAACAGGTTTTTCCCGTGGAAGACCAGCTGGAAGAGAATCTGAAAAACGGTAAAACTGGAAACACCATATGATTTACGGATCCCAGCTTTGCGAAGTAACTGGTGTACAGTGAGCAACGAAAACATTTGTGAAAAACGATTCTGGGTCTGTTCAAACTGACAAGTCTGTTGTAACATGAACTGCCACCTTTCGGTTTGGATTTATGGACTGCTTTCTCACACTTCCATTTTACCAAATTTGAAAGGTGGTTTCTTGTCAAGAACCTTACTTATTTCTGGCAACGCAAGGATTCGTAAGACTTATACTCTATTTTCGCTCTGCGAAAGTTGAGTATCCTAAAAAGAAAGTCAAGTTTAATCTGGCAGAACAATACCTTTTGAAAGTCCGGCTTCGTTGCCGGCTTTCAAATTGCTTGGCGCTCGACCGACCAGAGATGAAAGGCGGCCAAGGCCGCGGCCCGGGCCAGGGCCCGGGATTCCGGGCCGCCCAGGGAGAAGGAGCGGCGGTCGGACCAGCCGGGGCCTTCAACCAGGCTTTCGATGACCAAGGCCGTATCGCCGGGGCCGGGGGCGGGGGCGGGGGCCTGAAGGTCGGGCCGGGCGGTGAGGGTGAGCCGCACCTCGCCTTCTTTTAGCGGGGGGGCATCCATAGGGGCATCCATGGGGGCATCCCAGGCGCCGCCCCAGGCCGAGGCGGAGAGGGCCGGGCCCAGCATGCCGCTCAGGCGGCCCCGGGTAACGGAGTCGCGTATATAAAGGCGCCGGCCGCCGGCCGCCAGCCGTGCGGCCACGGCCCCGGCCAGGGTTTCCTCCCCCCGGCCGAAGACATGGCCGGAGAGGCGTTTTTCCAGTTCGGCCAGGGCCGGGGCCAGGGCCGCCTCCAAGTCCGCTTCGCTTTCTCCCTCGGCGGTCACCAATATCCGCACCATATCCGGGGAGGCCAGGAGACCCACGGCCGGGTTTTTCCCGGTCATCAGGTCGGCGATGCGGCTGTCGACCGCGCTCTCGCCCAGACCGGCGGTTTTTAGTATAATGGTTTTAAGCCGGCCGCCGGCCGCCGGGAACTGGGTTTTCAGGCGCGGGGCAAGCCATTGGCGGGCCATCTTCCTCATCTCCACGGACACGCCCGGGAGAAAGACCATGAGTTTCCGCCCCTTGGCCAGGGCGAAGCCCGGGGCCGTGCCCAAGGTGTTGGGCACTACCAGGGCCGAGCGCGGCAGCCAGGCCTGGCGGAGGTTGTTGTCGGTCAAGGTGTAGCCCCGGCGGCGGAACATGTCGCGCAGCCGGGCGGCCAGGTTTTCGTGGAATTCCAGGTCCAGGCCGAAGGCCGCGGCCGCGGCCGGCCGGGTCAGGTCGTCTTCGGTGGGGCCCAGGCCGCCGGTGACGAGTATGACCTGGTGTTCCCGCCAGGCCCGGCGGAAGGCTTTGACCAGGCGGTCCCGGTCGTCGCCCACGGCCGTGTGCCGGGCCACCCGCACCCCCTGTCCGGCCAGGTATTCGGACAGCCAGGCGCTGTTGGAATCCACCAGGCGGCCCAGCATGAGCTCGCTGCCGGTGGTCACTATTTCCGCGTATATGGTTTTTTTAGACATGACTGGTAAAAATGGGAATAAGGCAAGTTAGCAAAATCAGGCCGGCTAGTCAACCGGGGGGCCGCGCTTCTTTCAGCCTCGGCCTCGACGTGGGCTCCACCACCATCAAGCTGGTGGCCCTGGACGAAGGGGACCGCGTCCGTTTCAGCCTCTACCAGCGGCATTATTCCGATGTGCGGCGGACCATAGTGGAGATGATCCTGGCCGCGGCGGAACGGTTCCCGGGGCAAGCCGCCGCCCTGGCCGTGGCCGGCAGCGGCGGCATAGCCGCGGCTGGCTGGCTGGAGGCGGAATTCATACAGGAAGTGGTGGCCGGGGCCGAGGCCATCGGCCGTTTTCTGCCGGGGGTCGATGTGGCCATAGAGCTGGGGGGCGAAGACGCCAAGCTGACCTTCTTCGATGCCGCCATAGACCAGCGCATGAACGAGACCTGCGCCGGAGGCACCGGGGCCTTCATCGACCAGATGGCCACCTTTCTCAAGACCGACCCGGCCGGCCTAAACGACCTGGCCCGCTCGGCCCGGACCATCCACCCCATCGCGGCCCGCTGCGGGGTCTTCGCCAAGGCCGATATCCTGCCCCTCTTAAACGAGGGCGCGGCCCGGGAGGACATCGCCGCCTCCATCTTCCAGGCCGTGGTGGACCAGACCATAGGCGGCCTGGCCTGCGGCCGGGCCATTCGGGGCCGGGTGGCCTTTCTGGGCGGCCCCCTTTTCTTTTTGTCCGAACTGAGGCGAAGGTTCACCGAAACCCTCAAACTCCCCCCCGGCCAGGCCCTCTGCCCGCCGGACGCCCAGTTCTACGTGGCCCTGGGGGCCGCCCTAAGCGCCCGGGCCCTGCCGCCTTTGCCCGTAAGCGCCTGGGGGGAAAGGGCCCGCACCCTGGCCGCGGCGGACCTGCCCCCGGAAATAGACCCCCTGCCGCCCTTGTTTCAGGATTTGGGGGAACTGGCCGCCTTCCGGGCCCGCCACGGCGCGGCCCGCCTTCCCCGGGCCGACTGGCCGGCCGAGGGGGGCATCTTCCTGGGCCTGGACGCCGGCAGCACCACCACCAAGCTGGTGGCCTTGGACCAGTCGGGGGCCCTCATCCATTCCCATTACGGCCACAACAGCGGCAACCCCTTAAAATCGGCCGTCCGGGCTCTGACCGAACTCTACGACCTCATGCCCGGCCGCCTGACCGTGTTCAAAAGCGGCGTCACCGGCTACGGCGAGGGGCTCATCCGGGCCGCCCTGGGCGTGGACCTGGGGGAGGTGGAAACGGTGGCCCACACCACGGCGGCCGCCTTTTTCCAGCCCGAAGTCAGCTTCATCGTGGATATCGGCGGCCAGGACATCAAGTGCCTTTCCATAAGGAACGGGGTCATAGACCGCCTGATGCTCAACGAGGCCTGTTCCTCGGGGTGCGGTTCCTTTTTGGAAACCTTCGCCCGCACCCTGGAACTGGACGCGGCCGCCTTCGCCCAAACGGCCCTGGCGGCCCGGCGGCCGGTGGATTTGGGGAGCCGCTGCACGGTCTTCATGAATTCCAAGGTCAAGCAGGCCCAGAAGGAAGGGGCCCAGGTGGGCGACATTTCCGCCGGGCTCTCCTACTCCGTGGTCCGCAACGCCCTCTACAAGGTCATCCGCCTGAGCCGGGCGGAAGACCTGGGGGACCGGGTGGTGGTCCAGGGGGGGGCCTTCTTAAACGACGCCGTTTTGAGGGCTTTTGAACTTTCCATCGGCCGGGAGGTGGTGCGGCCGGACATTGCCGGGCTCATGGGGGCCTTCGGCATGGCCCGGCTGGCCCAGGAGGCCTGGCGCGAGGCCGGGGGTTCAGGCCGGCCGGGGGAAGCCAAACCCCACTCCGCCCTCATCGACCGCCGGCGCCTGGCCTCCTTCGGGGTCAGCGCCAATAACGCCCGGTGCCGGAAATGCGAAAACCACTGCCTGCTCACGGTCAACCGCTTTTCCGACGGCCGAGTCTTCGTCTCCGGCAACCGCTGCGAACGCGGCGCGGCCCTGAAAAGCCCGGCCGCCGACAAGCTGGACGCCCTGGCCCACAAGGCCCACCTGGGCGACATCTCCCCGCGCCTGGCCCGGCTCCCGGCCATCGGGGCCTTGATGAAAAGCCCTCCGGCCCAGTTCGCGGAACTGCCCAACCTCTTCCAATGGAACCGCTACCGCCTCTTCGAGGTCTACCGGCCCCTGCCCCCCGGGGAGGCCCTGGCCACCGTGGGCCTGCCCCGGGCCCTGGGCCTTTATGACAACTACCCCTTCTGGTTCACCTTCTTCCATCACCTGGGGCTGAGGGTGGAACTTTCGCCGCCCTCTTCCAAGGATTTATACAACTCGGCCCTGGACACCATCCCCTCCCAGACGGTCTGCTACCCGGCCAAGCTGGTCCACGGCCATGTGAAGGCCCTGGCCGAGAGGCGGCCGGATTTCATCTTCTTCCCCTCCCTGCCCTTTGACCTTCCGGCCGACTACCATACCGATGCCCGCTACAACTGCCCCTTAGTGGGAACCTACGGGGAATTGATACGCCTGAACATGGACATTTTGGAGGAAGCGCGCTTCGTCTCGCCCTTTCTGGACCTGGCCTCGCCGGCCCGGGCCCGCCGCCGCCTGGCCGAGGAACTGGCCTTTCTCAAGATTTCCGGCCCCCGCCTCAAGGCGGCCTTGAAGGCCGCCTACCAGGAACAGGCCCAATACCGGGCCGATATCCGCTCGGCCGGGGACCGGGCCCTAGGCTACCTGGAACGCCACGGCGGCACGGGCATTGTCCTGGCCGGCCACCCCTACCACCTGGACCCCGCCATCCACCACGGCATAGCCGAGGTCATCAGCTTAAGCGGGCTGGCCGTTTTGACCTGCGATTCGGTGGACCACCTGGCCCCGGCCGGCTGGTCCGGGCGGGTGGTGGACCAGTGGGTCCCCCATTCCCGGCTTTACCGGGCCGCCTTGGCGGCCGCGGCCCGGGACAACCTGGAATTGGTGCAGCTGGGCAGCTTCGGCTGCGGCCTGGACGCGGTCACCACCGACCAGGTGGGCGATATCCTGGAAGAGGCCGGCAAGGTCTACACCTTTCTCAAGATCGACGAAGGGGCCAACCTGGGCGCGGCCCGCATCCGCATCCGCTCCCTCATGGCCGCCATCGGCGACCGCCGCCGCCGCCGGACGGTCAACTCCACGGCCAGGGTCTATCACTACCGCCCGGCCAGGGCGGCCGTTTCGGGGGACTACACCATCCTGGCTCCCCAGTTGTCGCCCGTCCACTGGCGCTTTTTGGCCCCGGCCATGGCCGGCTCGGGCTACCGCCTGGAAGTGCTGCCCCGGGTCAGCCGCGAGGCCGTGGAGGAGGGGCTGCGCCATGTCAACAACGACGCCTGCTACCCGGCCCTGATGGCCGTCGGCCAGATTCTCTGCGCCCTTCAAAGCGGGGACTACGACCTGGACCGCACGGCGGTGCTCATGTCCCAGACCGGGGGGGGGTGCCGGGCCACCAACTACGTGGGCTTTCTGCGCCGGGCTCTGGAAAGAACCGGCCTGGGCCGGGTGCCCGTCTGGCCCCTGGCCTTATCCCCGCGCCCCGGCGACGAGGGCTTGAAGCTGGACCGCCCCCTCGTCAAGCGCCTCTTTCTGGGTCTGTTGTACGGCGATCTCTTAAGCCGCCTCCTTTTGGCCAGCCGGCCCTATGAAAAACAGCCCGGCGCGGCCCAGGCCCTGGCGGGCCTATGGTCGGAACGGGCCGAAGAAACCGTGCGCCGGGGCGACCGCCGGGCCTTCAAACGGGACATCGCGGCCATCACCGAAGATTTCGCCGCCCTGGACCTGGCCCCGCCGGACCGCCCCAAGGTGGCCCTGGTGGGGGAGATACTTCTGAATTTTCACCCGGAAGCCAACAACCGGGCCGTGGAAGTGGTGGAGGCCGAAGGGGGGCAGGCCGTTCTGCCGGAACTCACCGACTTCGTGCTCTACTGCCTTTATGACGATGTGTTCCGGGCCGACAAGCTGGCCGGCGGCCGTCTGAAGAAATGGCTGGCCCTGGGCCTGATTCGCCTGGCGGAAAGCTGGCGGCGGCCCTTGAGGGAGGCCCTGGCCGCCCACCCCCGTTTCGGCTCCATCCATCCCTTCCAGCGCTTTGTCCAGACGGGGGGGGGAATAGTCTCCCTGGGCAACCAGTCCGGGGAGGGCTGGTACCTGACCGCCGACATGGCCCTGATGCTGGAAAACGGCGTGTCCAACATCCTCTGCCTTCAGCCCTTCGGCTGCCTGCCCAACCATGTAACCGGCAAGGGCGTGGTCAAGGAACTCAAGCGCCGCTACCCCGAGGCCAACCTGGCCGCCGTGGACTACGACCCCGGGGCCAGCGAGGTCAACCAGTTAAACCGCATAAAACTCATGATGTCCCGGGCCAGAGCGTCAAACAATTTAAAAGCCGGCTAAAGCCGGCTTTATACCTGCATTCTCATAACTTCCTGGTAGGCGGCGACGACCTTGTTCCTCACTTCCGCCAGCATGCGGAAGGAGACGTCGGCCTTGCTCATGGCCAGGAGGGTCTCATGAATATTGCCGTTGCGGCCGGTGGCCAGCTCCACCTGGGCGTTGGAGGACTTGTGCTGCAGGAGGTTGGTGGTCATTAAGGAAGCCTTTAAGTGGTCGGCGAAACCGGGACGCTTGGCGTTGGGGTTGGTCGGGGCCAAGAGGGTCAGGGGCGGGCTGGCGACGGGCTTGATGGGGGGGATGAACATAAGAGGCTTCCTTCTTGAGCCGAACGATTAAAAGGCCGGCCTGGCCGGGCCTTTTAATCGTTTGATGCTCTATCGCAATATTTCCAGGGATTTCAGGGCCATGCTCTGGGCGGCGGTGGCGGCGGTGATGTTGGCCTCGTAGCTTCGCTTGGCCGAAATCATATCCACCATTTCCTGCACCACGTTTATGTTGGGCATAAGCACATAGCCGAATTCGTCGGAATCGGGATGGCTGGGGTCGTAAACCAGCTTGAAATCGCGGCGGTCTTCCATGACTTCCCGCACCTGGCAATCCTGGAGCTGGTTTTCGAGGCGGGGCCGTACGCCGCGGGCGCCGCTGAAATAGGGGGCGGTTTCAAATATGGGCACCTTGCGGCGGTAGGGGCCGCCGTCCGGGGTGCGGGTGGTGTTAACGTGGCTGAGGTTCATGGCCACCAGGTTCATGCGCTGCCTTTGGGAAGTGAGGCCCGACTGGCTTATGTCCATTGAGTTTAAAAAGTCCATGCTTAAGCTCCTCCTGTTCCGCCGGTGATGGCGAACTTTAGGCCCTCAAACGATTTGGCCAGCATCTGCACCGTAGTATTATAGATGATCTGGTTTTTCGTGAGCAGCGTCATTTCCTTGTCGATGTCCAGAACATCGTCGTCATATTCGTCCCAGCCATAGGGCGACATTTTGACGGCCTGGGAGGCCGTTTCAAAGGCCCGTATGGGATTTTTGGTGGGGATGTGCCGGTCGTCGGTCTGCCTGGCCTCCAGCTCCCCCGGGGACCGGGTCAGGTGACGGGCCAGAACCTCCTCAAACCGCAGGTGCTTGGCCCGGAACCCGGGGGTATCCATGTTGGCCAGGTTGGTGGACGTAATATCGTGCCGGGCCAGTCTCAGGCCCAGGGTGCCGCCCATGGTGTTGATGCGGTCTTCAAAAAGGCCGGTGGAGAAATTGGGCCGGGATGAAGGTCTCCCTCCCCGGGCTCTTCCGTTGATTCGGCCTTCAAAAATGGTGTTGGTCAAACTTTCGCTCATAACTTGCATCCTATGGCTTTATGTTCAAATAATCTCTGGCGGCTTGTGGCCCGCTCATGATATAGGCAATTCCAATGCCAGTTTTTTGGCCGCGGAGGAAAAAATGGAAATTGTGCTGGTCCATCCCGAAATACCCCCCAACACCGGCAATGTCGCCCGCCTCTGCGCCGGCCTGGGCCTCGCCTTGAACCTCATTGAACCCCTTGGTTTTCAACTGGATGACCGCCATCTCCGGCGGGCCGGCCTGGATTACTGGCCCCAGGTGGACCTGAAAACCTGGCCGGACTGGCCGGCTTTTCTGGCCGCCTGGCGGGGCGGGCGGCTGTGGGGGACTTCCGCCAGGTTGGGGGAGGTTTACACCGGCGTCAATTTTTCAGCGGACGACGGCCTTGTTTTCGGCCCTGAAACCCGGGGGCTTTCCCTGGAAATTCGCGGCCAGCTGGACGGCCTATTGCGGGCGCCCTTAAGACCCGGAATCCGCAGCCTTAACCTGGCCACCTGCGTCGGGCTCATCACCGGCGAGGCCCTGCGCCAAACCGGCTACTGGGCGGAGCGGCAAACAATTTAAATGCCCGGCGGCTTGTCAGGGCCGGGGCGGGCTGTTATAATAATGAAATGATTGGCATCTCCAAGTTATATTGCGGTACCGTGGAGCCCGGCGACCTTTTGCGCTATGGCCGCCATTCCTCCGCCCTGCCCGGCGGCCTTTTGCAGTTTTCTGCGGACAAGAAACCCGTGGTGGTCTGGAACGTGACCCGGGCCTGCAACCTCTCCTGCGCCCACTGCTACGCCGAGGCGGACTTTGGCCGGGGCCAGGGCGAGCTGACCCGGAGGGAAGCCCTGCGCCTGGTCGACCACCTGGTGGAATACGGCGCGCCGGTGATCTTGTTTTCGGGGGGCGAGCCCTTGCTCCACCCCCACATCTTCGAGCTGATTGAAAGGGCGGTTCGGGGGGGGGTCCGGGCCGTCCTTTCCACCAACGGCCTGTTGATAGACCGCCGGACGGCGGCCCGCCTGGCGGACTTGGGCCTGGCCTATGTCGGCGTGAGCCTCGACGGCCTGGAAAAAACCCACGATGAGCTGCGGGGCCGGCCCGGCCTCTTCGCCCTCACCTTGAAAGCCATTGACGCCGCCCGGACCGCGGGCCTCAAGGTCGGCTTAAGGCTGACCCTGACCCGCCGGAACCTGGCCGAACTGGGGGACCTGTTCGACCTTCTGGAAGGGGAGGACCTGCCCCGGATCTGCTTTTACCACCTGGTGTCCTCCGGCCGCGGCCGCCACCTGGGCCGATGGGCTTTGAACCACGACGAGACCCGCGGGGCCGTGGACTTCATAGCCAGGCGGACAGAAGAAATTTTCCGGCGCGGGCGGAGCCCGGAAGTACTGACCGTGGACAACCACGCCGATGGTCCCTGGCTTTACCTGAAGAAAAAGCTGGCCGGCGAGACCGGGCGGGCCGCGGACATCCTGGAACTTTTGCGCTTAAACGGCGGCAACAGTTCCGGCCACGGGCTGGGGGCCGTGTCTTGGGACGGGCTGGTCCACCCCGACCAGTTCTGGCGTTCGGTCCGCCTGGGCTCGGTGCGGGAACGCGATTTTGCCGAAATATGGCATGACCCAGAAAACGCCCTGCTCCGCGCCCTGAAAAACAAAAAAGACCATGTAACCGGCCGTTGCCGGGCCTGCGCCTTTTTAGACGCCTGCGGAGGCAATCTAAGGGCCCGGGCCGAGGCCGCCACGGGTGACCCTTGGGGGGAGGACCCGGCCTGCTATCTCACCGACGAGGAGATTCGCCCGCCGCTTGGCCCCGGCTCCCTCACGGGAGAGGGCCCATGACCCACATCGTCCGCCCCCGCAGGCTTCGCCGCGGCCCCGTGTTGAGGAAGATGCTCCGGGAGGCGGTCCTGGCCCCTGAAGACTTCATCTATCCCCTCTTCGTGATTCCCGGCCGGGGGCTTAAGCGCCCCATAGCCGCCCTGGCCGGCCAGAGTCACCTTTCGCCGGACGAGGCGGCCGCGGCCGCCGCCGAGGTCTTCGCCCTGGGCGTGCCGGCCGTCATCCTTTTCGGCCTCCCGGCGGTCAAGGACCCGGTGGGCGCCTCCGGGGCCGACCCGGACGGCCCGGTGCAGTCGGCCGTCCGGGCCATCAAGGCGGCCGTGCCGGAAATGGTGGTGATAACCGATGTCTGCCTTTGCGAATACACCGACCACGGACACTGCGGCCTGGTTCGCCAGGGCCGGATCGACAACGACGCCACCCTGCCCCACTTAGCCGCCCAGGCCCTGAGCCACGCCCGGGCCGGGGCCGATATGGTGGCCCCCTCGGACATGATGGACGGCCGGGTGGGGGTTATCCGGGACCTTCTGGACCGCGAGGGCTTTCAAGAAACCGCCATCATGGCCTACAGCGTCAAGTACGCCAGCGCCTTCTACGGCCCCTTCCGCCAGGCCGCCGGCTCAGCCCCGGACTTTGGCGACCGCAAGGGCTACCAGATGGACCCGGCCCGCCGCCGGGAGGCCCAACTGGAAGTCGGCCTGGACCTGGCCGAAGGGGCCGATATCGTCATGGTCAAACCCGCCGGCCTCTGCCTGGACATTGTGCGCGAAATCCGCGACCGCCTGGATATTCCCCTGGCCGCCTACCAGGTCAGCGGGGAATACGCCATGCTCATGCACGCGGCCCAGGCCGGGATCTTGGACGGCCGGGCGGCGGCCCTGGAAACCCTGACCGCCATCAAGAGGGCCGGGGCCGACCTTATCATCACCTACCTGGCTCCCCAGGCAGCCAGGTGGCTGTAGCAGCCGGCCTTGCCATGCCCGGCCTCTCCCCGCCCCGGCTGGTGGCTTGGGAAACCACCCGGGCCTGCAACCTGGCCTGCCGCCACTGCCGGGCTGAAGCCCTCCCCACCCCGCCCCCCGGCGAGTTGAGCCCGGAAGAAGGACGGGACCTGGCGGACCAACTGGCCGCCTGGACCCCGCCCCCGGCGCTCATCCTGACCGGCGGCGAGCCCCTGCTCCGGCCCGACCTCTTGGACCTGGCCGCCTACGGAACGGCCAAGGGCCTCCGGGTGCTGGTCTCCACCAACGGCCTGATGGTGACAGACGCCCTGGCCCGGGACCTTAAGAAGGCCGGGGTGGCCCGGGTCAGCCTGAGCCTGGACTACCCGGACCCGGCCGCTCACGATGCCTTCCGCGGCGCGCCCGGGGCCCATGAGGCCCTCCTCATGGCCGCGGCCTGTCTGCGCCGGGCCGGCCTTCCCTTTCAAATCAACAGTACCTTGACCGCCGCCAACCTCGGCCAGTCCAGGGCCCTGACGGCCAAAGCCCGGGACCTGGGCGCCGCGGCCCACCACCTTTTTCTCCTGGTGCCGGTGGGCCGGGCCGTCGGCCTGGAAGAACCCCTCACGGCCGAGGCCTATGAGGCGGCCCTTAGGGCCCTTAAAACACAGGAACCGGGGCTGGAATTCAAAGCCACCTGCGCCCCCCAATATCAGCGCCTGGTCCGCCAGGCCGGCCAAGCCGTACGCGGCCGGGGCTGCCTGGCCGGACAGGGCTTTCTCTTTGTTTCCAGCACCGGCGAGGCCCGGGGCTGCGGCTACCTGAACCTGGCCGCCGGCTGCCTGAGGCGGACCCCCCTCAAGACCATCTATGAAGAATCCCCCCTGTTCCGGGACCTAAGGGACCAAAAGCGCTACCACGGCCGGTGCGGGGTCTGCGAATACTGGCCCATATGCGGCGGATGCCGGGCCCGGGCCCTGGCCGAGGGCGACCACCTGGGCCCGGAACCCCTCTGCCCCCATCAACCGCGCAAAAAGCCCCCGGAAAGGCCGACATGACGGACGCCGAACTCAGCCCCCTTGACCGCCTGATTCTGAACGCCGTCCAGAGCGATTTCCCGGTGGCGTCCAGGCCCTACGCCGTCCTGGCCGAACGCCTGAGCCAGGCATCAGGCCTTGACCTCACCGAAGAGGAAGTTCACTTTCGGCTTAAGGCCCTAAGGCGGGAGGGCTTCATACGCCGCCTGGGCGCGGTTTTTAACACCCGTGAGCTGGGCTATGGTTCCACCCTCTGCGCGGCCCGGGTGCCGCCCGACAAGCTGGCCGTTTTCCGGGACCTGACCGACCAGGCGCCGCAGATCACCCACAATTATCTCCGGTCGGGGGAGATCAACGCCTGGTTCACCTTCACCTATCGGAGGCCGGAGGAACTGGACGAATTTTTGGCGCGGCTGAAAGATGCGGCGGGCCTTGAGGAAATCATGGTCCTGGACGCGGAGAGGATTTTCAAGATAAAAGTCGATTTTAGGCTGTCAGAGCCAAGCGATTAGAGCATAAAACAATAACGAAGCCGGCCGGGGCCGGCTTCGTTCCTGGAGACAAATAATTTAAAAGTCCGGCCTAGCCGGTTTTTAAATTGTCCGAGGCTCTATACTGGGCGTAGTGCTTGTTGACGGCGGAGATATAGCGCTTGGTTTCGCCGGGGAGCTTATTGGCGCCGTGGCGGTCGAAGTTGCCTGGACCCCAGTTATAGGAAGCCAGGGCTTTGTTGATGTTCCCGGAGTGGCGGTCGAGCATCTTCTTCAGATAGCGGGCCCCGCCCCAGACGTTTTCCACGGGGTTGAAGGGGTCTTTGACGCCCAGTTCCTTGGCCGTGCCCGGCATCAACTGCATCAGCCCCTTGGCCCCGACCCTGGAGACGGCCTGGTGGTCGAAATTGGACTCGGCCTTGATGACGGCCTTGATCAGATGGGGGTCCATGTTCAGGGCCAGGGCGACCTTATTGATCAGCTTATCCAACTGATCCGGGGTCAACTTGGCGTTCCCGGCGGGCAAGTCGGCCGGCGATGGGGGTGGGGGCTGGGCGGCGGACGGAGCGGCCGCGGGCTGGGCGGCGGCGGACTGGACGGCCGCGGGTTGGACGGCCGCGGGTTGGTCAGGCGCGGCCGCCCGTCCTTCGACCAGGTTCCTCCGCTGGGGCGGCCGGACCAGATAGGCCTGGCCGGGGCCGGGCCGCTCCGCCCCTTCAGCCGAAGCCGGACGGCCCAGACCTAAGGGGCCGTTTTTATGACGCCAGGAATTCAGATCCCTCGCGGTCATCATCTTGCCGATATCCGGGCCTGATATTCCGGCCCCGCCCAAAAGGTTGCCGAAGCGGCCGGAACTCAGAAGAGCCTCGAAGTTGGCCCGCTGGACCAAGCCGGCGGCCCGGTTTTCTCCGCCTCCGTCCAGGTTTATCAGGTTGGTCAGCATATCATTATAGACGTCCGCGGCCTTCAGCCGGGCCAGGTTCCGGGCGTCCCCCGGCGCGTCGGCTCCTCCGGCGGTCGCGGCGGCCAACATGCCTCCAAAATCATTCGGCCGGCCCCCTGACCACATGGCGTCGCTTCGCTCCGTGCGCCCTGAAAAACGGGGCCCGGCTGGAAATTGATTTAAGATATGAATCGGATTCATAGTTTCCTCCCAAAATCCAGCTTGGGCTGGCTTTTAAATTGCCTGCTGCTCTAAATTGTTTGATGGTTTAAAAGCAAATAGCATGCCAAAGTTGACCGTCAAAATCGCCGCCCTCTACGACCGCCCCCTCATCTGGCTCCTGCCCTTATATCTGGCCGGAATCCGCCAGGGCTGGACCGGGGGCGGCGGAGAGCCGGCCTGGATTCTGGCCGGCGCCTTGGCGGCCGGCCTCGCCGGCCTGATCTTCCGGCGCGCCAGATTCAGGCGCCTCTTCCTGGCCCCGGCCGTCTTCGCCCTAGGCTGGGGCCTGACCCTCCAAAGCCTTGAGCCGCCGACGGACCCGGCCCACATTCTCAATTTCGTCCCCGAAAACGCCATCGCCGACCCGGTCATCCTGGGCGGCCTGGTCCGGGAACTGACCGAGGGCCGAGGCGGCCAGACTCTGATTCTGGAAGCCAGGGAAATAATACGGCCCGGGGTGGACGGGCCGGCCTCGACCGAAGGGGTTTGCGGCCTGGTCCGCTTAAATTTGAGGGAAAAACTCTCGGAAGTGTCCCCCGGCGACTACCTGCGGCTGCCGGTCTGGCTCAGGCGCTTCAAAAGCTTTCAAAACCCCGGGCTGGAGGGGGC
>Ga0099364_10009471_pt1 | contig 13509 bp, 13 predicted proteins | sample TergutTh196P3_FD_73070 | JGI IMG/M metagenome (GOLD analysis project Ga0099364, IMG submission 73070) | Microcerotermes parvus P3 segment gut microbial communities from Pointe-Noire, Republic of the Congo - Th196 P3 | ecosystem: Host-associated > Arthropoda: Insects > Digestive system > Gut ...
GAGACCTTGTTGACAGAAAGTTCAGCTATGCCATCAACAACATTTCGTATCTTATGCTAACCAGAAAAATAGAAGTTCGTAAAGCTGTCGATTATTTCGGTAAAAACGCATTTTGCAAGTATGGTTCCTTGGGCATGGTAACATATCAACTCGATCCCTTAACGGGAAAAAAGAGATTTTACAAGCAAGATGATTACTATTTCTTCTCGCTTGATGATACCATGGGTGGCAAAATATCATCCCTCGAAAAGACGATTAAACAAGGGGTATGGCTAGGCGGATGAGGAGGTGCGCATATGAAATATTTTGCTACTTTGGCTTTTTCCGTGGTTCTGTTAATTGGTTTTATGGTTAGGGCAAACTTTATGGCTGTTCTTCGTTCATTTATCCATAAGACTGAGCTTGAAAAGGAAAAGAAATCTCAGTTTAGTGGGTTAATAATCTTTTGGGCGATAAGTACCATAGCACTTTTTGTCTTTGTTATCTTCTTTTTCGAATAAGAATGGTTTGTCTGCAATCTAATTCACAAGCAATACTACAACCGACAACATACGAGCGCGACAGCCAAAAGCGCGTGATAAGGATAACGTACCCCGACGGTAACGTGGCAAGGCTCTCCTATGCAAGCGGCAACTTCATCGGCACGGTGACGTACGTGGGCAACTCGACGGAAGGTACACCTACGATGCAGGTTATTCTGAATTGAGCAAAGTAATAATGGCTAAACAGGAATGGAGGCTCCATATGGTTGTCGCAATCGTGTCTTTTACTTTAGCTGGTTTATTGGTTTTTACTTATGCTGTGTGGTTTGTCGAGAGTAGACTCAGTCAAAGATTGGGGCTTGTTATAGCGGTTGTCGCATATCTTACTTTGTTTTTGAGAGACTACATTGATGATTCCACATTGCCTTTGGAAAGTATGTTCTAATGCAGAAAATTGGAGAGGCACTGTGTCCTATTACATCGGACACCGTCATGCGGGTACAAGTTTTTGACAGGGTGTTCGATGAAATCCCAACGGTCGATGAAGCTTTAGAAACAATTTGTAATTTCAGGTTGCTTCCGATTGATTATCCTTCAGAACTAAAGAAACAATATAGACCTCTGTTGCTTGGAAGACCGTATCCTGATGATGCCAACATAACACCAATGTGTAGCCGACCAGTAAGGATGAGCGCAATTTTGTCGAACTGTTATTATAATCAGGCATACCCCGATGATGAGTTGACTTATATTTGCAACGAGATAAGTCCGGTAAACAAGCAACATGAGAGAACCGATGGATACACTGATCAAGTACAGATGTGGCATGAAGTTAATAAAGCGATTGAAAGATTCTTTTTATTATGGAAGGATGTTGAGTATGAGAATCTCGGTGATGGCACATTTGAGTACCCGAGTCGTGAGCAGCAAAGACATATGAGGTCAGAAACAGCGTAAAACGCTGTATGACGGATGTTTTCATGCAAAGACAGTGAGACAGCTCTGTCTCCTCATAAAAGCAAAGGCGACAGAGTCGTCCTGTCTAGTCGCAGAATCTCTGAGACAAGAACGGTGGTTCACTGCATGAACCAAAACGCCGGGTACGCTTCCGCAGACCTGCGAGAAAGCTTGGACGACACGGGCTGCCTTGGCTACCATAGCGACGGACGCAACATCTGGCAGCAAAAATCCTGTGCAATAATTTGGCTATTTTCAACGCACTCCGGTATAATCAACCCAAATGTCATTATACCAGAATCTTTTCGCCTACTACATGCACTTTTAGCATGTTCGTGTTGCCTGTGTGGCCGATGGGTACGCCGGCTGTTAGCACGATTATGTCGCCTTGTTTGACGTGACCTGATTTTTCCGCAGCGTCCACCGAATGATTAAACAACGCGGCAGTGTCCGCCTCCCGTTTTGTTAGCAGCGGAATCACGCCCCATATGAGCTTTAGCCTCCGCTGGGCATCTTGGTCGGGCGTACACGCGATTATCGGACATTGCGGCCTGAACTTTGAGACGTTGCGCGCAGTGTCGCCTGACAACGTGACAGTCAATATGGCTGCGGTTTGCAGGTCATGAGCAGTTGTGACCGTGGCATGCGCTATCGCGTTTGTCATCGACAGTTCCGAGTTATGCTCAGTCTGGCTAAGCCGCTTGGGGTAATCTATAGCCCTCTCAATGCGTTCCGCGATTTTCGACATTATCTGCAACGCCTCACTCGGGTATTTACCCGCTGCGGTTTCACCCGATAGCATGACGGCGCTTGTCCCATCGTATATGGCATTGGCGACATCGGATGTCTCCGCTCGCGTGGGTCGAGGGTTGCTGACCATTGATTCCATCATCTGCGTAGCGGTGATAACTGGCTTGCCGCGCATAATAGCCATTTTGATGAGCTCTTTCTGGATAACAGGCAGTTCCTCATGTGCCAGTTCCACCCCAAGGTCGCCCCTTGCAACCATAATACCGTCCGCGACGGACAAAATTGAGCTGATGTTTGAAACACCTTCGGAGTTTTCGATTTTCGCTATTATCCAAATCTTGTTTTTGCTGTTAAGCCGATGCAGTTCCTCGCGCATTTTGGTGATATCATCAGCCGAGCGCACAAAAGAAGCGGCAATAATATCAAAATCGTTTTCCACAAAGAAACGCAAATCTGCGCGGTCGCTTGCGCTAATAAAAGGCATATCCAGCTTAACCCCGGGTACATTAATACCTTTGCGGTTCGAAAGCTTACCACCAATTACCACGCTAGTTGTGATGTCGGTGTTCGATACCGATTCCGCAACGAGTTCGATAAGGCCATCGTCGAGCAGTATTCGAGCGCCGGGTTTTACAACGCGAGGCAAGTCGGCATACGATATTCCAACACATCTCTCGTCGCCAACGACAGGATTGGTCGTAAGCACAAAAGTATCTCCTGAGACAAGCTCGATTTTGCCGTCCTGAAATGTGCCAATCCGAATCTCCGGACCTTTTGTGTCGCCGAGAAATGCAACGGTCGAACCCGTTTCACTGCATAACTCCCGAAGCATGTTGACGCGTGTTGTTTGTTCTTCGTGGGTGCCATGCGATAGATTAAAGCGCGCGACGTCAAGACCGGATTGAATCATCTTACGCAGAACATCAGGGTTGTCGGTTGACGGGCCCAGAGTTGCGACAATTTTAGTTTTTCTCATATAGTTATCTCCTAACGCGGTCTTCAACCGCAAGTTGTCAGTTATTTGTTGTCAGTTGTCAGTAGACGATGGCTACGCATCCTTCGTCTTCTGAGTTCTGAGATCTGAGTTCTGAAAAAAATTCTAGGATGTGGTTATTTGTTTAGTATTGATGAGGCGAATGAAATGCTTGATGAAATTGCGGAAGAACTGCCGGAGGAGGTGTTTCTCGGACTCAACGGGGGAGTCAGCTTGGTGCCGGGGATAAAGTTAAGCAAAGCAGACCCAAGTGGTGGGCTATACACGCTGGGGGAGTATCGTCGCGACCAAATGGGCAAATATATCATTTTATACTACGGGTCTATTTGTGCGGTACACGGATACGAGCCGCGTGAGGAGTTTAGGAAGAGCCTGAAAAAACTCCTCACGCATGAACTAACGCATCATCTGGAATCGCAAGCGGGTGAGCGCGACCTAGAAATCGAAGATGAAAAGAACCTACATAACTATCTCCACAAAAAGCGCAGAAGAAGCAAAAGAGTCATAGGAGTTGAAAGAGGAGAGAGGAGAGAGGAGAGTTAGGGGACGGGGGTGCGGATTGGCTGGAAATTCTTGTTTTTCTGAAGATTGTTGCGTAATAGGAAAAACACGAAATTATTGTCAATAACTTTCCTCTCTCAACTTTCAACTCTCAACTTATTAAGCTTTGTCTACTTCGTGCATGTGTGAGATTAGTTCTAGGACTTTGCAGGAGTAGCCCCACTCGTTGTCGTACCAAGAGACTACCTTAACGAAAGTGTCGGTCAGGGCTATGCCTGCTTTAGCATCGAAAATGGATGTCCTTGAATCGCCGATGAAGTCCGAGGAAACGACCATATCTTCCGTATAACCCAGAACGCCCTTTAGCGCCCCGTCTGCGGCAGCTTTCATTGCCTTACATATTTCATCATAACTCGCGGGCTTTTCGAGATTGACTGTGAGATCGACAACCGAAACATTCAGCGTGGGAACGCGCATGGCCATACCGGTCAGCTTGCCTTTCAGTTCAGGCATAACAACGCCGACGGCTTTAGCGGCGCCTGTCGAGGAGGGGATGATGTTCCCGGAAGCTGCGCGACCGCCGCGCCAGTCTTTCTTAGACGGGGCATCCACGACCATTTGAGTGTTGGTGGCTGAGTGAACCGTGGTCATCAAGCCATCTTTTATGCCAAAGTTATCATTGAGGACTTTGGCGATTGGTGCAAGGCAGTTCGTGGTGCATGAAGCGTTTGAGACAAATTTCATATCCTTCGAGTAGCTGTTGTGGTTGACGCCCATGACAAACATCGGCGTGCTATCCTTTGACGGGCCGGTGAAGATGACTTTCTTTGCGCCTGCGTCAATATGCGCCTGGGATTTCTCAGCGGTGTAGAAAATGCCTGTGGCATCGACCACGTAATCAACGCCGCTTGCGCCCCAAGGGATGTCGGCGGGGTTTTTCTCAGCGAAGAACAGGATTTTTTTGCCGTTGACGGTGATTGAGTTGGCATCATGGGAAACATCGCCGCAAAACCTACCATGCATCGTGTCGTAACGAAGCATATACGCCAGATAGTCAGGAGTCATGAACGGATCGTTGATACCCACAAATTCGTAGTCCGGGTTACTAAGCCCTGCGCGAAAAACGAGGCGGCCGATACGGCCAAAACCATTTATGCCGATTTTGATGCTCATGTAAAAATACCTCCGAAAAATAATTTTTTGCTAAATCGGAACTATTATAACTGTAATTCGTCTAAAAATAAAGGAAATTATTTCTTTTTACATTTACGGACAAAGGCGGCCTTGTCCATCTTCATTACTGAAATATTACAAATTTAAAAAGTGTTGCATTTTATGCTAAATACTATTGATTGATAAAGCAAAATTTGATAAAATACAAAACAACGCACCTAAGCACAAAGCGACGACTAATGAAGACATCGCCCAGAGGTACTCATGGATAAACACTTGGGAATATATATCCACATACCATTTTGCCTGAGAAAATGCGCATATTGCAATTTTTACTCACTAGTAGGCCATGATAAGCTGATGCCCGCGTATCAATCCGCCCTGCTCACGCACATAGAAGAACACGCCGAGCAGTTGGACGGCTATCTGATAGACACTGTGTATTTTGGCGGCGGAACCCCGAGCTACTATGGGGTCTCAAGGCTTATAGCCTTACTCACAGCCCTGAAAAACTTTGGTCATGTCCTCCTCGATTCAGAAGTCACGGTTGAGGTCAACCCCGCCACCATAACCAGGGATGATTTTACCAGACTTCGGCGGGCCGGGTTTAACAGGGTATCTATTGGCGTACAATGCGCTGATGACGAGATACTCCAAAATATAGGCAGAGCGCATACCTTCGCTGACGCCGAGGAATGTGTAAGCGATGCAAAAACAGCAGGATTTGACAACATAAGCGTTGACATAATCTATGGGCTTCCGGCGCAAAACAAGGACAGTTGGTCGGAGACGATCGCCAGAACGGCAGCGCTGAAAGCAGACCACATCTCCTGCTATGGACTCAATGACGAAGAAGGATCGGGCTTATATTTATTCAAAGACTCGCCATTTCTGCCCGATGACGATACGCAAGCGGATATGTATCTGTATGCGGTCGAGATGTTGGCCCGCTTCGGCTATAGGCAGTATGAAGTCTCGAACTTCGCTAGGCGCGGATATGAGTCGCGGCACAATCTGAAATACTGGCTGGGCGAGGAATACATAGGCTTCGGTACAGCGGCGCATTCTTGCATAGGCTCATGCAGATATAGCTTTGTCCAAGGAGTCAGTAAGTATATCGACCGCGTAAACCAAGGGCAGATAGTAGTTGAACACAGAGAACAGATGTCAGCATTTGAATCAGCAGGCGAGTACCTGATGCTCAGACTCAGGACGACACACGGAATCTCGGAAGAAGAATACTTTGATATCTACAGACTGAAGATGGACTTGATCTTGGAACACTTGCGCAAATACGAAGCGGAGGGCTGGGCTGTATTCGCAGACGGACGATGGAGATTCACTCCAAACGGATTTCTTCGTTCAAACAGGCTGATAGGCGAACTGCTTGAAGCTCAGACCAAGCAAAGAGAGCAAATCAACAAACCTTGGCAGGAGTACCTCGGAGGCGAGGATGAACAGATGACATTATTTGAGAAGAAGCCTGTCTCGGCAAGTCTGTTCGGCGGAAGGAAACTGGTAAGCCAGTATTATCAGGAAGAAAACGAAAAAGCATTTATGGGGGAAGATCGTGAGTAATATTAAATTGTTTAGCAGCAAGGGAAGAAATGGCACGCGGAGAAGAGCGCAGCCAAGAACACACAGCGAGTCGCAGCGTGAGTTGCGGCATGAAACGCAGCGTGAAACACAACGCGAAACGCAAAACCGGTCGCAGCCTGAGTCGCGGACCAAATCACCGCCCAAACCAAAGGGAAAAACAGCTTTGAAGGCGGTTGTGATAGTTTCACTGGTAATACTATTGGGTTCATTGACGCTTCTGATTTCGCTTGGGATTTACGTAAACAGCATTGACACCATCTTTCCAAATGTCTGGGTAGATGGAATAAAGCTATCCGGGCTAACTGTCGAGGAAGCGACGCGGATGCTGATCAATATGGGCTATCATGAAAGCGACGTTGAGGAACAGGTTGCTGATTTTTCCGCCACAGTAGTATTCCCGGACGGCGAGTCCTTCTCCATTACCAGCGATGAAGTGAGCTTCGCGCTCGGTTCCGAGAATGAGGTTCTAACGCAGGAAGAAGCGGCTAACGCTGCGGCTACAAAGGCATTTGAGTTTGGTCGCGGAGGAGTTGTGTTCGAAAGCGGGTTTACTTATATCCAGTCGCTGTTCGGTGTCACGGACCTTCACGTAGGGAGCGGGGATATCATTGATGAAGCGCTGGAAGATGACGACATGCGCCTAGAGGTAGATAGGCATGTCCGCGATATAGCCAAGGAACACACAAAAAGATTCAACGAAGCGCTGGTGAGCGATGCATATAGGATTGAGAACGACACAATAATAGTCACAAAGGGCAGCAGTATAGCGGCAGCCAATGAAGACGCGGTCTTTGAGATTGCCCGCGACACGCTCCTAACAGCTATGTCTGAGCAATCGCACCTATCAGTCGAGTACAGCCCAAGTTCCGCAGAAGTGGTTGACATAGACTTGGAACTGCTCTACAGCACGGTCAACAGAGAGCCGGTGTCATCGGTTTATGACCCTGAGACATACTCAGCAACAGAGAGCTTCGACGGTGTTACCTTCGACATAAGTGTGGCTCGATCATTGCTTGATAGTGCCGCAGGTGGAGCGGAAGTCGTCATTCCTCTTCTGAGCACACCTCCGGAGATGACGCAAGAAGAACTCTCGTCCATGCTATTTAGGGACGTGCTCGGCGAGAGAACCACAAATGTCGCCGGGACTAGCAACAGGCGCAGCAATGTCGCTCTTGCAGCGGAATTGATAAGCGGCACCGTACTGAATCCCGGTCAACTCTTCTCGTTTAACGAAACTGTCGGCAACCGCACTTCGGCAAGAGGCTTTAAACCAGCCGGAGCCTTTGTTAGCGGAAGATTGGTAGACGAAATAGGCGGCGGGATTTGCCAGACATCCTCGACGCTATATGTCAGCGTATTGAAATCTGATCTCGAGGTGGTTAGCAGGCGCGAGCATGGACTCACGGTAAGTTATCTTCCTCTCGGGCAAGACGCCACTGTTGCATGGGGTCAGATTGACTTTAAATTCAAAAACAGCTCCGATTACCCAATCAGAATAGAAATAGAAATGGAAGAAAACAGCCAGATTACCGCAAGAATAATCGGAACAAAACTGGACGATGGTTATATCATTATTGAATCCCGACACATCGGCTCAACGCAGTATGGAATCGAAGAGCGCGAGGATGACACACTTGAGCCCGGACAAAGGGTCGTATACCATGATGGCAACACCGGACATGTTGCGGAAACGTTTAAGCTGTATTACGATGCGGACGACAATTTGATACGTGAGGAGTTCATTGTCAGAAGCACCTACCGTATGCAAAACAGAATCATTCTGGTCGGACCGCCGCTGGAAACGCCCGATACCCCTCCTGATGCACCAACTGACACACCGACCGAAACACCACCGCCCGTAGTCACACCGGACACGCCGACCGATACGCCGACTGACGTAACACCTGACGTACCATCGGATGTGCCGTCTGACGTGCCTCCTGAAGTACCGACCGACAATCAGCCCGGAGACAGCGATTCAGGAGCTGACCACGGACCGCCATAATGCGATTTGTACCTTAGCGACCTATAGTGCTAACAAAAAACAAGTTGTTTACGGTCGCTAAGTTACAATTAGGAATGAGGAATGAGGAATTAGGAATGAGGAATTAAGACGGGGAACGAGTTAGGTTGTCGACACTTAATCCACTATTCCGATATATCTTCTAGTAATTCCTAACTCCTAATTCCTCATTTGCGCTCCGCAGAGTGCGTTGGAGATTCTTACAACATGTGGGCGTGGAAACCGACGTGGCCGTTTTTGCTGTCGGCAAGCCCGGCTACGGCATCTACAGGAATGGAAATAACGATGCCATGCGCATCCGTGTTACACCCGCATTTTTCGCCAATGGCACTCATGATATCATGCTTCTTTTCCTTCTCGGTCAAAATAAAGACAATCTCCTTTTCGGGCTGAATGCTAATCCCCCATTTCTTAATAGTCTCTTCCGAGCCAATCCTGCGGGCATGGAGCACAGTCCCGCCGGTGGCTCCGGCCTCTCTGGCGGCATCCATAACCTCCTCATTATATCCCTGATCGACGATTGCCATCAGAAAACTATGTTTGTACTCGCTTGACATCTGATATTCGCCCCTTTCGAAATTATCCATGTTATTTTGCTGGACCTCACTACATAGCAGATTCATAAAGAAAGAACTCACGCCGGACACAGGGAAAGTGAACACGATTCCATGCCCCGGCTTTCTTAGGTTGAGTTCAATTTCGAACGAATCGAACAACTCAGGAACCTGTTTTTTTGGAACTACGCACATCAGGATAGCTTTCTCCGCCGTATCTAGACCCAAATAAACCAATAACTTGCTAGAAGCGCTTCCTTCACCTCTAAACAGGAATTGTACGGGTATGCCGTGCAATTCAAGGATGTCCGTTGCTATTTTCACATCCTTATGGTTTGCAACCAACATCATCAACCTAAGCTCCGATTTTTCCAATGCGTTAACCATTTTTATGACCATACCTTTCTATGATAGACACCAACGAGAAATGAGCATTACAAGCTTCCAAAGCCCCAAATCGTTCCCCGTCTTAATTCCTCATTTCTCATTCCTAATTCCTAATTGTAACTTTGCGACCACAAACAACTCATTTCTATTTGCACTTAAGGTCGCTAAGGCACTAGTGTTCATTCCTCGAAATCCAGAATCTCGTCCGCTGCTTTGACAGGAATCTCGGGTAGTTCTTCGATTTTCTTAGATTTAATTTTGTACATAAGCCCCATGATTTGTATCGCGACTAGAGGAGTCATAGCCACTAAAGCGACAACGCCAAAAGCATTCGTCATTACGTCTCCACCCAGAGCCTCGCTGACACCGATGCAAAGCGGCAAAAGAAAGGTGCTGGTCATGGGACCGCTGGCAACGCCCCCTGAATCGAAAGCGATACCAACGAATATTTTGGGAACAATGCGCGATAAAACAAGCGCAATAACATACCCCGGTATGATAATCCAGTAAATACTGATTCCCGTTATAGACCGCAACATGGCAAGCCCAACACTGACCGCCACGCCCAGTGACAGGCAGAAATTCATCGTTTTTGCGGTAATCAAACCATTAGTCACGTTTTCGACTTGGTGGTTTAAAATATGAATTGCCGGTTCCGCCTTTACGATATAGTAGCCAATCAACATTCCGATAGGGATTAGCAACCACTTAAACATGCTTTGAGATATTTCGCTGCCAAGCAGGCTACCGACAGGAGCGAAGCCCACTCCCACACCGGTAAGGAATAGAATAAGCCCAATGGTTGTATAAATAAACCCTACAATAACACGGATGCGTTGTTTACGATGATAACGTCTGGTCGTGAGTTGAAGTATAAGGAAAACCGCGATTATCGGAATAATAGAAACAAAAACATCCCAAGCGTAATGCGGCAATGACTGAGCAAACACACGAAGTATATCTCGAGTGGTCACAATGTTGGTGATTTCAACCGGATTATGGGATGCGCCCTGCTGGTTGAAGAAGATTCCAAGCAGCATTACCATTAGAATAGGGCCTATGCTGGAGAGCGCCACCAAACCAAAGCTATCATCGGTTGCGTTTTTATCGCTCCTTATCGATGCGAATCCGACCCCCATTGCTAATATGAACGGAACGGTTATTGGTCCGGTCGTCACGCCCCCTGAGTCAAAAGCGATGGACAGAAAGCTTTGCGGCGCAAAAAAGGAGATAATAAACAGCGCTGTATAAAACACTATCAATATCATCGAAAGGCTAACTTTCAAAAGAATACGCAAAATGGCGACCGCAAGGAAAACACCGACTCCAGCCGCAACTGTCCAGATAAGCGTGGTGCTGGAGATTGATGGCACAATGCTGGCAAGCACCTGCAAATCCGGTTCGGCAATTGTAATAATGACCCCGATGACAATAGTAATCAGGGCAATTACAACAATTCGTTTGCTTTTCGTTATCTGCACGCCGACCCCCTCGCCAAGAGGGATCATCGACGTTTCAGCGCCAAGTTGAAAAAATCCCATGCCGACAATCAGCATTAACGCCCCTACAAAAAATAATGCGATAGTCCCTATATCCATCGGAACAAGGATAAAGCTGATAATCAGCACAATAATCGTTATAGGGAGAACCGCAAAGAGGGATTCCTTAGTCTTTTCCTTCAATTTTTGATTCAAATAGCACCACCTCCTCTTACTTAAAACGGAAACCCCGCATGTTTCTCTGCTACTATACATATCATACATGACATAACACAATATGTAAATCCCCCAATAGCCAATTATTTTCAAATTATCGTTACTGGTCATGGGACGCCCGCCAAAAGCAACGATTCATCCGTAGCGGCGGCATTCTGCCGCCAAATAATGCCGGTTTACGGCGATATATAGTGGAATCTGTAGCAAGTGGCGGCAGAATGCCGCCGCTACGGATGATTTATGTTATGTTCAGATACCCCGTGACCAGTAACAAATTATCAATTATCAATTATCAATTTTTAAAGGCGGTGCGTAAATAAATGCTAACAGCGGTAGTAGGGATAAACTGGGGGGACGAGGGGAAAGGCCGCATGGTCGATTTGCTCTCTGAAGGGTATGATGTGATATGCCGTTACCAAGGCGGCAACAACGCGGGGCATACGGTCGTCAATGAGCGGGGGCGATTCATATTAAACCTGCTGCCATCGGGGATTCTGCGCGAAGGCGTGGTAAATATAATGGGCAGTGGCATGGTCATCGACTTGGAGCATTTATGCGGAGAAATTACGACCCTTGGCGATAAAGGAGTGGACATTACACCAAAAAACCTGAAAATCAGCGATAAAGCCTTTATCTGCCTGCCGTTTCATAAAACCCAAGACATATTAGAAGAAGAGCGGCTTGCAGACAAAAAATACGGCTCCACACATCGAGGCATCGCGCCTGTGTATGGAGATAAATATATGAAAAAAGGCCTGCGCGTTGGCGATTTGCTTGATATCGAAAGCCTCACGCAAAAACTCAGCGACATCCTACAGTGGAAAAACATGACGCTGAACGCATACGGCGGAGCTAATGCGGACTTAGCCGAAACCCTGCGCTGGCTGGAGGAGTTTGGAGCGAGGCTGCGACCATACATAGTAAACACCACGGAGTATTTATCCGCCGCTCAAAAAGAGGGGAAAGACATAATGTTCGAAGCGCAGCTTGGAGCACTCAGGGACATCGACTACGGGATATATCCATACACGACCTCGTCACACACACTAGCATCATACGCAACGACGGGAGCGGGGATTCCCGGCGCGAAGCTTGACCGCGTATTTGGGGTTATGAAAGCATATTCGAGTTGCGTGGGCGAAGGTCCGTTCGCTGCGGAGCTGTTCGGTACCGAAGCAGATGCCCTGCGCGAAGCCGGGAGTGAGTATGGTGCAGCGACAGGCAGACCCAGGCGCGTAGGCGGTTTCGATGTTGTAGCAAGCAGATACGGCGTGAAGGCACAAGGAGCGGGTGAACTGGCGCTTACAAAACTCGATGTCCTATCGTATATGGATAAAATACCGATTTGCGTAGCATACAAGATCGATGGTGTTGTCACAGAGAGCTTCCCGTCCGGAGATTGCCTAACAAGAGCAGAGCCGCTTTACGAATACCAGGACGGCTTCAAAACCGACATATCAAAATGCCGCAGATTTGAGGATTTGCCACCTGCTGCAGTAAGTTATGTGAAATACATCGAAGAAGCCGTGGGATGCCCAATAAAGTACGTATCCGTAGGCCCCGGCCGCGAAGATTATTTGGAAATCGACGAGAACTATTGAAATGGAATAAGTCAGGTTTCGCAGCCAAAACACTCCCGTCATCCTAGAGTATGACGGGAGTGTTTGTTAAACGGAACTCTATTCAACGAGGCCTAATTATATAGGCTTCACTGCATCATGTGATTTCATTGCCCCCACCGGTATGTCTGCCTCAATCCGCTTACTGAACCACTGGTAAACGAAAGAAATTGCAAGCAGCACAATCCCGCCAATGAAATATGAAACAATGCGTGAAGTCGAGTCCAGCCGATACAAATCCAGAATAAAGAGTTTGCCCACTGCGAAGAAAGTAACAGACAATCCGGCAACCCTCATAACCTTGCTGCGTTTTGAAAAGCCGAACACAACCCATGCAATAGCGGTAATGCCGAAAACAAGTGTCAAGATCAGACTGGAAACCGGCAACCTCAGTTGCACAACGAGGTTTTGAGTGGCAAGCAAAACAGCAAAACCGGATACAGGCAGGGCATACCAACCAAGTGAAAGCTTGCCCATGCGCTTAAAGAACCGTAGCAAATCGTTCAACCAGACCACAGCAAGGACATTAACTAAACATAACAACACAAAAATGATATTGCCGGACGCAGCCCCGCTCTGAGTCAGACCAAACGCAACGGAATTACAGATCAAAAGCCAAAGAATGCTTACCACGCCTATACCAATTGAGGTTATCCAGAAGAACAACTCAGAGACGGGACGAATGCGGGGCATTGTATGTGCGATAAGAAAACCGATAGCAACACTGAGCAACGAAGCGAAGCTCACTGCATAAT
>Ga0099364_10009472_pt1 | contig 13509 bp, 16 predicted proteins | sample TergutTh196P3_FD_73070 | JGI IMG/M metagenome (GOLD analysis project Ga0099364, IMG submission 73070) | Microcerotermes parvus P3 segment gut microbial communities from Pointe-Noire, Republic of the Congo - Th196 P3 | ecosystem: Host-associated > Arthropoda: Insects > Digestive system > Gut ...
AAAGGAGCCGGAAGTTTTGCCGGATTAGCCATCGGTTTGTCACTTGTGCTTGTGCACATCGTTTGTATTCCGTTGACAGGCACGTCGGTGAATCCTGCACGCAGCGTAGGCCCCGCTCTCTTTGAAGCCGTATTTGGCAATACGGGCGCATTGTGTCAGTTGTGGATATTCATTATCGGACCATTTGCCGGCGCAGCCCTTGCCGCCACAGTTTGGAAGAAGATAAAAGATTAATCAAAATCTCCTGCCAAAAGGGAGGCGTATACTTATGAAGATTATGGAATTAGTATTGGATTTAAAAAAGCGTTATACTTATGCCGATTATCTGACTTGGATGGATGATAAGGCGCGGGAATTGATCGACGGGTTTATCAGAGCCATGTCGCCGGCGGCAAGTACGGCACATCAAAGGGTAAACGGAAAAATATTTGCCAATTTGTATGGGTTTATCAGAAAAAATAAGGGTAAATGCGAGGTTTTTATCGCCCCATTTGACGTACGTCTTCCGCAAAACGGTGAAAAGGCTAACCATCAAATATACAATGTAGTGCAACCTGACATTTGCGTAGTATGCGACCCGTCCAAGATCGACAAAAAAGGATGTCTTGGCGCTCCCGATATGGTTGTTGAAGTACAGTCGTTTTCGACGGCCAAATACGATTTGAACGAAAAATTTCATTTGTACGAAGCCTCCGGTGTCCGTGAGTATTGGGTTGTCTATCCACGCGAACAGGGCATCGAAGTATTTTTACTTCAACCTGAAGGAAAATACGACAAAGGTACAAGATACGAAGTTAGAAAGATACCCGTTCATATTTTTGATGGTTTTGAAATCGATTTAAACGAGATATTTGATTAATGGTTAATAGTTAATTCGTAATTGCTTCACTTCGTAAAGCGACACATTATTTGATTTTAACGCTTAGGAACGTTCGTAATTCGTAATTCGTAATTCGTAATTGATTATGTAGCCATGGCATAAAATCATTTATCCAGGAAGGTGCGCGACGCCGGTTCGGATTGATCCCGAAGCCGTGTCCGTAAGCATCGTATAATGTAAATTCACAGGGAATACCTTCTCTGATCAAGGTTTCATTATAGTATAGCGAGTTCCTGTAATCTACCGTTTTATCTTTCTTGCAATGGATCAGAAAAACGGGAGGCATGCCCTCATGTACATTTTGTTCTAAAGACATCATGTGTTGAAGTTCGGGAGAATAGCGGTTACCGAGCAGGTTACGTCTTGATTTTTTGTGCGCCAGGCTGTCGGTCATGGACACGACTGGATAGATCATGGCCACAAAATCGGGTCTCAACGATGCCTTCGATTCAATGCCCAGTTCTTCCATAAAATTGATTTGATAATAGGTGGCCGCCGTTCCCGCCAGGTGTCCGCCGGCGGAAAACCCCATGACGCCAACTTTACAGGAATCGATTTGCCAGGTTGCATGGTTTTCCTTTACAAGTTGGATTGTTCGCTGTAAATCCTGAATCATAGCCGGATGCCGGTTGTTCCGGTTATTGGTGCGATAACGCAGGACGAATGAGGTTATGCCGTTCTTTTGTAACCATTTGGCCACTTTTGTCCCTTCATTTTTAATCGCCAAATAGCGATAGCTCCCGCCCGGACAAATGATGACGGCCATTCCGCTCGTATTGTTTTCGGCGATGAAAGGTATCAGCTCGGCATGCTTCATTTTCTTTGTAGCCATTTCTTCATCCCAAATTTTAATGGTTTGCTGCGATGCCAAATGAGCATTGTAAATGCTTAATAGTAAAAATAATAAAATGCTATTTCTCATTCTTATCAATCAAAAGATGCTGTAATAATCGTCTAAAACGGCTGCAAAAATATAAAAAAAATCAGAAATGCCATTTATTTTAAAACGGATTTTAACAATTTGGAATAAAAAATTCCAGGTACGTATTGCTTAATTTGCAATTAAACAATAGTGAGTATGAGCATTTGCAATGCGAAAAAATATAAGATAGAGAGGAGGATTCAACTAATGGTGCCGTTTAATTTGCCATATCTGCGCCTGTACTCTTCAAGTTCTTTGTCTCTTTGAACAAGTTCTTTGTCTCTTTGAGCAAGTTCGGAGCTTACTTTTGAAATGATACTGTCCTTGTTTGAAATGATACTGTCCTTGTTTGCAATGATACTGTCCCTGTTTGCAATGATACTGTCCCTGTTTGCAATGATACTGTCTTTGTTTACAATGGTATTCTTCCAGAAGTCGAAGTTCATTGCCATAAATTCCTCCTCTTCCATTACCCTTCTGGCACATGGATCGGCTGCTATCTGTTCTAATTTTGCAATCATTTTTTTTAATATTTTATCGGTTTTGAGTTCATTTTCTGTTTTGGTTTTGGTTTTGGTTTTAGGTATGCGATATACGTATTTTTTCAGGTATCTTTTATCAACAAACCAGTTCTGTTCAAACAGACTCAACAGTTTCAACAGTCTGCTGCAATTGTCCCAGTTTTCGTATATTTCCGGTTTGATACGTGGCACCTGTATGTAATTGTTCTTTTACAGTGACTTTGTCATTTTTGACGACTATTTTTTCCTTTTTGATGATGTTTTCGTGTGCCGAATAATGTTTGGCAATGTAACTCCTGAAACGAAATACATCAATCGGATTGAGCGATTGCTGTATTTCTATCATCACCTTTTTCTCTTTGCCGTTCTTATTGCGAATAGTGGCTACAAAGTCCATACGCACTATTTTTAATTTTTTGGATTTGTTTTCCTTATCTGCTTGAACATAGTAGACATAATCATTTTTGGCGAAGTCTATCTCCACTATCTCTTCGTCAATAATTGATTCCACGAAGTACCGCGCGTTGTCCGTGTCTTCCATCAGCGCCTTGAACACCGCGTCATACATCGGATTGGCAATGATAATGTCCTTCTGTTCTTCTATCATTCTTCTACATTTTTATTACCGCACAGACCGCAAAGTAAAGCATTTTTTTGGAAATAGAAAAATTTGGAAAAAAAACTACGGAGTTGATTCATCGCCCATTTTGGCAGGTTCAGTACGATTTTTGATTTTCAGTATAGCGGGGCATCTTAATTTTGTAGTGTCAAATGTGTATCGGTTTCTCCCAAACACACATTATGTTTAATAATCAAGTTTTGTCCTCGTTCACAAATTAATCAATCAGAAAGAATTTTTTCAAAACCTTTTAGCAATATAATCAAAAAAATTAATACTTTTGTCGCCGTTTATACGAAATTTTTGAAGTAAACGTTATACATTCGGTTGAAAGTTGAAAATTGAAAGTTGAAAATTTGTTTTTTTTAGAAACGCAGGCATGAAACAGGAAATAAAAGGATATATATCCCAGATCATCGGGCCGGTGATCGATATAAGTTTTGAAACGTATGAGGATGGCAGCGATCAGAAAAATGCGCTTCCTTCCATCCACGACGCGGTGAAAATTCGACGGCCCGACGGACGTATACTGGTAGCCGAAATCCAGCAGCATATCGGCGAGAAAAGCGTCCGTTCGGTGGCAATGGATTCGACCGACGGACTGTGTCGCGGCATGGAAGTCGTATCCGATTACATGCCGATCAGCATGCCGGTGGGCGAACAGACGAAAGGACGCCTTCTGAATGTGATAGGCGAAACGATCGACGGCATGAAGCCGTTGGAAGTGACCAAGACACTGCCGATCCACCGGAACGCGCCCAAATTTGAAGATCTTTCGACCAGACAGGAGATTTTGTATACCGGCATCAAGGTGATCGACTTGCTGGAACCCTATCTGAAAGGGGGGAAAATCGGTCTGTTCGGAGGCGCCGGCGTGGGTAAAACCGTTCTTATCAAAGAACTGATCAACAACATAGCCAAGCGTCATAAAGGGTTCTCCGTCTTTGCCGGCGTAGGCGAACGGACACGCGAAGGGAACGACCTGCTACGCGAAATGATTGAATCGGGCGTCATCCGCTATGGGAAAGCGTTCGATGAAGCAATGGCAAACGGTAACTGGGATTTGTCGAAAATCGATTACGACGAACTGAAGAAATCGCAGGCGACGCTCATCTTCGGACAGATGAACGAGCCGCCCGGCGCGCGCGCTTCGGTGGCGCTATCGGGACTGACCATGGCCGAATCATTTCGTGATGAGGATGAAGGCTCGAAAGACATCCTGTTTTTCATCGACAATATTTTCCGTTTCACACAGGCGGGAAGCGAAGTATCCGCACTTTTGGGACGCATGCCTTCCGCCGTCGGTTATCAGCCGACGCTGGCAACCGAAATGGGACACCTGCAGGAACGTATCACCTCCACGAAAAGCGGCTCCATCACTTCCGTACAGGCGATCTACGTGCCGGCTGACGACCTGACCGACCCGGCGCCGGCCACTACCTTCTCGTACTTGGATGCGACAACCGTCTTAAGTCGTAAAATTACAGAACTTGGCATCTATCCGGCCGTCGATCCGCTCGATTCGACGTCGCGCATCCTTGACCCGAATATCGTCGGCGCCGACCACTACGACACGGCGCAACATGTCAAACAAATCCTGCAACGCAACAAGGAACTGCAGGACATCATCTCCATCCTGGGCATGGAAGAACTGTCGGACGACGACCGCTTGACGGTCAACCGCGCGCGCCGGATACAACGATTCCTGTCGCAACCGTTCTTTGTGGCCGAACAGTTTACCGGCGTCCCGGGCGTCATGGTCGCCATCGAAGATACGATCAAAGGATTCCGCATGATCCTGAGCGGCGAAGTGGACGACCTGCCCGAACAGGCGTTCCTCAATGTCGGCACGATTGAAGATGCGATTCGGAAAGCCGATAAGATCAGAAGTCAGATGATTTAAAAGCATTGTTTGGAAATGAAATATTAAGGAGAAACGACCATGTTACAGATAAGAATTGTTTCTAACACCGGAACTGTATATGAAGGGAAAGTGGCGCATGTCACCTTCCCTGGCGAAGCGGGTTCGTTTGCCGTTTATCCGATGCATGCGCCGCTTATTTCGTCATTGGTGAAAGGCGACATCGTCTGCTACCCCGCCAACAGCCCTGTTAATGACCCCGCTAACAACCCTGCCGGTAGTGAAAACAAGGTGATTCCGGTTCAAAGCGGCTTTGTCGAAGTGAACGCCGACCGGATTACAGCCTGTATCGAATAAAGGATTAATTATTAGTATAATAAAGAGCATGGAAAAATCATACGGAGGAAACGGTACCACACGATTTGTACTTGGCGGGATCATCCTGTTCGGTATACTCGTCTTGGCATTGATTAAATGGTTTTTCCCTGCATCCTTCACGCTCAGTCTACTGTTTATACCGGCCTATTTCTTAGTATTGGGCGTCATTGTACTGATCATATTATCACGGATGAGCCAAAAAAAGATACATCCCGGACGTGCAGTGGCGCGATTAATGCTGTTCAATGTCGCTCAAATGATGCTTTCATTCATCTTGATATTTGGTTATTATTATCTTACGAATGAAAAAGATTATACGATATTGTTTACATTCAGTATCTTCTACATATTTTTTATGGGATTGAAATTATACATACTCTATAACATTGACAAACAGCATAAAAATGAGAAGTAGATTTTTTCACTTCATAAAAGAACTCCTTCGCACCTCGGCCATTCGAGCAAGCTCGATGGCGCTCGGTTTGTCGTCGTTTCAGTTTTCAGTTTTCAGTGCAGATTGCTTCGTACCTCGCAATGACGGGACACACGCATCGTCATTGCGAGGCACGAAGCAATCTATAAAAGCCTCCTTGAAACGGCTTTTCATACTTTTTTTATTAACCTTTTCGCTTAATGCAAATATAAATGCCTCAGGTTCGTCCGACGGCGGGATCAACCCCAAAGAGGTCATCTTCGACCATATCAAGGATGCTTACTGGTGGCATATTACGACCGTCAACGACCATCATATATCCGTTTACTTTCCGGTGATCGTCTATTCATCAAACAGCGGTTTTCATCTTTTTTCGTCCTCGCATTTGGAGCATGGGGAAAAATACAAAGGGTTTTACATATCTTCCACGGAGAAATATGCAGGTAAAATCGTCGAGTCAGACCGGGCTGGTCTGGAAAAACGACCCCTCGACCTGTCCATTACTAAAATTGCATTTGCCATCATCTTTAATTCAGTCATCATGCTGGTGTTGTTCCTGTCGGTTGCCCGCTGGTACAAAAAACATCCCAGGCGCGCCGTGCCCGGAGGATTCACCGGTATGATGGAGATGTTTATCATGAGCGTCGAAGACGACATCATACGCGGAAGTATCGGGAAAGATTATGCCCGTTATTCGCCTTACCTGCTGACCGCTTTTTTCTTTATCCTGATAAATAATGTAATGGGACTGGTACCTTTTTTCCCGGGCGGCGCCAATGTGACGGGAAATATTGGAGTAACGCTTGTGCTGGCGCTTTGTACGATGACAGCCATCAACGTGTTTGGAAATAAAGCGTACTGGAAGGAGATATTATGGCCGGATGTGCCTGTCTGGATGAAAGCGCCTATCCCCCTGATGCCGGTTATCGAGTTGTTTGGCGTCATCTCCAAGCCGTTCGCCATGACGATACGTCTCTTTGCGAATATCACGGCGGGACATGCCATCATATTGGCCCTGACCTGCCTGATTTTCATAACGGTCCGGATGGGTACCGCCATGAATGCGGGTATGACGGCCTTTTCGATCATTTTATCCGTGTTTATGAGTTTTTTGGAGATGCTTGTGGCTTATATCCAGGCGTATGTATTCACCATGCTTTCGGCGGTGTTTATCGGCCTCTCCCGTCAGGAACACAGTCATGATCACAAACGTAAAAAAAATATTAAGAACTGAACATTTTACTAACTTAAAAAATTTATAATTATGACATTACTAAACATTCTGCTACAAACAACCGCCAACTTAGGCTCTTTTGCAGGCCCGATCGCTGCAAGTATTGTTGTTATCGGCGCTGCATTCGGTATCGGTAAGATCGGCGCTTCCGCCATGGAATCAATCGCCCGCCAGCCCGAAGCCGCCGGCGACATCCGTATGTCGATGATCATCGTGGCTGCACTGATCGAAGGGGCTTCCCTGTTTGCAATCGTTGTTTGTCTGATGGCCTTAGGTTGAAAAATCGATGTCCCTGTTAACACCCGATTTCGGACTGCTGTTCTGGATGACCCTCTCTTTTGGGATCGTCTTCGGAATTTTAGCAAAATTTGCTTTCCCCGTCATTACCAAGTCGGTGAACGAAAGGAGGGAGTATATCCTTCAGTCGTTGGCCAACGCCGACGAAGCCAACCGTACGCTGGAAAACATCCGGCAGAAATCCGAAGAACTGATCGATGAAGCCCGCAAACGACAACAGGAACTGATAAGGGAAGCGACAGCAAAGTCCGGCCTTATCATCGAAAAAGCCAAAGAGGACGCTGCCCTGCAAAGCAAACAAAAACTGGAGGAAGCGCTCCGGCTGATCGAACTGCAAAAGCAAAAAGCGCTCGGTGAGATTCGCTCGCAGGTCGCCATGTTATCGGTCGATATTGCTGAAAAAATCCTGCGTCAGCAATTAGACCTTGAAAGCAATCACGAACGTCTGATCACACAGTTTCTCGACGAAATTGAAGATTCCGAAATTCTGAAGAATTAGTTTTCAGAGATTAGTTTTCAGTTTTCAGTTTTCAGTTTTCAGTTTTAATTCGTAATTCGTAATTCGTAATTGACTAAAGTATGAACGAGGGATTAATTTCAAAAAGATACGCAAAGGCTTTGTATGACCATGCCTGTGATTTGGGAGAAGAAACGCTCCTGTATCACCGGATGCAGATACTGGAAGCCATTTGGCGGCGTATGCCTGATTTGAAAAACAACTTGAAGTCGCCGATGATTGCCGTCGAGACAAAAGTCAACCTGCTCAAAAATGCAACAGGTAAAAATGCGGAACAGTCGTGGTTGGATTTTATCGACCTGGTTGTCGCCAATCATCGCACGGATTCCATCTTTATGATCGCCCTCAGTTATCAGATGATTTACCGTAAAAAGAAAAGAATCAGCGTCGTTCACCTAATTTCGGCGAAAAAATTGTCTTATTTGACGTTAGAACGCTTGCGTCTCTTCACAGAGCAGAAAACACATGGTAAGGTAGAATTTTCAAACCGGATTGACGCTACACTCGTCGACGGTTTTATCTATCAACTGAACGATTTACGCATCGACGCGTCAGTCAAAGGACAGTTAGACCGGATAAGCCGTCAATTAGCGCAAATCAATAAATCGATTATGTAGTTTTCAGTTTTAGTCCACGAATTTCACGAATTTACACGAATAATTCATAATTCATAATTCATAATTAAATATGACCGACCCAATCAAAATAAGCGAAGTATCGGATGTGCTTAAGATGCAGTTAGATAAGATAAACATCAAAGCATCCTTTGACGAAGTAGGCACCGTGCTTCAGGTAAGCGACGGCGTCGTCCGCATCTACGGTTTGAACAATGCCGAGGCAAACGAACTGTTAGAATTTGAAAGCGGCATCAAAGGGGTGGTGATGAACCTCGAAGAAGACAACGTCGGCGCTGTTCTTCTTGGCCCTACCGATAAAGTGAAAGAAGGCTTTTCGGTGAAACGTACAAAAGAGATTTCGTCGATCGACGTCGGCGAAGGTATGCTCGGACGCGTCATTGACCCGCTTGGAGAGCCTGTCGACGGCAAAGGGGCGATCGAAGGCGAACGTTTTCGTATGCCGCTCGAACGAAAAGCGCCGCAAGTCATCTTCCGTCAGCCGGTAAACCAGCCCTTACAAACAGGGATTAAAGCGATCGACGCCATGATACCGATCGGCCGGGGACAGCGCGAACTCATCATCGGCGACCGGCAGACGGGCAAAACGGCGATCGCCCTCGATACCATCATCAACCAGCGTACCAACTACGAGAACGGCGACCCTGTTTATTGCATCTATGTAGCCGTAGGACAAAAAGGCTCCACCGTAGCATCGGTAGTGAACACCTTGCACAGGAAAGGAGCGATGGACTATACCGTGGTGGTGGTGGCCACCGCTTCCGACCCCGCCGCCCTGCAATATTTCGCTCCCTACGCCGGTGCGGCGATCGGCGAATATTTCCGCGACACGGGCCGTCATGCGCTTGTCATCTATGACGACCTGTCCAAACAGGCCGTATCTTATCGCGAAGTATCGCTCGTCCTGCGTCGTCCGTCAGGACGCGAAGCCTACCCCGGCGATATTTTTTACCTGCACTCGCGCCTCCTGGAACGTGCGGCAAAGATCATCAACCAGCAGGAGGTGGCCGAACAGATGAACGACCTGCCCGAAAGCCTCCGGGGGAAAGTCAAAGGAGGAGGCACGCTGACTGCCTTGCCAATCATCGAGACGCAAGCCGGCGATGTCGCCGCCTATATCCCTACCAATGTGATTTCGATCACCGACGGACAGATATTTCTCGAAAACGACCTGTTCAACCAGGGCATACGCCCGGCCATCAATGTAGGTATCTCCGTTTCGCGCGTCGGTGGAAGTGCTCAGATCAAAGCGATGAAACAGGTAGCAGGCACATTGAAAATAGACCAGGCGCAATACCGCGAACTCGAATCGTTCACCAAGTTCGGCAGCGACCTCGACCCCGTCACCACGTTCACCATCGACAAGGGACAGAAAAATACCCAATTGCTCATCCAGCCCCAATATGCGCCCATGCCGGTAGAAGAACAGGTCGCCGTCCTGTACTGCGGCACACAGGGACTGCTTAAAAAACTGGAACTAAGCAAGGTATCCGAATTTGAACAGTCATTCCTGCAACTGCTCCGCAGCAGCCATCAGGAGGATGTCCTGGAACCACTACGGAAAGGCGTCCTGAACGACAGCGTCAAAGCCGCCATCGAAGCCTGCGCCGCCATGATCGCTTCGTAGTTTTCAGTTTTCAGTTATCAGTTAATCAAAAGACTCGTAATTCGTAATTCGTAATTCGTAATTGTTTTTAGTTCGTAATTCGTAATTAAAAAAAAAGTGTCTACCTTTAAAGAGATAAAAAAGCGGATAAACGCTATCAAGAGCACCCGGAAGACTACTTCGGCGATGAAGATGGTCTCGTCGTCCAAGTTAATAAAGGCCGAAGCGGTGATGCACGCCATGTCATCCTACGCGGAAGAAATTCGCCGTATCCTCCAAGCATTGCTGATCAACGATTATACGGGTTCGTTAAGCCTCGAACGCCCCATTGAGCATGTCGCCATTATCGCTTTCTCATCCGATTCGTCCCTGTGTGGCGCTTATAATTCCAACATATCGCACGTATTAAAAAAGACGGTTGATACATACAAAAAAACGTTGGAGGCAGACCAAATTCAGGTATATACCATTGGCAAAAAAGTACATGACTTCTCCAGAAAAACGAAAATAACCGTCACCAAAAACTTTGAAAATCTCGCCGGTAAAACCGACTACCCTACCATCGCCGACCTTGCATCCTCATTCATTGAAAAGTTTGAGAATAAGCAACTTGACCGCGTCGAACTCATCTACCACCATTTCAAAAGCGCCGGTTCACAAGAACTTGTTACCAAACAGTTACTACCCATCAAACTACCTGTTCAGGAAAAGCAGCCCATAGACTATATCCTCGAACCCTCGCGCGAAGCGTTATTGAAGTCGCTCATCCCCAAGAGTATAAAACTTCAACTATACGCCGCCCTATTAAACGCCAACACCTCTGAACATGCCGCACGCATGATCGCCATGCAGACCGCCACCGACAACGCCGACGATTTAGTCAGCGAACTGACAATCGAATACAACAAATCGCGCCAGCAAGCCATCACCAACGAACTGCTCGACATCATCGGCGGAAGCGTAAAATCGAACTGATAATCTGCCTCACAGGTAAACAATTGTTCCTTCTCTGTTCCAATCCTGTTAGGGACATGATATTGGTAGAAAACCGGATTTAGACCATCTATTAGCGTGTCAGATACGCAATATATAACGTCCCTATGGAACTGGTTGGGAGGGGATTATGTCTATTCTACCAATATATAGTCCCAATGGGACAAAAAGAAAAGTGCGAAACATGAGTAAAATAAAAATATCACTATTTTGTTTGAAAATCATTAAAAAGTTGTATTTTTGCAACGTGATTGATACACCATTAGCAGATTGATAAACTTTAATAATATTGTACAATGTTAAAAGAAACTATAACCCCGAAAGAAAGTATTTATCCGCTTTTGATTCCGGATAATTACATAGGGAAAACCGTTGAATTACTTCTGTATTCCACAGATGAATTAGTGGAAAACAAAGTGCCTGACAGAAAGAAGCCATCAGAATTTTTCGGCACGTTAAGTTTTTCAGAAGGCGAAAAATTTCAAGAATATGTAACAAATTCACGTTTAGAATGGGAGAGAAATATTTGATTGATACCAATGTGCTGATTGATGCACAGATGCATCATTTGCCAAATATCGGATTAGATTTTTTGACAACAGTAATTAATGAAAATTTTATCATTTCATTCATAACATTAATTGAGTATCTTGGTTATAAATCTTTTAATAAGTCTTCTGAGGAATTTATTTCATTGGCAGATGTTATATACGTTGATAAACAGATTATTCAATCTTGTATTGATATACGCAAAAACTACAATATCAAGTTACCCGATGCTATTATTGCAAGTACGGCACTCGTACATGGATTAATCCTTGTTACAAATAACGAAAAAGACTTTCTCCCTATTCATAACTTGATTGTTTTGAATCCATATTCTTTATCACAAAAACGCTGACTATGATTTTTTATTTTACAGGTACGGGAAATTCCGGATGGGTGGCACAATCAGCCGCGGAAGCATTATCAGAAATCGCTATTGCCATCTGCGATTACATCAACGGCGATACATTTGATTTGCCGGAATTTGAATTACGACCATCTGAGCGCCTCGGATTCGTTTTCCCCGTTCATTCATGGGGCATTCCGCCTGTCATGCGCAAATTTATTGAACGGTTAAACGTAACCGGTTATAACGGCCAGACCATTTTCGGCCTGTTCGTTTGCGGCGATGAATGTGGCTATACGAAAGAGATGTTCTTGAAATTGATACAGGCGAAGGGTTGGGAATGCAGGCATACCTGTTCTATCCAGATGCCGAACAATTATATGTTGCTGCCCGGATTTGATGTGGACAGCAAAGAACTTGAAAACAAAAAGATTGATGACGCAAAACTGAAATTACCCCAAATCATAAAAGCGATTCTCGACGATACGCCCATTGAGGAATACAAAAAAGGGTCGATGTCGTTTCTCAAATCTCGCATTGTTTACCCGTTCTTCTGTAAATACGCGATCGACAGCCGTCCGTTTCATACGACAGATGAATGTACCTCCTGTGGACATTGTGTGAAAATGTGCCCGACTAAAAATATAACATTGAAAGACCGGCCTGTCTGGGGAAATTATTGCACACAATGCCTGTCGTGCATAAACCGTTGTCCGTCGAGAGCCATCGAATACGGAAAGAAATCCCAAAAGAAAGGCCGTTATTACTTCAAAAAAAGACCGCAAGAAATTCATAATTCATAATTCATAATTACCTTCCTATGAAATCAACAACCCGACGTCAATTCATTACTTCCGCCGTTGCAGGCGGAATAATAGGCGGAGCGACTGCGGCAGGTTTGTCGCACGTTTCCTGTACTTCCGAAGCCCGGTCATCATTTTCGGCTGACGAACTTCAATCCCGTTTCGACAAGTTGGACATGGCGCTTAATCAGCCGATCCTGAAAAAAGAACTCTTCCCCGCGCCTGTCATCATCCAAACGCTCGAATTATTGGAATATAATAACAGTTATTTATGCCGCGTCCGTTACGAAGATGGGGCGGAAGGCATTTCTGTGGCTCATCCGTCGATGAGTATGTTGTTTCCGGTGTTCATCCGGAGTGTGCGCTCGTTTTTCATCAAGCAGGACGCCCGGGAGTTAGACCTGCTTCTCGAAAAAATTTTTATGTTTAACCTCAATTTCCGGCTAAACGGTTTTACGATCGGTATTCCCCTGGCTACCATTGAATTTGCTATCTTGGACATGCTCGGCAAGATTGCCGGCAAACCCGTTGCGCAGTTGATTGGCGAAATACACAATCCCTATGTAGGCGTTTACATGGCTACCGAATTTAGGGAGTTGCCGTTAGAAGATCATTTTGCACGCATCAAGGATGAAGTGGCGCGTTTTGATGTGGAGGCGCTGAAAATAAAAGTCGGATTTATGTGGAGCGGAAACAGGGATATACACTACAAGGGAATACCCGGGAAATCCGAAAAACTGATACCGATGGTGCGCGAACATTACGGCGATCAAATGGCGTTGTATGCTGACGCCAACGGTTATTACAGCGCCGATGAGGCCATTCGGATAGGAAGGATATTGGAAGAAAACAAATATGCGTATTTTGAGGAGCCGGTCATGTTTAATCATTTTGAAGAGATAAAAAAAGTAGCCGATA
>Ga0099364_10009473_pt1 | contig 13507 bp, 5 predicted proteins | sample TergutTh196P3_FD_73070 | JGI IMG/M metagenome (GOLD analysis project Ga0099364, IMG submission 73070) | Microcerotermes parvus P3 segment gut microbial communities from Pointe-Noire, Republic of the Congo - Th196 P3 | ecosystem: Host-associated > Arthropoda: Insects > Digestive system > Gut ...
CAAGGTATTCTATGTCCTTGGAGCGATCTTGTTTTTGAGACCCTGCTCCTGTTTCAAACTCCGAGCCATCAAATGTAGTCAGTTCCGCCCAATCATCATCAGAGGGGGAAAGAACAATATGAGATATGGAATTTTCGGCAATTTGATTACTTTCAGAAATATCCCTTATTGTAGAAATTAAATTTTCCGGAGGAATTTCCGGAGAAACAATTGCAAAGAAAACCAGAAACACCGAGCCTGCAATAAACGCGACAAAGCAGGTCGCAAAAATAACTTTACGAACCAAAGGACTATGGCGAATTTTGTTAAAAATCCAGGAAAAAAGTGTCTTTAGTACTTTAAAAAGATTGATTACCAAATCAAGTAAAAATAATGCAATAGAGCCGAAAATTATTTTAAAAACATTTAAAACTTTGCTTATTGGTGTTGGACAAAACTTATTCATAAAACTACCACGCCTGCTGTTTAAATGAGGCAAATTACGGCGTTTTATAACTTTTTGACGAGAATATATTCCTCCCATATCAATATATTATAACGCTTTCACAATTTTTTGTCTACTTTTTTACTATACTTTTTTTTATTACTCTGTGTTCCTGCTCTGTTGCTGTATTGGTTGCGGTAGCGGAGTGCTATAGGAAGCTCCTTTTTCATCCCTGAACGGAATAAACCTAACGCCAAGACCGTTGTATACATCCCTGCGGCTTAAAGTAATTGTACCGTCTTCTGCTTCATGCTTTATTACTTCCATAACGTACTGGCGGTTTGGGGGCCCAAGCGGCAAAACCATAATTCCGCCTGGTTTTAACTGCCTCAAAAGCGGAGGAGGAATATGATCTATAGCGCAAGTAACAATGATTTTGTTAAAAGGAGCGAATTCTTCCCACCCGTAATAGCCATCCCCAAGTTTACGGTTTATAACCGAATAGGAAGGAAAATTCCTTTCAAGATCACGAAGAAGAGCATCGGTTTCTATGTATAAAGGCTTAATTATTTCTATTGTGTACACATTTTTGGTCAAATAAGAGAGAATCGCAGCCTGATAACCAGAACCAGTGCCAATTTCAAGAACACTTTCTTCTGGTTGAAGATCGAGGGTTGTGGTCATCATTGACACAACATCAGGGTCTGTAATAGTTGCCCCATATCCTATAGGAAGCCATGTGTCAGCATATTCAAGGCCCCTGTTTCGGGCTCTGACAAAATGTTCCCTTGGGGCAAGAAGAAATGCCCGCACATCTTCGGGGCGCTTTAACTCAGAAGATATTATAAGATTCTGCGCCCAATTCCAGCGCTGTTCAAGAAAAGCAGGGTCATCGGAGCGGTGTCTGCTCATCCAGGAAAGCCATGCTTCTTTGGTCTCAATGGGCATGGTCTGGGCAAGCCTGGGACCATCATACTTTTGGACTCCAGGGAGTGTTATATATCTAAACGCTTCTTCTTCGGTACTTCCGCTCCCGGCAAGGCGTAAAGCTTCTTGAGCCATTGTGTGAGCAGCTATTTCATCATAACTTATTACCTTTTCGCCCTGAAAACCCATAGCCAGCGGAATAGTAACCCCAATTAAGGCAGCAATAAAAATTCCGGAGAATATGCCAATAATTACAGTAAGCGGTACGGTTTTGTTAAATAAATTCATCAATAAATTTTTCATCTTTCCTAATATAATATACTTATAGACTTGTAATCAATCTTTTTTTCTGCTAAATTTTGCGTCTTATGAAGAAAAATCAATTTGCAGCGCTTTTTTTAATATCTGCAGCAGGAATAGCATTTGAACTCTATATAATGCGAATTTTTTCCGTTGGAAGTTGGTCCAATTTTGGGGCATTGGTAATATCTACTGCTCTTTTAGGAATAGGATTAACTGGTATTATTCTTACCTTTGTAGAAAAACGAATCAGACAGCATCCGGAAATGTATATGTCAATTCTTGCCATTTCCCTTCCGTTTTTTATGGCTGTGTCGGTTATCCTTGCCCAACTGGTTCCTTTTAACCCGATTTTTATTGCTTCTGACTCCAGACAGATTTGGTTTATTGGGGCTTATTACATTATTTATGGATTGCCTTTTTTTATAATTGCTTCATTTGTTGGTATTACATTTATTCACTTAAGGGACAAGATCATGGGGGTCTATTTCTGGAACATGGTTGGTTCCGGTATAGGCGGTTTGTTTATTGTAATTTTTATGTTTGCTCTTCCCCCGCGCTTCCTTTTGCTGCCGATTCTTATTCTAACAATTATTGCCGCGCTTCTTAGTTGCTGCCGGAAGAATGGACAATGGGAATTTCCTATTCCATATGCTGTTGGCCTTGCGCTGACTGCCATACTTTCAATTCTATTGACACTTTTCTTTGGTAACATAAGGGTTTCGGATTACAAAGATATAAGCTATGTACGCAGATACGCTGATTCCAAGCTGGTTCATCATTCTTACGGACCTGCCGGGGAATTTCATGTTTATGCATCCAGATATTTTCATTTTGCCCCTGGTCTTTCGGATAATGCTGTTCTAAGAATCGATAATTTACCTACCCAGCTTTATTGGGGGCTTTTTATTGACGGCAGCGGCCCTATTGGAATAATGGGAACCCTCAGGCCTGATGAAAAGATCTATATGGATTATCTTCCAATGGCAGCTCCCTATACAATACTTTCTGAACCTGACGTACTCCTTGTAAATATGTGCGGAGGCATCAATGCCCAGATTGCTCTTTACAATGAAGCCCGCTCCGTTGATATTGTAGAACCTTCCTCAGAAATGATCCGGCTTTTAAGGGACGACCCAAGCATTTCCCGCTTTGCAGGCAACCTTATGGATACAAATTCAATCAATATAATCAGGGGAGAAGGCCGTTCCCATAGCGCTAATAACGAAGGCTCTTATGACTTAATCGAATTGAGCCTCATAGACTCGGTGGGTCTTACAGATTCAGGAGGCTATGCTGTACATGAAGACTTTAAATTCACAGTAGAAGCTTTTACAGAATATTTCAAGGGACTAAGGGACGGAGGAGTTCTTTCTGTTACAGTTTGGGACAGATTAAACCCTCCCAGAAATGTGCCGCGCCTGCTTAATACAATAATCCACGCAATGAATGAAGCAGGCCTTGAAAATCCGGAAAATTCCCTTTATTCATTCGGGCTTTTGCGATCCACTTCAACTATTCTGGTTAAAAAAGGCGGATTTACAGCAAGGGATCTTATTGACCTTAATAATTTTGTCAGAAACTGTTCATTTGAACTTTTTTATGCTCCGGGAGTGGAGCTGCCTGTGCGAAACCTTCAAATATTGCTGGATAGTTATCGCGCACAATTTGTAGAGTCTGATGCTGAAACAACAGAAGTCTTTACAAATGCAGACATGTACCGGACTGTAATTCCACTCTTTTTTGCAGGAGAATCTGAACATATAGAGGAAGCTTATATTTTCGATATCCGTCCTATTCTTGATTCCCGTCCTTATTACACGGGTTTTCTTAAAATAAATGAATTGCCCATGTATCTTGACCAGCTTAGGGATATTTCCGAAGAATGGGGATATCTGCTTCTCTTTGCCATGTTGCTCCAGGCATGTTTATTCGGCCTTGTGGTTATTCTTCTTCCTGTTATTGCTTGCAGAAAAACCCTGTTTAAAAAACGCAGAGGAACTGTTGGCGTTATTTTCTATTACGCGGGCCTTGGCCTCGGATATATGCTTATTGAAATATATCTTATCCAGCGGCTTTCGGTATTTCTTTCCAATCCTACATATTCAACGAGTATTGTAATTACCGTAATGTTGATTTCTTCTGCTCTTGGAAATATTGCAAGTAGTTTCCTTAAAAAATATCGGGTTTTCGTTGTTCCAACAGCTTGTGCTTTAGTTGGAGGCGGGCTTCTCTTTTACATCCTTGGAATAGACAGCTTTCTTGCTTTTTTCCAATCTTCTTCCATGTTAGCGCGGTTTTTTATTGCTGCTCTGGTTATAGCGCCTCCGGCTTTCTTTATGGGCATTCCATACCCCAATGGTTTGGATAGTCTCCAGGAAAGAAAACCACAGTTGCTTCCATGGGCGTGGGGCATGAACGGCGGGCTTTCCCTTGTTGGAAGCGCGCTTGCAAGAATCATTTCCGTGGGCAGCGGTTTTCCTCTTCTTTTAAAGATTGGAATTGGAATCTATATAATGGTTGGGGCTCTTTTCCCAATCAACCAAAAATTAACTCAGGAATAAGCTTTTATTCCTGAGTCTATATTATGTTTATAAACCTTAAACATGCTGATATCTACACAGAAATAATAGGAAGCGGCAGGCCAATGGTTATGATCCATGGCAACTGTTGCGACCATAGGCTTATGAAAGGCTGTATGGAAGATATTTTTACAGCAGAGACGGAAAATAACAAAAATAAAAACTGGAAAAGAATTTACTTTGACCTTCCCGGAATGGGCAATACGGTTTTAAAAAAAGATATTTCAACAACAGATGATACATTTAACATCATTGAAGAATTTATTGATAAAATAATTACTGAAGAAATTTTTTATATTGCATCTGAATCTTACGGCTCCTATCTTGCAAGAATGATTATAAAAAAATATCCTCAGCGCATCGGCGGCATAATGATGATCTGCCCTGTTGTTATTCCTCTTGCTAAAAACAGAAACTTACCAAAAAAAGAAATAATAAACAGGGATAATGAATTCTACAAAAGCCTTCATGAAAACGAACAGCAAACTTTTGATAACATGTTTACAATACAAAACAGCAGCAACTGGCGCCGGTATACAAAAGAGGTTAGATCAGGAGTAAAAAAATGCAATATTACCCTGTTTAAAAAAATCAAAAACCATGGCTATAGTTTTAAAGAAGACCCGGATCATCTTGACGAACCATACAAAAATCCTTCGCTTATAATCACAGGCAGGCAAGATCTTTCTGTGGGATATAAAGATGCTTTTGCGCTTATTGACAAATATCCTCACTCAGACTTTGTAATACTTGACGGAGCAGGGCACATGCTTCAAATTGAACAAAAAGAAATTTTTGACCAGCTTGTTTTAAAATGGCTTTCAAAACTAAACTAATTTATCTCAACTGCTTCATTAATTTTGCAGCGCCATATTACAGAAAATCCTGCTATACAAATAAGTTTTTCCATATTATTCTATGACTTAAGACTAACAACTTTCCATCACAACTATCTTTAAGAATCAAATCGGATTTATTATATTATGGGGGTTTTTTATTATGACAAAAAAACTATCTGCATGCACACATATTTTAATATTATTTTCTTTATTACTTTCTTTTTCCTGTAAAAAAGAAGAACAAGCTGTACAGATAAATTCAGAAAAGGTATCTGCTTTTACAGGAGGAATTATATCAATAACAGAATCTATCAAAGTTGTGTTTAACGATGCTTATGATACTACAGGACCTATCCCCTCTGGTCTGTTTCAGCTAAAACCAGCAGCTCAGGGAATAGTATCGTGGGAAAATGAGTGGACACTGGTTTTTACACCATCAAAACCTTTAAAGCCGCAGACCAATTATCGGGCAATAGTTGATATTGCAAAAATATCTGAGACAGAAGAGCCTCCGTTTTATTTTGACTTTAAAACCCAGGTTCCTTTGCTTGAAATTGATCTTGATTCAATAAAAATAGATGAGTCCGGAATGGTTTTAATATCAGGAGCAATAACCACAGATAAAGGAATACCAACAACACAGCTTGAGCGCGTATTAAGCTCAAGAGAGCTTGGAAAAATTGAGTGGGATCACAAAAATGGAATTCATTACTTTTCGTTTAGTCCAATAGCCAGAAGAAACACAGATCGGACAGTTTCAATAAGATGGAGCGGAAGCCATATTGGCTTAAAAGAGAGCGGGACAATACCTGTTCAAATACCAAGAGCAAATCAATTTGAAGTTCTGGACATTAAACAGGTCGGAAGAGGCACTCTTGAAATTACGTTTTCATCCCCGCTAAAAAACAATCAGGATTTAAGGGGTTTTGTATCATTATCCGGAAACAGAGATATTCGCTACTCAATTGACGGAAACATTGCCAGAATTTACGCAAATGATTTTCTTGCACACGGAACAGAGCTTATTATAAAAGACCTTGCGGATATTCACGGAGAAAGGCTTCACAGGACTGTTTCGTATACAGTGACAGAAACATGGGAACTGCCGGCAGTTCGTTATGCGAACAGAGGAACCATCCTTCCCACTACGCAGGGTTCTGTAATGGCTGTGGAAACCCGCAATCTTTCCGGCATTATGGTAGAAGCTTTTGGAATTCACAGCAATAATATGCTTCAGTTTTTGCAAGTTAATAGTTTAAGCGGAACAAGAGAGCTTAACAGAGTCGGAGAGCCCATATGGACAAAGAGCTTTGACCTTCCATGGAACGCTTCGGACAGAAACAGGTGGGTCAGCCACGGGCTTGATTTTTCAGAACTTGCGGCAAAACATCCGGACAGCCTTTTTCGCATACGCGTTACATTCAGAAAAAAACATGTAATTTATGAATGCACAAACACCCATGCAAATTTTTCCAATCTTCAATTTCCGGATGATACATTTCCCCACATAGATTCTGATGAGTCATATGACGACTCAAGTTTCTGGGACTATTATGAAAGTGTTCCAAATCAATATTCAAGCGATTGGTACAGAAACAGAAGAGACCCATGCCATCCTGCATTCTACCTGCAATATTCTGACCACAATATTACAGTCGGAAGAAATGTTTTAGTCTCTGATCTTGGCCTTGCGGCAAAAAAGAGCGCTTCGGGAAACTGGCTTGTTACAGCAAGCGATATCAGAACAGCAGCTCCGGTTGAAAATGCAGAGCTTCAGTTTTTAAATTATCAGGGCAGAGTTTTGGAAACTTTAAGGACAGGCAGAGATGGCACTGCAATGTCCGGGCTTTCCACAGAGCCTTCGTTTGTTTTTGCCCGAGGTATATCAAGCCGCGCATTTCTAAGGCTGGGTGATTCCCATGCGCTTGCAACAAGCCATTTTGACACATCCGGCGACAGGCCGACTTCTGGCGTAAAAGGATTGATATACGGAGAAAGAGGAGTATGGCGGCCAGGCGATAATATATATCTTACATTTCTTTTGTCCGACCCGCAGGATACATTGCCGCCAAATCATCCTGTCTTGTTTGAACTTGAAGATCCCCGCGGAAGAGTTATTGAAACCAGAACATTTACATCTTCGGTAAATGGTTTTTATCCGATAACAACCGCTACAAGAGATAACGCTCCAACAGGCGACTGGACAGCGCGCGTTAGGGTAGGAGGAAGCCTGTTTGAGAGAAATCTTAAAATCGAAACCATTATGCCTAACAGGCTAAAAATTGCCCTTGAGTCAGGGAATAAACCTTTCCTCGATGCTTCCCCCATGCCAATGACTCTGGATGTGGCGTGGCTTCATGGCGCAAAAGCGCCCAAGCTTAAAGCAGATGTATCTGTGGTTTTTGCAGACAGAGAAACCTCTTTTTCCACATATAGAGATTATTCTTTCCGCGACCCATCAAGGGCCGTTTCTTCGGAAAGACACACTTTATTTGAAGACACGCTTGATGAAAATGGGCAGGCAAAATTTGATATGACCCTTTTTCCTGGCGACTCTGTTCCGGGAAAACTTTCTGCAAGATTTCTTACGCGCGCCTTTGAGCCTTCGGGGGTGTTTTCTTCTGAGCATGTAACAATGGAGTTTTCTCCGTACAACCGCTATGTTGGAGTTAAGCTGCCCAAAGGCGATGAAGCAAGAAACATGCTTTTAACAGATACAGACCATGCAGCGGAAATTGTTCTTCTTGATGCGGAAGGCGCGCCCATAAGGGGCGAAGTGCAGCTTGAGTGCACATTGTATCAGCTTAGGTGGCGCTGGTGGTGGGAAAAAGGGCGCGAGGAAGCAGCGGAATTTTCAAATGCTCTGTCAAGAACTCCAATAATGAGCGGCAATGTGGTTGCGCGAAATGGCAGGGCAACCTGGGATTTTCGTGTAAATTATCCTTCCTGGGGACGTTACCTGATTCTTGTGCGTGATGTATCAGGCGGACATGCAGCAGCGGAAATTGCATATATCGATTGGCCGGGCTGGGCAGGAAGAGCGCAGGATGGGGAGCAAGGCGCTGCTGCAATGCTTACCCTTACAACAGAAAAAAGCTCATACAAACCTGGGGAAACCATTTCTGTCTCTTTCCCGTCAAATAAAGAAGCAAGGGCAATGGCTGTTATTGAAAAAAGCGGAGAGATAATTCACAAAGAATGGATTGAATGTAAAGACACAATGACAACTTATGAATTTAAAGCAGATTCTAGCATGACGCCCAACATATATGTTCACATAACTTTACTGCAGAGACATCTTCAAACCATAAATGACCTTCCCATAAGATTGTATGGAATTATTCCTGTTACTATAGATGATCCGCAAACAGAACTTCGTCCGCGAATTACTGCCCCGGAAGCATGGGCGCCTTCGTCACAAGCTTCTTTTACAGTAAGGGAAGAATCGGGAAAACCAATGACATATACTGCTGTAGTTGTTGATGAAGGGCTTCTTGGCCTTACAAGATTTAACATACCAAATCCAAGAAATACATTTTATAGAAAAGAAGCTTCATTCTTAAAATCATGGGACCTCTTTTCTGAAATAATGGGAGCTTATTCCGGCAAGCTGGAAACACTGCTTGCGATTGGCGGAGGCGATGACGGAGTGGATGCTTCTGCGCAAAGAACAGAACGATTTAAGCCGGTTGTATTTTATTTCGGACCATACGAACTCGCCGCAGGCCAATCAAAAACAGAAGTTTTTGATATGCCGCAATATGTCGGTGCAGTAAGAATTATGGTTGTTGCAGCTTCTTCCTCCCCTCCTGCCGGTTCGCGGCAACAAGTAGCCCAGAGAATCGGAAGAGCTTATGGCGCTGCAGAACATTCTGTGCCTGTAAAATCAGATCTTATGGTACTGGGAACTGTTCCGCGCACACTTTCCCCGAATGATGAAATTGTAATTCCGGTTTCTGTTTTTTCCTATAATGAGGGCAGAAGAAGCGTAAGAGTAGATATTAGCCTGGAAGGGGATTTAGCTCTTGCTGCAAACACGCCTAATTTTGTTAATGTAAATTTTGACACACCCGGAGATAAAGTAGTTGAGTTTCGGGCAAGAGCTGCCTCTCTTCCGGGAGCAGCAAAAATTAAAATTTCCGCTTCTTCACGCGGACTTAAAGATGCTATTCATGAAACAGAGCTTGAAATAAGATCTTCTGCAATTCCTGTGACTAAAGCAGTAACAGAATTACTTTCGCCAACCAGCAACTGGGAACAAAACCTTGCGCTGCCGGGCAGGTCCGGCACAAACAGCGCGGTTATTGAGCTTTCCAGAATGCCTCCCATTGCCCTTGAATCAAGGCTTGGCTTTTTACTACAATATCCTCACGGATGTCTTGAGCAGACAACCAGCATCCTGTTTCCTCAGCTCTATCTTAACAAAGTGCAAACCTTAACTGATGATGAGTTAAAAAAGCAAACATCTAATATTCTGGCAGGCATAGAAAAGATCAAAGGCTATCAGGCCCATGGCGGAGGATTTGTCTACTGGCCCGGCAATAGCGATGTAAATGATTGGGGAACAACTTATGTGGGCCACTTTCTTGTAGAAGCGCAGCGCGCAGGATATGAAGTGCCTAAAGCCTTGCTCGATAACTGGATAAGCCATCAGAGAAAAAGAGCTGCTGACTGGTCAGGAACAGATGCGCACGAGCTTCTTTCACAGGCTTACAGGCTATACACACTTAGCCTGGCAGGAGCTGCTGACATAGGCTCTATGAACAGGCTTATGGAAAGGCGCAATTTGCCTGCTGCTGTCTCATGGCGGCTTGCGGCAGCATATTGGTATGCAGGACAAAGAGATATAGCGAGAACTCTTGCAAGAACTACTCCTCTTGCGATTGCAGAGTATAGAGAACTTTCAGGAACATTTGGCTCTGACTTCAGAGACAAAGCAATGGTGCTTGAAACAATGGGATTAGTTGGAGATGAAAGCAGGGCAAAAGAGCTTCTTGAAGAAATTGCTTCGGTTCTTTCATCAGACAGGTGGCTTTCAACCCAGGAAACTGCTTATGCGCTAATAGCTGTTATGCCTTTTATGCAGAATGTGGAAAATGCAGCTCTTATTACAGTAGAAGCAACAATGCAGAACCAAGTGCAGACCATTACATTCCGCTCTCCTGTAATGCGCTTGGATTTCAACAATCTTTCCGGCACAGAAGCTAAAACCATATTGAAAAACAGATCTTCCATGCCTGTATATGTCCGCGTGGTAACAAAAGGTTTGCCGGAAGAAGGGTCTGAGCCTGCCCTTAGGGAAGGGCTTTCTTTGGATGTAAAATATTTTGATATGGATGGAAAAGAAATCGATCCTTTTGCGCTTCCGTTAGGCGAAGACATGGATGTCTCGGTAACAGTTACAAACATAAGCTCGTTTACAGTTCCCGAAATAGCGCTGGTTCATCTTATTCCTGCATCATGGGAAATAATAAACACAAGAGTTGCAGCAGACAACATACAAGGCAGGGACTCTCAAATAAATTTTATTAATCATTATAAATATCAGGATATCAGGGATGATAGAATAATGACCTATTTTGATTTAGCCCCTGGAAGGAATATGACTATAAGTTTTAGGGTTAACAGAACCTATGGCGGCAATTACTTTTTACCTGCAATTCATGCTTATGCAATGTATAATGAGTCTATTAGAGCCCTTATTCCGGGAAAAAAGAGCAGTGAATAAGAGCAGGTGTTATTTTGGCAATAAAGCTGCAAAATAAAATTAGCTCCGGCATTGCTTACTATGTCCGGGCTTTGGTTTTGGAAGTTTTAAAGAATAAATTTCGCTATATCTGCTATTTATTGGCAGGTATAGCTATATTACTATTTTCCTTTTCGCTTCCAAGCCCTCTTTTTAAAGTACCCTACTCTCATGTTTTATATGATCGCAGCGGAGAGCTTCTTGGAGCAACAACTGCTGCGGATGAACAGTGGCGCTTTCCGCCTGAGCTTATTAAAGAATCAAAATTTGCTGTTGCCATAACAGAATACGAAGACCGCAGATTTCGTTATCATCCCGGAGTAGACCCTGTTGCAATTGTAAGGGCAACAGCGCAAAACATTCAGGCCGGCAAAATTGTCTCCGGCGCCTCCACAATTACCATGCAGACAATAAGGCTTGCAAGAGGCAACCAAAAGCGCACATTTTCTGAAAAAGTTATTGAAATGATTCTTGCCTTAAGACTTGAATTTACACACTCAAAGGATGATATTCTTGTTCTTTACGCTTCAAATGCTCCTTTTGGAGGTAATGTTGTTGGCATTGAAGCTGCTGCTTGGCGATGGTTCGGCCGTTCTTCAGATGAACTATCCTGGGCAGAGGCTGCAACCCTTGCTGTTTTGCCTAATGGGCCCGGGCTTGTGCATCCCGGCAGAAACAGGGAGATTTTAAAACAAAAAAGAGACAGCCTGCTTATTCGCCTTGCAAAACAGGGCTTTATTACAGAAGAGACGCTCCGCCTTGCGCAGGCAGAACCGCTTCCGCAGCAACCAAAGCCGCTTCCAAGGCTGGCGCCTCATCTTTTAAGCAGAACTTTATCAGAACAGAAAAGCAAAAATACCCCAGGCCGCGTTTATACAACCATTGACTCCGGAATACAGGAAAGAACCAACGTTATTTTAAACCGCTGGGCAAGGCGTTTTCAAAGCAATGGGGTTATGAATGCATCCTGTATTGTTTTAGACACCCAAACCGGCGAAGTGCTTGCTTATGTAGGTAACGTTGACAGCGCAATTGCGAGCGATGTTGACATTATAAGCGCTCCCCGAAGCTCCGGAAGCTTGTTAAAACCTTTTTTATATGCAGCAATGCTTGATTCCGGCGAACTTATGCCATCCGCTCTTGTAAGCGATATTCCTACAAGAATCGGAAGCTATATTCCCGAAAACAGTACCGGAACTTATGTTGGAATGATCCCTGCAGACCAAGCTCTTGCGCGGTCGCTAAATGTTCCTGCTGTTAGGGAGTTACGCTCTTTTGGCGTAGATCGCTTTGCAAGAATCTTGCGTTCACTTGGGATATCCACCCTATTCAGGCATGGGGATGAGTACGGGCTTCCTCTTATACTTGGCGGAGCAGAAGTTACTCTGTGGGATATTGCAGGACTATATGCAGGAACCGCACGCACTGCAACCAATATCGAAAATAATGAATCAAATTTTTTCCCTCCTGCATATTATCCGCGGGAAAAACAAAACTTAACCGGAAGAAGCCCGATTTCACCCGGCGCTGCATGGCTTACTCTTGATGCACTCACTTATGTATTGCGGCCGGGAGAGGAAGCTGCCTGGCAGAATTTTGCAAGCTCAAACCGTATTGCGTGGAAAACCGGAACCAGCTATGGTTTTAGGGATGCGTGGGCAGTTGGCACAACACCGCAGTGGACTGTTGCAGTGTGGGTTGGAAATGCAACAGGAGAAGGCAGAGCAGAGCTTCGAAGTACAACAACAGCAGCGCCTGTGCTATTTGAAATATTTTCTTTTTTGGGTTCTTCGCAGTGGTTTGAAAAACCTTTTAATGATCTAAAGCTTACAGAAGTGTGCTCTTTGTCCGGGTTTCCGGCTGGGGGAAACTGCGAATCAAGCAAAATTGCAGAAATCCCCCGCAATGCTCCTCATCACAATTCCTGCCCATTTTGCAGAATAGTAATGTTAAATGAAAAACAGGACAGGCAGGTTGTAGTAACACAAGGCACAGCGGAAAAAACTGTTGCAAAAAAATGGTTTGTAATGCCCCCCGCAGAAGAGTGGCATTATAAACGCTGGAATCTTGATTACAAGACGCTTCCTCCATACGAAGGTGTTTCTGCAAAGTCAATTCCTATTGCCCTTTTTAATCCCGAAGAAAACTCTCAAATCTATGTTCCTGTTGAAATTGACGGAAGCCCCGGCAAAGTAGTATTTATGGCAGCGCACAGGGATAGCAATGCAATAATTCACTGGCATCTTGATGAAAAATATTTAGGGGCAACACATCTGTTTCACGAAATGGAAACACGTCCACAGCCGGGCGGCCGCATGCTTTCCATTGTGGATAATTTTGGCAACACAATACAAAGGCAGTTTAGAATTTTAAGCGCAGCGGATTAAACCCATTGCCCATCGTCATCCCCGCACCTATCGGACGCTTCGCAGTCCATGCCCCTGTGCGGGATAACGAAGTGTATCCCAAAGCTTTATAAACGGATTTATTTTTTGTCCAAAAGCTTATTTGGGACGCGGCACGCCCCCGTAACAAGTCCGGGACTTCGTTCGCAGTGCCGCAGTCCCCATCGTCATTCCGTCTACACCTCTGTCAAACTACGCATTGCCGCCCCGTCAATTGTGAGCGACACACCAGAACCGTCGCCGGAGAGCTTGCGAAGGGCAAAGCCACATGGCAATCCATAACG
>Ga0099364_10009474_pt1 | contig 13506 bp, 10 predicted proteins | sample TergutTh196P3_FD_73070 | JGI IMG/M metagenome (GOLD analysis project Ga0099364, IMG submission 73070) | Microcerotermes parvus P3 segment gut microbial communities from Pointe-Noire, Republic of the Congo - Th196 P3 | ecosystem: Host-associated > Arthropoda: Insects > Digestive system > Gut ...
CCCGCGAGCGGAAGCCCGTAAACAAGCCGTACACGTTCCGGAGTGATATAGTCCATGCCGACGTATGTGCCGCGCTTCTCCTGACACAACTGCATACAGGTTCCGACGTATTCATTGGGAAGGAACAGCGTCACCTTTATGTACGGCTCAAGCACCTCTTCCTGCCTCGTCGGGTCGGAGGGAAAATCCGACGGACGGCGCGCCTCGGTTATGCTGCCGTCGGTAAGTTTTATCTGATAGATAACGTTGGGAGGAGTCGCAACTAGTTCGACTCCGAACTCGCGGTACAATCGTTCTTTTGCTATCTCCATATGCAGAAGCCCCAAAAAACCGCAGCGGAAACCGAATCCCATCGCCGTTGACGACTCAGGCTCAAACGTTATCGCCGAGTCGTTTATCTGTAATTTTTCGAGAGCCTCGCGCAGAGCGTTTATCTCTTCGCGTTCTATCGGGTAATAACCGCAGAAAACGACCGGCTTGACTTTTTTATATCCGGGAAGCGGTTTAGGAGTCGGATTTTTTACGTCCGTTATCGTGTCGCCCACATTAGCGTCGGAGAGCGATTTGATGCCTGCGACAATATAACCTACCTCGCCCGGCCCGAGCGAGGTCACGGTTTGCATAGCCGGAGCGAAAACGCCGGCTTCCTCCACCTCGTATGTTTCGCCCGTCGCCATGAAGGAAATTGCCTTGCCCGTCCTGATTGTTCCCTCCATGACGCGGACGTAGCTTATTACTCCTTTGTAGTTGTCATAAACCGAGTCGAATATCAGCGCGGCGAGCGGAGCGTTCGGATCCCCGGTTGGCGGCCTGATGTCAGCTATGACCCTTTCCAGGATTTCGCCGATGCCTGTGCCGTCCTTCGCGCTCGTCAGTACGGCTTCCGACGCGTCCAGCCCAACTACCTCCTCTATTTCGCGCGCGATGCGCTCGGGCGAAGCGGAGGGCAGGTCTATCTTGTTGAATACGGGAATGAGGTCGAGATTTTGTTCGACGGCGAGATACGCGTTTGCAACTGTCTGAGCCTCCACGCCCTGGGCCGCGTCCACCACGAGAATTGCTCCCTCGCAGGCTGCGAGCGACCGCGACACTTCGTAGTTGAAATCGACATGTCCGGGTGTGTCGATGAGATTAAGCGTGTACGTTTTTCCGTCGCCCGCAAGGTATTTCATACGGACTGGAACGAGCTTTATCGTGATGCCCCGCTCCCGCTCCAGTTCGAGAGTGTCCAGAAGCTGCGCTTTCATATTGCGCTTGTCCACGGTGCTCGTGGCTTCGATGAGCCGGTCGGCGAGCGTCGATTTGCCGTGGTCGACGTGGGCGATTATGCTGAAATTCCTTATCAGTTGGCGATCCATATCCATTGTTTCACCTCGTAGATAATTTTATCACCAGAAACCGCAGGCGGTCATGAAAATTCGCCTGCGGTTGATGATCCGATATTTTCGAGGAACGTTTTTTCAGCGATTCTTCAGAACTGGATTATTTCACCGTAATGCGGCGTCTGTATTATATAGTAAGAATGAATGATATTTTCCCTGCGGCGAGGAGGGTTCAGTCCCCTCCGGCGCTAAGCGATATGAGCGTTGTCATCCATCAGGCTTTGCTCTTGTACTCTATAAAGCTCCCGATACAAACCGGGAGTTTTTAAAAGTTGCTCGTGAGGGCCCTGCTGGATAATTCGTCCATCCTTAAAAACGAGAATGCGATCCGCTCGACGCACGGTACTCAACCGGTGAGCAATGACGATTATGGTGCGTTTTCCGGCCAGTTCCATGATCGCTTTTTGGATGTCGGCTTCAGTTTTTACGTCCACGGAAGCGGTGGCTTCATCCAGGATCAGGATCGGAGCTTTGCAGAGCACCGCTCGGGCAATGGCTATCCTTTGCTTTTGTCCGCCGGAGAGCCGCGCGCCCCTTTCTCCGACAATAGTCTGATAACCGTCCGGCATATCCATGATATCCTCATGGATTCGGGCGATCCGGGCGGCTTCTTCTATTTCCTGCGGGGAAGCGTCGGGGCGGGCGAAGGATATATTTTCCGTGATGGTTCCATTAAAAAGGAAGGTATCTTGCAGCACCATTGCGGTATTTTGGCGCAGATTGTCAAGGTCGATATTCCGAAGGTCGCGGCCGTCGATTTCGATGACGCCGTCCGTGGGGTCGTAAAAACGGGCGACCAACTGGGCAAGCGTGCTCTTTCCTACGCCTGTCGCCCCCACCACGGCGATCATTTCCCCATTTGCCGCTTCGAATGACACGTCTTCCAGAATTGGAACTCCTTCAACATAGGAAAAACTCACGCGGTCAAAACGCAGAGAACCTTTAGGACTCTCCAACGGAGTCGCGCCAGGCATATTTCGGATGGTTTCCGGCGCGTCCAGCACCTGGATGACCCGTTCCACACCGGCTAGAGACTGCTGCATTTGCTCAAGCAAGTTGGTCAAACCGGTAATGGGAACATAAAACAAGGTCAAGTACAGCATGAACGCCACAATGTCGCCAACATCGAGTTGATGCTGATACGCGAAATATCCCCCGAAGCCCACCACAAAAACTGAGCCGAGAGCAGTAAGAAATTCCACGCCGGGGTGGAAGATGGCGTTGAAATTCAGCGCACGCAACATGAAGCGGGTAAATTTCCCGGCAGTTGTATTTATCAGTTCATAAGCTCTATTCTGTTGGCCGAAAGCCTGGATTTCCTGCATTCCGGAAAAATTATCCACCAATTGAGCGGAAAGCTGCCCGAGAGCGCGTTGCGTCTCACGAAAGCAGGGACGAATTTTTTTCGCGAAAACCCATCCGCTGAGCAGAATTAATGGAATGGGCAGGCAAGTGAGCAGGGCAAGCTTAGGGTTGATAATCAGCAGGATAACCGTTACGCCCGTCACCGTTATGATGTTGGTTATAGACTCAGGAATCTGGTGAGCATAAAGTAATTCGAATAAGCCGGTATCGTTGATCGTCCGGCTGACCAGATCGCCGCTTTCGTGTAGGCGGTAGTAGTCCATCGACAAGCCCTGGAGCTTGCCGTAAACTTTGAGACGCAATTCCTGAACCAGGTTCCAGGCGGCTTTGTGCGCTAAAAAATTGCTGAGATAGCGCAGCGCGATTCGAGACAGATAAAGAAACAGCAACATCATGGCCAGCGAAAAAACCTGCCGCAATCCCTCCGCGTCCAATCCCCGTGCAACCATGCCGATCATCCTGGACATCAGCAACGGCGCCGCCAGATTTATCCCCGCTAATAAAAGTGTGCTGACTGCCGCGATGATCAGCAGCCATTTGTATCGCTTCGCTTCAACGGCTACCCTTAAAAGAACTCTCATGCAATGAATCCATCCCTTATATTCTTGAGCGTAAATCAATAAGCGCTCTTATTTTCACAAGTCAGTTTATCACAACAATAGTACGCGATTTGCGAAATTACTATATTACAAAAGAGTTAAATTTTTGGTTTCTTCAAGAAAATTTTTGTTATAATTTTGCTGTACGTAGATCTCCATCAATGGCCGAAGGTATGTCTTTTTAATGTTTTGCGATAAGCCGGATGGGAGTTTTCAGCATGGGAGAAGTATCTATCATAGTTATCACCTTGAATGAAGAGCGTAATCTGCCGTATATTTTAGGAGATCTGGAACGGCAGACATTTAAAAATTTCGAGGTGATCGTGGTTGACAGCAAAAGTACCGACGCTACGTTGGAGGTTGCCCGGTCTTTTATGAATATTTTGCCCGTGCGGATCGTCGAAATGTCAGACAGGGGCGTGAGCTTGGGACGTAACACAGGCGCGTCGCTTGCCGAATATGAACGTCTGCTTTTTCTCGACGCGGATACGCGCCTTGACGCGGAATTTCTGGAAAAATCCGTCCGGGAACTTGAAATCCGCCGGCTTCAGGTCGGCGGCGTTTATATGAAATGCCGAGAATCATTTTCATTGACCGCGGCAGGTTTTAAGCTCTTTAACGCCGGTCTTTGGCTGGGACAGCGCGTTTTTCCCATGGCGACCGGGGCATGTCTTTTTTCCACCAGAACCGCGCACGACCGAATCGGGGGGTTCGATAAGTCGATTGTGCTCTGCGAAGACTGCGATTACGTTAGTCGCGCTTCCAAAGAAGATGGCTTGCGTTTTGGCATGTTGAAGCAAAATTTTTATTTTCACCATAGGCGTCTTGAGCAGGATGGGATTTTCAGGACGGGATGGATCTATATTCGCGCAAATATTTACCGTATGTTCGTGGGGGAGCTTTACGGAAACCCGTACCTTTATCAGTTCGGCCACTACGACGATACGACGGAAGCGCCGAACGGCGATACGTAGAGAACTTAAGGCGTACTCTGAAAAGGCGCGGCGTTCTCATTGGAGGCTTATAATTAAATCATTAAATCTCGGCAACTATTTGCCCCATATCGGCCGTATCGTAACCGCCGATATGCCCAAATTCCTGTTTAAAAGCCGCTGAATTAATTATTTTCATCATGATCTGAATTTCGGGAGATTGCATATATTCTTTTTTCACGACTAAATCATACCGTTCTTTTTTCAATGGAATAAAATCAATGTTATCGACCTGCCGTGCGATTTTTTCAATCCCTACCGCGACGTCCGCTTTCCCGCTGCTCACGGCGCTTGCCAACGGCAAATGTGACCCGCCTTCCGTCGTGTAGCCATTAACGGCGCTTCCTGATATACCAAGCAGTTTAAGATTTTCGTCCAGCAGCACCCGTGAGCCGGCGCCGTGTTCGCGGTTAATCATCGTTATATCGTCACGCCCGAAATCCTCCCAGCCGTTGATTTCTTTCGGGTTTCCTTTTTGAACGTACAGTCCCTGCATACGGCATGTAAGATGTATAACAACCGTGGGGATCCCAGGCAAAAGTCTTTTAACATACGGAACATTGTATTCGTCCGTTTCACTGTCCCAAAGATGCGAAGACGCCACGTTCACCTTATTTTTATATAAAAGCGCAAGGCTGTCATAGCTCCCTATATACGCGCGCAGCGCGTGCATGCCGTGCGATCTCATATAGTTGGACAGAACGTCCAATATTAAATCCTGGCCGCAAATAATAAATCCGCCGTGAGCTTTATCGCCGCCCGGCAGATTTAACCCTGGCACAGCGCCCGTTTGTGAATAATGAACAATCTGATTTGCCGTTGAGCGGTTTATATAATTTTTAACGCCGTCTTCCGTAAACCGAACCTTGCGCCCTACTTTGTAGGATTCTATTTCTCCTTTTTTAATCATGTTATAAATGGTACTTTTACTTACTCCAAGCATATCAGCCGCATCTTGTGTGGAAAGCGCTCGTTGTTTGCTCATATTTTTCTCCTCCGATTGTGAATTTATTCTAAATTTATTGTGCCATTTATGATAATATTATGTTTGTTGAATTTAATATATCATAATTCGTTATTTTTCGTATTATATCACGCAAATAAAACAAATCAAGCGCGAAATGATATGAAATTTTACGAGAATAAAAAAGAGGAGTGACAATAATGAAAAAGAGAGTAACTGCAAAAATCTCCAACGCCGCGTTTCTGCTGCTTGTCGTATTCAGCCTGACAGCATGGAGTTTCCCTTCTTTTGCGGCGCAGTCGTCCGCGGAACCAATCGAGCTGATTGTTTTCGCGGCCGCATCCATGACCGACACCCTTGAAGAAATTTCCGAATTATACGCAAAAGCGGCGCCAAACGTAACTCTTATCTTTAATTTCGATTCTTCAGGCACGCTTAAAACCCAGATCGAACATGGCGCGGAAAGCGACATATTCATTTCGGCGGCGCAACGGCAAATGGATCAGCTTGATATCACGGCCCCCGCGTCGGTCAATACCGACAATCTTGATTTCGTCATGGAGTCGACCCGGTTCGATCTGTTGGAAAATCGCGTCGTTCTGGTGGTTCCGAGCGGAAATCCAAAGAATGTCAGCAGCTTCGATTATATGGCGTTTACGCTCCCTACCGGTCAAATATTGTTGGGCATGGGGAACCTTGACGTGCCTGTCGGTCAATATACAATGAGAATCCTGGAATATTTTGGATTGGACGAAGATGCGCTTGCAGCGTCTGGCAGCATAAACTACGGGTCGAATGTAAGAGAGGTAACCACACATGTATCCGAGGCAAGCGTCGACTGCGGCGTAGTCTACGCCACGGACGCCTTCAGCGCGGGGCTTGAGGTTGTGGATTCCGCCACGGAGGAAATGTGCGGCCGGGTAATTTACCCCGCCGCCGTGCTTAAAGGAAGCAAAAACCCGGAAGCCGCCGGCGCGTTTTTGGATTATCTCTTGACCGACGAGGCTATGGCTGTATTTGAAAACGTTGGATTTTCCAGGCCGTAAAGCGCGGAAATTTTGCCGAAATAGCGGAGCGGTTTTTTCGGCCGCTCCGCAAAATAATAATTTATAGACGGAAGATGTCTATGGATTGGTATCCGCTGTTAAACTCGATCAGAATCGCGGCGATAAGCTGTGTCGTCGTGTTCTTCACGGGAATATTCGCCGCGTATTACACGGCTCGGCTCCCGCGTGTCCTTAAAGGTTTCCTTGACGTATTTTTCACGCTGCCGCTAGTGCTTCCGCCAACCGTGTGCGGCTATCTGCTGCTTATGGTGTTTGGCGCAAGGCGGCCTTTGGGTGTTTTCCTCGCGCAATTCGGGATAAGATTCGTTATGACGTGGTACGGCGGCATACTCGCCGCCATAATGGTCGCGTTTCCGCTTATGTACCGCACTGCGCGGGGAGCTTTTGAAAGCTTTGACGAAACGCTCGCCTATTCCGGGCAAACCTTGGGCTTGAGCAATACGTACATATTTTGGCGCATTCGAATGCCCGCCTGCCGGCAGGGGATACTTGCGGGTACTGTTCTGGCTTTTGCGCGCGCGCTTGGCGAATATGGCGCGACAGCTATGCTTATAGGCTACATACCCGGAAGAACCGCGACAATATCAACGACGGTTTTTCAGCTTTGGCGCACCAATAACGACGCGGCGGCGTTCAGATGGGTATTGGTCAACATAGGTATCAGCGCGCTTGTTTTGCTCACTGTAAACATGCTGGAAAAGCGTGAGAAGCGTGCGGCGGCAAGATGAGCCTGTTTGTTGACGTCAGGAAAAAACTTGGAGATTTTTACCTTGACGTTTCGCTCGAAATGGACGGCGGCGTATCGGGATTGCTCGGCGCTTCAGGCAGCGGAAAAAGTATGACGTTAATGTGTATTGCGGGAATAATAAAGCCGGACAGAGGTAAAATTGTTTTAAACGGCGCGACCCTGTTTGATTCGGAGCGCCGGATAAATCTGCCGCCTCAGCAAAGACGCGTGGGATACCTGTTTCAGAATTACGCGCTTTTCCCCAACATGACCGTGCGTAAAAATATTCTGTGCGGCCTGCATAACGAAAAGAACAAAGTTAAAAAGGAAAACTCGCTTCAGGAGATAATTGAACTGATGCAATTGAACGGACTTGAAAGGCGTTTCCCAAGCCAGCTTTCCGGCGGACAGCAGCAACGAGTCGCATTAGCGCGCATTTTGGTCGGCAACCCCGATTTGCTAATGCTGGACGAACCGTTCAGCGCGTTAGACAGCCATTTGCGCGGTCAATTGCAGATTGAGACCCAAAGACTGCTCAAGCGTTTTGGTAAAGACGCGCTCCTGATAACGCATAACCGGGACGAAACTTATCAGCTATGCCATAAAATCGGCTTGATTGACTCAGGAAAGCTGCTTGTTCATAAAGACGCAAAACAGCTTTTTGCCGATCCCGAAAGCCGCCAGGCGGCGATTCTCACCGGCTGTAAGAATGTTATCCCAGCTAAAAAATCCGGCGAATACTCGGTTGACATTCCCGCCTGGGGGGTGCGGTTCACAACATCCCAGCCCGTGCTAAACAATCTTTGCGCCATCGGCGTAAGAGCGCACTATTTCGACCCCGAAACAATTCAAAATCGCTTCCGGGTACGTTTCACGGACGAGATGGAAGGTCCGTTCGAATATAACGTTCAATTTCGATACAAGGATCAGCGGGACGAATCCCAGGATATCTGGTGGCTGATCCCGAAAGAAAAGAGAACGGGGCAGTTTCCTTCCGAGCTCGGCGTAGCCCCTTGTAACGTCATGTTGTTGTATGGATAGGCGCGTTGTGGTTTTGTGATCGGGAAAATACCGGCGACGCTGACACTTATTTGACTGCGCAGTTTTATGCGCCTATTGACACCTATTGACGTACGTATTGCCAAATCGTCTTATCTGTACTAGAATTTGAACAATGGAACACGCTTAAACAATGTAATATCAATAAATCGACTCTTACAGGGGATGGTTTTTTTGGGAGGAAACCGCCGCGCGTTGGAAGAGATAATGACTGTGTATCCGAAGCAGCCAAGATTCTTACTGCCAATTCTGCAGGACATTCAGAACGAGGAAAAATATCTGTCCAGGGACGCGATGCGGGCCGTCGCCCGATATCTCAGCCTGCCGGATAGCCGCGTGTTCGCGGTCGTGACTTTTTACAAGGCATTGAGCCTTGTTCCGAAAGGCGAGCATGAGATCAAGGTGTGTATGGGAACCGCCTGTCACCTTCGAGGGGCGTCCGCCATAGTGGCCGCGCTCGAAAAAAAACTCGGCGTCAAAAACGGGGAGACGACGGGCGATGGAAAATTTTCCATAGAGTGCGTCAACTGCGTCGGGGCTTGCGCGCTTGCCCCGGTTGCGATGGTTGACGGGGAAATCGCGGCTAATCTCACTTCGTCCGGCATTTTGAAATTAGTTGACTCCCTGAGAGGGGAGGAGAAGAAATGAACTTGGACACTCCCGCGAAATTGTCATCAGTCGCCGAGCTTCGGAAATTTCGCGAAGATATATTATCTCGGGAAGAGAGGGTTTCGATATGGGTATGCGGAGGCACGGCCTGTATTGCATGGGGGGCCGACGCCGTGTTGAACGCGATAAGAGATTGCGCTGTTAATATAGGCATAAATATCGAAACCAAACTCCGGTGCGAGAAGAGCGGCTGCAACGGGCAGTGCGAATGCGGTCCGATAGTTGAGATATCCCCATATGGATGGGTATACCACAAGGTTAAGCCGGAGGACGCTCCCAAAATTCTGCAATACGCGACGAGTGGCGATCCCTCGTCCCCAACCGCGGACAAAAATCCTTTCTCCTCGAATCAGGAAAAGCGCGTTCTGCGCCGAATGGGGCGATCCAGTCCATCGTCGGTTGAGGACTACATCGCAACGGGAGGGTTCGCCGCGCTCGAGCGCGCGCTGACGGAACTCTCCCCGGACGATCTGTGCCGCATGGTATCGGAATCGGGCCTGAGAGGACGGGGCGGCGGAGGTTTCAAGACCGGCGCCAAGTGGGAATCGTGCAGGAAATCCGCGAGTTCCGTCAAGTACATACTCGTGAACGGCGACGAGGGAGACCCCGGCGCTTTTATGGATGCCGCTCTGATGGAGGGTGATCCATTCGCTGTGTTGGAGGGCCTAATCCTTGGCGGATACGCCATCGGAGCGACTAATGGTTTCATATATGTTCGCGACGAATACCCCGCGGCAGTGCGACGTTTGCAGCAAGCCATAGACAGCCTCCGCGCTCTGGGACTTATCGGCGGGGATATACTCGGCTCCGGTTACAGTTTCGACGTTGCGATATGCCGAGGGGGAGGAGCTTTCGTCTGCGGCGAGTCCACCGCGCTGATGGCCTCGATAGAGGGACGGGTCGGAGCGCCGAGGGTGAAATACATCCGCTCGACGGAGAAGGGACTGTGGGAGGAACCGACAGTTTTGAACAATGTCGAGACGTGGGCGAATATTCCATTAATAGTAGAAAACGGGCCGGAATGGTTCCGTTCGGTGGGAACGGAGGGAAGTCCGGGTACAAAGATTTTCGCCCTGGTCGGCAAGGTCGAGAACACCGGCTTGGTGGAGGCGCCGATGGGCGCAACTCTGAGGCAGGTTATCTTTGACATAGGCGGGGGAGTAAAAAACGGGCGTCCGTTCAAAGCGGTGCAGACCGGCGGTCCGTCGGGTGGATGCCTGCCTGAATCCGCGCTGGATACAGGGATAGATTTCGACAGTCTCACTGCAGCCGGTTCGATGATGGGCTCCGGCGGGATGATAGTGATGGACGACAGAACCTGCATGGTGGATGTGGCGAGATATTTCACGAATTTTCTCGTGGACGAGTCCTGCGGAAAATGCGTTCCATGTCGTGAGGGAACAAAGAAGATGAGAGCCATCTTAGGCGATATGGCAAACGGCAAAGGACAGGTCGGCGACATCGAATCGCTTGTGGAAACAGGGGAGGCAATGTCCGTGACCGCGCTTTGCGGACTGGGGCAATCCGCCGCCAATCCCGTGCTATCCACGATAAAATATTTCAGGGAAGAATACGAGGAGCATTTGAACGAGGGCTTTTGCCGGGCCGGGGTGTGCGCCGGCATGTACGAGGCATATATCTCGGAAAAATGCGTGGGATGCGGGTTATGTGTCATGCCCTGCCCCACATCGGCTATATCGAGAAAAGAAAAAAACGCCTTTGTCGTAGACGGCGAACTCTGTGTAGGCTGCGGAGCCTGCCTCGAAATTTGTAAAGTTAAGGCAATATCGCCTGAAAGGAGAAGAGGGCGATGATAGACATTAAGATCGACGGGCGCCGAATGTCGGCGGAGCGCGGAGAGACGATACTGGAGGCAGCCCGCCGCGCCGGAATAAAAATCCCGACGCTCTGCTGCCATGATGGATTGCTTCACGACGGCAACTGCCGTCTGTGCATGGTTGAAGTGGAGGAGCGGGGGCGCTCCAAACTCGTTGCCTCGTGCATGTACCCGATCAGGTTCGCAATCGAGATCAATACATGCGGCGAGCACGTGATGCGGGCGCGCCGCTTCGTCATACAGATGCTCATCAACAGAAACCCGAAGGCGATAATCATAAACGAACTGGCGAAAGAGTATGGAGTGATCCGCGAGGAGCGCTTCGCTTACGAGGATGATCTGTGCGTGAGATGCAACAGGTGTATCAGGGCTTGCGAGACGAACGGTACCAACGCTATTGGAATGGCGCGTAAGGGTTTCGAACGGTATGTCGCGTCGCCTTACGACGCTCCGTCCGAGAATTGCGTCGGCTGTGCGTCGTGCGCCGAGGTTTGCCCGACGGGAAAAATAAGGTACAAGGACTCCGGCGGCGTTCGCGAGATTTGGGAGCGGTCATTCGCGCTTGCCGGGTGTGGAAGGTGCGGCGCGAGATACGCCACGGAGGAACAAATTGCGCATATCGCCGGTTTGGGAGCCGGCGATCATGCGGAGCGCGGAGAATATGACGCGCTCTGCGAAAGATGTCGTAAGGCGGTTTACGGTAAGAGATTCATTTGAGGAGGGATTTGGGTGAAGAGAGTTTTGATGATGTATCCCGAAAAGTGCACGGGATGCGGGAGCTGCGAGCTGGCCTGCTCATTTGAACATGAGGGCGAGTTCAGGCCGTCGGCGTCCCGCATAAGCGTGTTTCGCTTCGAGGAGCGAGGATCCAACGTGCCGATGACTTGTCTGCAGTGCGAGGAGCCCGCCTGCAATAAAGTCTGTAAGACTGGGGCGCTGTGGATGGATGAAGCCGGCGACGTCGTGCAATTTGACGAGGCGAAGTGTATCGGCTGCCGAATGTGCGTAATGGCCTGTCCATTCGGCAACATTGCGTACAACAGGATGAAGAAGAAAGCCTCGAAGTGCGACCTGTGCTCCGGTACGCCGCAGTGCGTCGACTTCTGTCCCAGCGGCGCGCTCGAATATGTGCCGGCTGACACGGAGAACGCGGGTAAAAAACGGGGTTTTGCCGACAAAATGAGAAAAGCCCTCGCGGAGGTGAATTTGTAATGTACGGCTGGACAGGAACGATTCTGCGCGTGAATCTGTCGGAAGGGACGATCAAGACCGAGGCGCTGGATATGAAAGCGGCGCGTGATTATCTGGGCTGCCGCGGGCTTGGCACATACTACTATATTAAGGAAGTGCCGGAGATCGTGGATCCGTTGTCGGCGGAGAACAAGGTAATCTTCGCGGCCGGACCGCTCACCGGAACGATGGGGACGAGCACCGGGCGTTTCCAGGTCGTGACGCGCGCGCCGCTCACCGGAACGATAGGAGCGGCCAACTCGGGCGGGTACTTCGGCCCTGAGTTGAAATACGCGGGCTACGATATGATCATCATTGAGGGTGAATCTCCCACGCCCGTCTACCTGTACATCAATAACAGCGAGGTAGAACTGCGCGACGCGAGCGCCCTGTGGGGCAAAAATCTCAACACTAATGCCGTAACCGACGCCCTGCTCGAAGCCACGGATCCGGACGCGAAAGTAGCCTGCATCGGACCGGCGGGAGAGCGCAAAGCCATGCTCGCAAACGTCATTAACGACAAGCACAGAGCGCCGGGCAGAGGGGGACTTGGAGCCGTCCTGGGCTCAAAGAAACTCAAGGCGGTTGTGGTTCGCGGCACTCGCGGCGTCAAGGTGGCTGATAAGGACGCGTTCATCGCGGCAGTCAAGGAATCCCGCAAACTGCTCGCCGAGAACGGCGTTACTAGTGGCGGCCTTCCGGCTTATGGGACGAACGTACTGATAAACATCCTCAACCAATTGGGCGCTCTGCCCACCAGAAATTTTCACGAGGGATTCTTCGAAACGGCGGACAAGGTCGGAGGGGAAACACTGGCGGCTGAACGGATGTACCGCAATAAAGCCTGCGCCGCGTGCGGCATCGGCTGCGGACGAATTTCGTGGAGTCAGGGCAAATTCGCCGGCGTCGGTGAAGGACCGGAGTACGAAACTGCGTGGGCGTTTGGTCCGGACTGCGGAATTGACGATCTGGACGCGATAAACAAGGCAAATTACCTTTGTAATGAATATGGTATGGACACAATCGGTATGGGTACGACGGTGGCGGCGGCGATGGATCTCTACGAGATGGGCGTCATCGACGGAAAGATTACCGGCGGACTCGAACTGAATTTCGGAAATGCGGCGGCAATGGTGGCGGCTGTTGAAGCGGCGGGAAAAGGAGAGGGATTCGGGGCGATTTTGCAAAACGGTTCATACAGGCTCGGAGAACAATTTGGGCATCCCGAGGTTTCCATGTCGAGTAAAAAACAGGAGATGCCGGCCTATGATCCGCGCGGCATTCAAGGTATCGCCCTCAACTACGCCACGTCAAACCGCGGCGCGTGCCATGTTCGAGGCTACACTATCTCCCCTGAAGTACTGGGTATCCCCGAGAAGCTCGACCCGGAGAGCACCTCCGAGAAACCGGCGTGGGTGAAGGCGTTTCAGGATCTTACCGCCGCCGTCGACGCGAGCGGCATGTGCCTGTTCACGACCTTCGCGCTTGGCGCTCCGGCGATCGCCTCTCAGATGGCGGCTGCCACAGGAGTTCCCTTCACGGCGGACGAGGTTGTACGCATAGGTGAGAGAATTTGGAACATGGAAAAGCTGTACAATCTTCGGGCCGGATTCAC